>Ga0265798_10008594_pt1 | contig 12976 bp, 14 predicted proteins | sample P3T30metagenome_FD_192430 | JGI IMG/M metagenome (GOLD analysis project Ga0265798, IMG submission 192430) | Plant litter microbial communities from East Loma Ridge, Irvine, California - P3 T30 | ecosystem: Environmental > Terrestrial > Plant litter > Unclassified | place: USA: California...
TTACGTTTGGTTTGATGTTGTACCTGCGGCCAATGGAGTAGTAATTGTCCTTTGGCTCTAACTTGTGCAAGATCACTTTTTTGCCGTCCTGGTTCTCAATTCCAACAGAATCAAGCAGCGGACTGGCCATCAAGCAAGCAGATGAAAAAGAGAGAGTGCTTGCTAACAGTAAAATCTTTAATGTCATGTTTAAACTTTTCAGCTATAAATTCAATACCTTAATTTCCACCTTATCCTTTAGGTAGATAAGTTGGTTGCGGTATAAAACAAACGCCTCCGGCTGCAACTTTTGTATATTGGTGTTTAATATATCTTCAAAAATAAGTTGATCGTTATTGAAGATATAAAGGTACTGCCTCAACTGGCCGGCCCAAAGCGCGTGCAAAGATACAATTCTGCAGTTATTGTATTCTACATAATGCACATTGTTATGGTAAGGCTCTACAGGCAATAAAGGTAAATTAGCAGGGATGACCATACTTTGCGGTACAATGATGTGATTATCAGGTGTAACATCTATCACTGCATTATAGCTGCGTAATTGTTGGCCAGTTGTTATGTTGGCCAGTTTATATTGTGGAGGTTGTATTCGGCTATCAAAAACAACAGGGCCATTTACAGTTAACTGGTCAAACGAGTAGTTAAAGTTATGCCAGAGCAACTCGCCAGTTACAGCGTTAATAGCTGCCAGACCTTTGTGGGCGGGGCTGGAGGCTGCCTGGTAATAATGCAGCAGCAGCACCTCATTGTAGGCGGTTTCTATACCGGTGAGCCAGGTTTCATCTATAGTGTAATTCTTAAAGTAAGTTTTACCGCTCACCAAACTTATAGAAGCAAAGCTCACTTTACGGTCTTCGGTCTTACGAATCTCGGCAAATAAGGTATGGCTAATAGGATCTACTTCCATGCGCCATATCTGGCCTTCAAAGTGTTCTGCTACCAGCAGTTTGAGCTCTGTCATGTTTTAAAAATAAGATTTTTATTGATAACCATTTAAATTATTGCCTTTTTTCAAACAGTTATATTAGGTTTGTGTTGAACCCATACAATATTTACAATTCACTATCATGGATGCTAAAGAAATAAGTCTTAACGAAAAAGAAGTAAAGCCGGTTGTTGATCATTTAAATGAGCTTTTGGCTAATTACCATATTCATTATCAAAAAATTAGAGGATGCCACTGGAATGTAAAAGGGCATAACTTTTTTACCCTACACGTTAAGTTCGAAGAGATGTACACTAATGCTGTACAAACAATAGATGATCTGGCAGAACGTATTTTAACCTTGGGTAAACCACCATACAGCACTTTTGGCGATTATATTAAAGTATCAAAAATTAAAGAAGTAAACACCATTGGCCAAACAGCTGATTTTTTAGTGAAAGCTTTAATTGAAGATATGGCTACGCTGATTGAAATGGAGCGTGCTATTTTAGAATTAACCGCCGAGGTTGGTGATGATGGTACCAATGATTTGGTAAACAGCTTCATGCAATATAAAGAAAAAAATACCTGGATGCTGCGTTCTTTTGTGAACGAAGATTAAGGAAGATATTTTAAACTAATATAAAAAGCCCGGCTAAGTAAATTAGCCGGGCTTTTTGTTGAATCTCTAAGCAGTTTAGAACCTCAGACCTAAGGTTACAAAAACGTTATTATTCTTGTTTACAACCCTTGCATCGGGGCTTAAATCGCCAATTTCGTAAGGATATTGTTTGGTAGCATTATTTAGATGAACGAAGGTTGCATCTATATAATATTGACCGAAACGATAGCCCAAACCGCCGCTTACGGTGGTCGTAGTGCCGTAACGATTGTTGGTATCATCTTCAGGAATTACTCCTTCTTTAAAAGGGCTGCCTTGTATGCCATAACCACCGCGCAGCAAAACACTGCTATTTAGCCTGGCTTCCAAACCAACACGAGCGTTTACAGCCGATTTGTATAACCGTTTAATGTCGTTATTATCCTGGGTGAAATCTATGCCGTAATCGTCATCAGTGTTATTCGAGAGTTTAGTGCTCGAGTAATCAACGTATTCTACATCGCCTGTTATAAATCCTAATTTACCTGCAAATACAGCAATACCACCCGCTACCTTCAACGGCGTTCTTAATCGGTAGCTGGAAGGGTAGGTGTCGCTGTACCCATTGTTGGCACGGTAGTTATTACCGCCCTTGTAAACAGTGCTTAATCCCTCATAACTATTATCATCAATAGTATACCAGGTTGGTGTAGTAAAGGTTGCGCCAATGCGTACGGTTTCTATAGGCTTGTAAATAAAGCCCAATCGGCCATTAAAGCCGTTACCCCTGGTTACCTGATCGCGTGTGTAGGTAGATACAAAATCCTGGTTCAGGTTATTATACTGAAAGTTGTCTTCAACAAAATTTGAAGTAGAATTATAGCGTAAGCTGGTAATGCCAAAACCGGCACCTATGTAAAATTTGTTACTATAATTAGCACCGAACGAAAAGTTTAGATCAGACTGGCCGCCGGTGGATACAATAGTGTTAGATTGTGTGCCCTCCAAGGTGGTAGTAGCCTCATAGTTACCTGCCGAATTTAGAGTAATTAGCTTTTGTGCCTCAGCCCAGCCTTCCAGGTATCCGTTTAAAGAGTAATTATTATCTAAAGCAGTATTACCTAAAGCCGCATAATAATCGGCTATTGAGCTTGAAGAATTGATGCCCGAATAATAAGTTTTTTGGTAAAAATTGTTTGTGCGGTTATAAGAAGCTCCGAAGTTTACGCTCAGCCATCCTTTGGTTTTATCTTGGCCCGGTGCTTTATTTAGCTTGCTAAAAAACAGCACCGACGCATTATTAAGGTTTGCGTCGTTACGGCTGCCTTTACTGCTTTGACCTAAAAAGTCAGAGCTTACTTTATTCATGTTAAATTCCGGCGTAATACTCAGTTCCGACTTGGTAAAGAAGCCGAGTCCGGCAGGGTTGCCGCCAATGGAGGTTAAATCGCCACCAACAGCAACATTCGCATTACCCAAAGCCTTTATGCGCGAGGTAGCACCTGTTTGCGCTCCCGAAAACCTTATGGCATCCTGCGAGTATTGGGCAGAGGCATGTTGTGCAACGGCTACTGTAGCCATTGTAAGTAATAGATATTTGATTTTCATGAGTGTATATGCAATAAGATATTAAGGTCTTCCAGGACGGCCTCCACCACGGCTACCGCCACCGCCGCCACTGCTTGAACTGCCTGAAGAGCTGCTTTGCGAACCTCTGTCGAAAGTAGGTTGCGGAGCAGGACGACTGGCTTCTGAACGTGTTGGCCTGTAAACCGGCTGGCTACCGCCATTAGCACTGCCACGCGTAGGGCGTGCGCCACCATAATTACCGTTCACAACACCCGAAGCCGATGGCCTGCTGCGGCCAGGGTAGCTCATTGCATTTGGATAATTGCCGTTATAGCCTACCGGGCGTGCTGATGAAGTACGGCCACCGCCTACAGTTGAGGTTGGAAAGCCAGAGCCACGGTAAGGCCTTGCCTTAACCACATTATTAGCCGAAACTACACCCCAATAGCCACCGCCGTAACCGTAACCGGTACCCCAGTAGGAGTAAGGAGAATAGTAACCACCTAAGCCATAGCCGTAACCCGATCCATATCCATATCCCCACGGATTGTAGCCAAAGCCGCCATAACCATAACCGCCGTAACCGTAACCAAAGCCTAAGCCAATATTCCAGCCACCGTAGCCATAACCACCGTAACCTAAACCACCATAGCCTAAGCCGCCGTATGCGTAGGGGCTGTTGTATCCATAGTAGTAATCGTCGTAGTAATCAAAAGGAGAGTTGTAACCAAAGCGGTTAATGCGAGATGCGTAACTGTCATAGTAGTAATAATCCTCGTCGTCGCCCTCGTCGCCGTTGGTGGCTATATAGCGTTCCTGATTAACCGGTTGGCGGTAAACGGGTGCATCTCCAGCCTCAGCCTTGGTAAAGTAAACGTCGTCATCAGTAGTTTGAGTTGACGCTATTTTATTAGTGGTTGAGCAGGAAGCCAGTGCCAGGGCACCGAAAAGAACGAATGTTTGTAAAATGTTCCTTTTCATATTGTTGGTTGTTATATTAAAGTTGAAGCTTATTAACGTTTAAATTTCTAAATTTGACGGCAATAATACACATTTCAATAGTCAAAATCTATTCCATAAAAGTTAATATGAGCAAGGGGATTATTAGTAAAGACGAAGATTACTCGCAATGGTTTAATGACCTTGTAATAAAAGCTGATCTTGCCGAATATGCACCGGTAAGAGGCTGCATGATCATTAAGCCTTACGGCTACTCCATCTGGGAAAAAATGCAGGCAGCGCTTGATAAAATGTTTAAAGATACCGGCCACAGCAATGCCTATTTCCCGCTGTTTATTCCCAAATCTTTCTTCTCTAAAGAAGCCAGCCATGTGGATGGTTTTGCTAAAGAATGTGCGGTTGTTACGCACTACCGGTTAAAAAACGATGGCGAAGGCAATATTATTGTAGATGAAGATGCGAAATTGGAAGAGGAACTTATTGTTCGCCCGACTTCCGAAACCATCATTTGGCACACTTATAAAGGCTGGATACAATCTTACCGCGATTTACCAATTTTGGTTAACCAGTGGGCTAATGTTGTGCGCTGGGAAATGCGTACGCGTTTATTTTTACGTACCACCGAATTTTTATGGCAAGAAGGCCATACCGCCCACGCCACCGCCGAAGAAGCTGTAGCCGAAACAGAACAGATGTTAGAGGTTTATGCCGATTTTGTAGAAAACTGGATGGGCGTACCCGTAGTAAAGGGACGCAAAACCGCTAATGAGCGTTTTGCCGGTGCGCTTGATACTTATTGTATTGAAGCTTTGATGCAAGATGGTAAAGCCTTGCAGGCAGGTACTTCACACTTTTTAGGGCAAAACTTTGCCAAGGCATTTGATGTGAAGTTTACCACCAAAGAAGGAACTTTGGAGCATGTTTGGGCTACCTCATGGGGAGTATCTACCCGTTTAATGGGAGCGCTCATTATGACCCACTCTGACGATGCAGGCTTGGTATTACCTCCGAAACTGGCACCTATACAAGTAGTAGCCGTTCCAATTTACAAGCATGACGAAGAACTGGAGAACATACGCACCTACATTAAAGGCTTAAGCGCAGAGCTAAGAGCCAAAGGCATTTCTATTAAATTTGACGACCGCGACACCCAACGCCCTGGGTTTAAGTTTGCCGAATACGAATTGAAAGGCGTACCCCTGCGCATTGCCATTGGCAGCCGCGATATGCAGAACGGTACTGTAGAACTGGCCCGCCGAGATACCCGCACCAAAGAAACGGTAACGCAGGAAGGCTTAGCCAACCACATTGAACAATTACTGGAAGATATACAGACTAACATCTATCAAAAAGCGTTTAATTTCCGTGAAGAAAACACCACTGAGGTAGATACTTACGAAGAGTTTAAACGTTTGCTGGATGAAAAGCCAGGGTTCCTGTCGGCGCACTGGGACGGTACCCCCGAAACTGAGCAACGCATAAAAGACGAAACCAAAGCTACCATCCGTTGTATACCTTTAAATAACAAGCAGGAAGAAGGTAAATGTATCTTAACAGGTAATCCTTCTACACAGCGTGTGCTATTTGCAAGGGCATATTAATTGAGTTGTCAGTTGTCGGTTATCTGTAAAGCATCAAGGATTTCTGACAACAGACCACTCACAATAGAAAACTGAAAAATGAAATTCGGAACTAAAGCAATACATGCAGGGCAGCAACCTGATCCAAGTACAGGCGCAGTAATGACGCCTATCTATCAAACATCTACCTACGCACAAAAAGCGCCGGGCGATAATCAGGGTTACGAGTACTCGCGTGGTACAAACCCTACGCGCAAGGCGCTGGAAGATTGTTTGGCAGCGTTGGAGAATGCACAATACGGCTTAGCTTTTTCAAGTGGTATGGGTGCTACCGATGCCGTGATGAAATTGCTGCAACCCGGCGATGAGGTAATTACCGGTAATGATCTGTATGGTGGTTCGTACCGTATGTTTACTAAAATATTTGCTAATTATGGTATCACGTTCCACTTTCTGGATCTGAGCGATCCCACCATTATTGAAGAATATGTGAACGGAAGCACCCGTTTGGTTTGGATAGAAACGCCAACAAACCCAACCATGCAGGTAGTTGATATTGAGGCAATTGCTGCTATCACTAAAAAGCATGAATTAACGCTGGTAGTTGATAATACCTTTGCTTCACCCTATCTGCAAAACCCTATAGATTTGGGCGCAGATATAGTTATGCACTCTGTAACCAAATATATTGGCGGCCACTCTGATTTAGTAATGGGTGCGTTGATGATGAACGATGAGGATCTGTACAAACGCCTTTGGTTTATTTACAATGCCTGCGGTGCTACGCCTGGGCCAATGGATAGCTTTTTAGCGCTACGCGGAATCAAAACCTTGCATCTGCGTATGAAAGCACATTGCGAGAACGGTCGTGCTGTTGCAGAGTTTCTAAAAAGCCATCCTAAGGTAGAAAAGATTTACTGGCCAGGCTTTACCGATCATCCTAACCACGAAGTTGCTAAAAAGCAAATGCGCGATTTTGGCGGAATGATATCCATTGTGTTAAAAGATGCCGGTTTAGATGAAACTTTCCGCATTGCATCTAACTTTAAGGTATTTACCCTGGCAGAGTCTTTAGGAGGCGTGGAATCGCTTATTAATCACCCGGCAACCATGACCCATGGTTCTATCCCCAAAGAAGTAAGGGAAAAAGTAGGCGTTGTAGATAACCTGTTGCGCATTAGCGTAGGGGTAGAGGACATTGATGATTTGTTGGAAGATCTGAAGAACGCTTTGGCTTAGTCTTACAATATAAAATTCACTTATAAAGCACTTACCATTTGGCAAGTGCTTTTTTCAATTTAAACTTATGTTAACCAGTATTTTTATTCTATTGATCTCTTTTCTCCATCCGAAAGAAAGTCAGCAACCTGCAGCTCAAAAGTATAATATTGTTGATAACAAGACTATCCAGATAAAAAATGGAAGTAACGCAGCTTATTCTCTCGGTTCGGCAGCGCAATTACAAAAGGCATTTGGCAAAACAACAATCTCGAAACAAAATGATGAAATGTTGGGTGGGTATGCCTACATACATAAATACAAGGGCCTTAAAGTATATTTTAACGAAAAGGAGTTAGAGGACGTTACTATAACAGGGTCACAATACCAGGTTTATTTAAACGGCGAGGTATTTAAGATAGGCGACAACGATAGCAAGGTTAAGAAAGTTTTTCCTTTAGCTTATGCCGAGCGAAGTACCGAACCGGACCATACAAGAATACTTAGAATTCAAATGGGTCATGGCAAAGTACTGGACGATGCTGCAGTAGTAATCACCTTAAGTGCAAAAGGTACTGTAACCGAGATTTGGATAGGAAATGACAATAGCTAAATTGTATTTAAACGGCAATCGCCGTTATACTTGACGCAGCATTATTTAATCGCCCCATGGTTACCGACATTAAATCATTTCTCGACGCTAAAGTAGCCCAGTATAACCGTCCCGAATTTATTCAGAACGACCCTATTATTATACCGCACCAGTTTACACTAAAGCAGGATATAGAGATCATGGGCTTTTGGGCCGCCACGCTGGCCTGGGGGCAACGGGTAACTATTATTCGTAAATGCCGCGAACTAATTGCCCTGATGGATGGTGCTCCTTACGATTTCATTATCAATCACCAGGAGCCCGACTTGAAAAAGTTGCTCAGCTTCAAACACCGTACTTTTAATGATATTGATGCACTGTATTTTATATCGTTTTTCAGGCAGCATTATGAGCAGTATGATAGTTTGGAGGATGCATTTTTGCCCAAACCTCTCACAACCCTCCATCAAGGGGAGGGCTTAGATAATAGTACCCAGGCAATTAAAGTCCTCCCCTTGGGGGAGGATTTAGGTGGGGTTACTTCCTCACTTAATCATTTCCGCTCCTACTTCTTTTCCCTGCCCGATTTTCCTCATCGTACCAAAAAGCATGTGTCTTCGCCCTCACAGAAATCTACCTGCAAGAGGCTCAATATGTTTTTAAGGTGGATGGTGCGTAAGGATGCTGCGGGTGTAGATTTCGGCATCTGGAACCGGATCAATCCAGCAGATTTAATATGCCCCTGCGATTTACATGTAGACAGGGTTGCCCGTAAACTTAAACTCATTACCCGCAAGCAAACCGACTGGCAAACCGCGCTCGAACTTACCGAACACCTGCGCCAGTTTGACCCCGCAGACCCGGTAAAATACGATTTTGCATTGTTTGGGCTGGGTATAGAAGAGCGCTGGGGCATTGATAATATCCTGGCAGGTTTGTAGAGGTGTTCCATCCTTTATATCCTTTTGCTTACCTTCGGGTAAACAGTTGAAACCATGCAATACGCTGCCAGTCCTTCAGCTGATTTACTGATCAGGGCTTTCCTGAATGGGAAATCAGAGCATACCTTAAATTTATTTGATCATTTCATCCAAGAGTTTTACAATATCGGTAATGTAGTGCTGCATCCGACAAAAACCATGATAGCGGTGGGCAACCCCGATAAGCGCATTGCGTGGGTTACACAATTAGGTAAGAACTTTATCCATGTGGTATTCCCCTTTAAGCAGTTGTATCGCGATAATTTATGCTTTAATAAAATGGCACAGGTGCCAGGTAGCAACCAATTCAATCATCATTTTAGAATGTACCATACCAACGATATAAATGAGGAGGTATTAGCGTTTATGAAATTGGCTTATGAAGGCGAGCAATAGATGCCAAATCACCCGTTAAACAATTTATGCCTTTTAATACCTTTGTTGTGCCTAATGAGGTAGGCATGATAAACCGTCGGAATGTCGTTTGTCCATTGGCGAATAAGCAGCAGCATCAGAATAATCTCTAAGCGCGTAGCTATGCCCATGTAAAAGCAAATTTGGAACATTACAGGTGCATCGCCGGTGGCAATGATTTGTATCAGCGTAGCCAGTAAAACCAGCGTCCAAAATTTAGAAGCAATGGCATGGGTGGCTACCTCCTTTTTAAATTTCAGGTAACTAAGGCTGTAACATAAGGCTTCGGCAAATACCAGCAACACTATTTGCTCCCAGTTACGCTGATAGAACAGCGGGTTAATAATATAGCTTGCCGCCACAATGGCTACCCAAAACAGCTGGTCCACACCAGAATCCAGCCTTCGCAATGTCGGTGTGGAATTACCCAGTCGCCGTGCAATTATGCCATCAAAAATATCGGCAATCAATCCTGTCACCATCATCGTAATAATGCAAGCTTCATATGCAGGCGGCTGCATAAGCGCAAGAGCTACAATGGCCACCGCAAATACTAACCGGAGATATATAAGCGAGATAGGTATTCTTTTCACGTATACCGATTTTTGACTAATAGCTACAGGGTTTATTTAACTGGTTTAATCACAAATTTTTCAAATACCACCGGGAAGCTTTTTTTGCCGGGAGCTGCTGCTACAACACCAATTTGTGCCTTTACGTTGGGTGGAAAGTAGGCAAGGCGCAGCATTTTGAAAGCCTTGTTGTCAAACGAGTATTCTACTTGCACGTAATCACCTTTGCGCAGTAATTTGAGCCAGATAGATTTGGGACTGTCGTTACGCGGCACAACCGACCAGTCTGATACTTCGCGGGTAACCACGGCACTTACGTTTTGTACGCCATCTACGTATTCAATACCGGTCTTTATCCAGTTCTTGTTATCTATCCGCACCATTAGGCCCGCCTGGTGAAACAGTTCCTGATAGCTGCCGGTCACCTTAACGGTAGCTTCAAAATTACCGGTCGCTTCCAGGTAATAAAACGGTCCCGAATCGCGAATAAAGCCGTAGTGTGTTACACGCCAGTAATCGGTGCCAGGGTCAACGGTTACTGTTAATTTATCGGCATTTCCCGCCCACTTTTTAGGTTGATTTAGCCAGTGCATAGGTTTATTTTGAGCCTGTATGGCAAAGGTAATGCAGAGTAAGCTTAAGCTTAAAAGAAACTTTTTCATGGGTAGGTGGTTGATTTGTTTGATAGGCAATATTAGCAAACCATGGCTTCATAACCTAATATTATCATAGTTAAGCTTAATTGCAAGCAGGAAGTGCTCTTAAATGCTAACGCTCACAAAATTTAAAATCAAGCGGTTCACCTCATCAGGTTTTTCATGGTGCAGCCAGTGGGTGGCATCGTCAATATAGATCAGCTTTCCTTGCGTACAGTGCTTTAAACTATCTTTCGCCATGGCGGCGCTTAAAGTTGCATCATTCTTTCCCCAAATAACCAGCGTTGGTACGGTAATGTCAGGGTATACTTTTGTAGTATCCAACAAATAGGCCCGGTACCAATTAATCATGGCAGTTAGCGTGTATGGTTGACTCCAGGCATCTTTATAGGCAACTATATCCTCTTTGCTAAAAGTGTTTTTATTTGCCGTGCGGATAAGGCTGGTGGTCAAGAACCGGAAGTTTTGAAACCGGCAGGCTAACTCGGGCAAAAATGGTAACTGGAAGAAAGCCACGTACCAGCTTTTTAGCATCTGTTTAAAATTACTTTTCAAATGCTTTTTCATAACCGCTAAGTGCGGCATGTTCAAAATAACAAGCTCCTTTAAAAGCTCGGGGTGTTGCGTTGCCAGCATCCAGGCTACGCCGCCTCCCCAGTCGTGTCCAACTAAAATTACTTTTTCAGTGGTGAGTTGTTTTATCCAGGCAGCAATATCGGCAACAAGCTTATCAATGGTGTAAGCGCTGATGCCTTTGGGTTTACTGCTCAAATTATAGCCACGCTGGTCAGGTGCCAGGGCATGAAAGCCTTGCGTGGCAAAAAAAGGGATTTGCCTGTGCCATGCGTAACTAAACTCGGGGAAGCCGTGCAAGAAAATAATCAAGTCCTCGTTACCCTCGCCATCTTGCAAAGCGTGTAATTTTATGCCGTTTACCTCATCAAACCTTTCGTGCATCCTATTATCTTTCAAAGATTAATGATGGGTATTGAGATATTGTTTAGAGAAATTGAGAAAGCTTACTCTTCCTGCTTAAAGTATACCTTGTAGTAATTCATGGCTTTGGCATCGTCAAAGCCTTTTTCAATAAGATCTTTGTCGCCATGAATGTAGATGTGGAAGTTCTTATCCAGCTTTAAAACGCTCTTATAAACCCGGGCCTGCTTTTTTACGGCATTATCAGATATTTCGAACGTGTCGGGAATCTTGGTTTCAAACTCCTGCTCGTACTGGTTTTTGTATGTTTTGAAAGATTCGATGGCGGCATCGTTGCCCAACACTTCGCCTGTAAACTCATCCAGTTCAAATGTATCTTTCTCTTTAAAATATTTCATCGACCGGTTGAGCAGGTCTATTTTATCAGCCTTGCTCATTTCGAACTCGTCGTCCAGCTTTTGGGTTACGAAGTTCTTGTAGATGCCCAACGTATTTTTGGTTTGGTTAAAGTTGTCATTACGGATTTTAAGTTTCAGGAACTCATCCTTCCAATAGACCGCTTCATTATTGCTGCCGTTGGTCTTATCAAGCACAACAACTTTATAGCCATCTTCTTTGTTGGTGTTAAATATGAGGCAGCCCTTATCTAACTTGTTAATGTTGATAGCGTTTTCTTCATAATCCAACCCAAAGCCACCCCCTTGCGGATAAACTTTCAAGAATGTTTCTTTAGTTTCCGATTTAAATATGCCCACCACATCCAGTTGCTCACCTTCAAGCTGCACACCGTTAAAGTAACCAATATATACCTCCCCGGCTTTAATTTTCGGATGCCCGGATACACTGTATAAGTGCTTGGCTATCTTCTGCGATATTTCGTGAAAGTTGGTATCATCATTGAAAACAGTGGTGCAATAATGATAGATCTCGTTCAGGTCCAAATCATCGCCCGGGTGCATCAGGTGGTAAACTTCGTTGGTTTTCTCAAAAGGCGCCAGGAAGTATTGCATCAGCAAACGCGGGATAATTTCATCCTTTAGCGTAAGCGGTTCGTCTGAAAGGGCATAGCGTTCATCCTGTAAAGGATTACCCACATGGTGAACAGATATTGTTTGAAGTGAGGCCTCGAAGTAACTTACCATAATTTGAGGCGGCAAATAAACAAATAATTTGCGGCAACAGACAGCCTCAATTAAGCTTTATTTAGCCAACTTGCTGCTGGCGCTGCAAGCCATGTTCACGCAGTTCGCTCAACTGTATTTCATAAGCACGCATGCGGGCGTGTAAAATGTCGACCTCGGTACGCAGCATCTGTATTTCGGTAATAAGTTTTGGGCCTTCGGGTTTGGTGGTCTTTTTTTCGCCGCTGCCTAAAATAAGCCACTCGGGCGAGTATTTAAGCTGAAAGCATAATTTACGGATAAGGTAATAGCTTATTTCTTGCTTACGGTTAATTACCTTGCTAATAAAGCCCTGGTCAACTTCAATGGCCTTGGCCAGGCCAAGTTGTCCGCCATGTTCTTTAACAATAACTTTAAGTCGCTTAATTACGGCGTCGTCAGACATAAAAAATGCTTTTCGTGCAATTATAAAAGTATTATTTGCAAAAAAAGCATGACAGCATAAATATTAAGAATTAGCAGTGTTTTTTAAGCTGGTTCATCACGTTATCTAAACCTTGGTTGTAGGTTTTAATGCATATAGTTTCGTTTCTGAAATCAGTAACCAGTTCTTCCAAAGTGGTTTTGATTTTTTCCTGGTGTACGCTGGGCGCATTCGGAAGCTTTGTGCGTATGGCGTTAAATTTGTGCTGTGTTGATTTTTGAAGCAGCAGCGGTGACACGTTCTTATTTTGCTTCATTATATGGTGTACCTTGTTGCTTTGCGTGCTCAGGAAAATAGTGATCATAATTACGCCGACCAAACCGGTAGCAAAAAAAGCGATGATGATATTATTGATTGTGAACATATGT
>Ga0265798_10008597_pt1 | contig 12972 bp, 10 predicted proteins | sample P3T30metagenome_FD_192430 | JGI IMG/M metagenome (GOLD analysis project Ga0265798, IMG submission 192430) | Plant litter microbial communities from East Loma Ridge, Irvine, California - P3 T30 | ecosystem: Environmental > Terrestrial > Plant litter > Unclassified | place: USA: California...
GTCGGAGGTGTGATGTTGTGCCCCTTGCTGCACCTGATGGAATGGAACCATTGCGAGCTCAGAATCCTGGTGCAAAAACATACTACGACAACAGCGACAATGGCTTGGGCAAACACGCTCTGCTGCAAGGCTGCAAGCATCTGGCCCACGCTTGTGGTGTTGCCATCCATGCTCAGTGTGTGGTTGCGGTGTAGACAGCGATGCACATGGTTGTGAGATGTTTATGTGGTCCATCGGGGCCGGAGAGACGAATCAGCGCTAACCAGATGGAGTTGCCAATCTCCTCCCCAACCGCCAGCGACTGAGGCACGGTAGAGGCATTACTCCTCACGCCCTGCCACTGGCAGGCGCTGGTAGGCGTAGGAGAGCACAGGTTCCCCAGATAACCTGAAACTAATGACAGGCTCATGGTGTGCATACAGCGGCGCACGAGCCGGCTATTTTGGGGGACGCAAGTCGTGCAGTTGGCGTGCATGACAATGTGTGGAGGTGGAGACAGCTTGGCCTAGCGCGACAGGGTGCAGTCGGCCAGACTCCAGTACAACAGCTTGGGACTCCCACTCCCTCTCCCTCTCCCTCTGCTCTGCTTCCACTTACGTTCCTTCCGCTACCTATTTGTTGTATCCCTTTCGTGTTGTTGACCGCCACGTGCTTGTGTCAAGCCCACCCTACCTACTTTGAGCACCTTCGCAGAAGCTAGCTAGAGCTCACTGTCATCATGCCGGGAGTTCGTAAGTGCAATACTCATTCACCTCCACTCTCACTCTTCACACGTCACCGATTCGGAAGGCATCGGCGCCCGCTGTTGGCCAGTATGCCATGCGCAGTTGCCTGGTCCAACTCCCACGTAAACACCGACATAACCCACACTCTCCCCCACCAACCCATTACACACCACACCATATCCATCCCACGCCATCGCTATTGTTCTCCAGGCTCCCCTAATCTGACACATTTCCCTTACAGCACTTGACGCCGTCGACCAGATGAAGAAGGCGTTCAAGGGCCTCTTCAAGGGCAAGAAGTCCAAGAAGGACGAGTCGTCGTCAACGGCCACTGAAACAGCTGGCCCCGCAGACGCGAAGCCTACCGAGACCACTCCAGCTGCACCTGCGCCCGCTACTGCACCCGAACATGCAAAGACGGAGAGTACGCCTGCGACTGCGCCTGTAGCGGGCGATGCGCCTGTAGAGGCACCTGCGCCCGCTGCACCAGCTGCGGCACCAGCTGCAGCACCAGCTCATGACGAGGCCAAGAAGGATGAAGTTGCTGCCTTGACTGAGGTTAGAAAGGCTACAGCGAGTAGGTCACTGTCCCATTCCAACCCTATCCCACAGGAGTACGAGGAAGAAAATGCCTGGGAGGGCTCCCGACGACGCATGAAGGTCGCTCTGGACAACCAGTGGGCCGGTCCCGCCTAAGACCGCCATGGTTGACTCCTCACGACGTTACGACTGCTACGATATTGACGATTTCCTTCTTCACCAATGATACCCTTAGACTAACCAATTTCTTTCAGCACCCGAGCCCGCCGGCGCCGTCGCGCCCGTACCCCCAACTGCTGCTGAAGCTCAGCCTACGGCTACTGAGGCCAAGGCAAGCGATGTACCTGCACCTGCTGCTGGTATGAGTGCAACAAGTGGACCCATGTTTGATGAGCCCAACTTCAACGACCAGAAGCCTGCAGCGCCTGCTGCTGAGACAGAACAATCTGCCGCTCCTGTCCCGGCCCCAACGGCTTCTACCGATACGCCCGCTGCACCTGCCGCTGAAGCTACGAGTGCTCCAGCTCCGGTCGACCCCAAGGACAAAGTGGCTGCTTAGAAGAATACCATTTGGGGTTCTCGGGGTACCGACAGGCGGGATAGCAATATCGAAGCGGGGCAATATCCAAAGGCAAGGTCCCATCTGTATAGATGGTTCCGAAGACAATGGAGAAAACTCCGTTCTCGACCTCGCTCTCGTTCTCGTTCTCATGGCGGGTGAAAGTTGTAGAGGTGTCAACCAGGGCCCTCTTTTCCAGCATTGTTTTTGTTTCCGCGTTTTTCTACTAATACTATACCCCACTGCTACGTCTTTGGACGGGCGGATTCGAGCTTCCGGCGAGTTTGGTTCTTAGCAATGAAACAGTTTCCTGATGCACTCTTTCTACATGACCATTTTCCATTTAATGTTCAAGTGAATCACTTGCACTGCAGGGCTAACCAGCGGAGCTGCTTAGCGCGGGGCAATTCAGCCGCGCTATACGTCAATGACTGCCCCACTACCATCGACGTCAACCAAGGTACGCGACGATTTTCAACCACGGAATCAGTGAACGCCCTACCACGAGTACGCGACATTATAAATATCTCGTCTACAAGCTCGAGCAACAATCTCAGTAATTTCCACCCCACAACCGCGGACAGCAAACACGCATAATGCCCCCCAAAAGCGGCGTCTCGCGCACGCGCAACGTCGGTTACGACGACGACGATGATATCTACGATGACGACGATTACTATGACGAGGGCGGAGATGATGCCAATGCAGGAGATGGCATGACAGAGGACGACAAAGAGCAGATGCGCATAGGCACAACACGAGTGAGAGAAGCTTTGGGAGACGCGAGCGACTTCACGAGTGACGAGCAAATTCAAGAAGCTTTATGGCACTACTACTACGACGTTGGCAAGTGTGTGACCTACTTGAAGAACAAGCTGGGAGCCGCAGAACCCAAGCAAGAAGCACCGAAGCAAGAAAAGACAAAACAAACGTCGCGTTTCGATCAGGCTGCTAGCGTAGCACACCAGAATGCGCCAACAACTGCAGGTAAGCAATCTCACGTATATTTTAGCGACATGCAAGAGCCTGCCTATTCCATCGCACCGTTGCTCACCATCTGCCTGCCCCCAATCTCGATGCCTGCCGCCAACTCTGCTATCACAGACTTCTTCTGGGATATACCCTGGGGCAACGTACCACCTGAACGCATAGGCGTTATAACCGTTGATGCACCTCACTACAAGGGCGGTTTACTGGGAGGTTCTTCAAAGCTGGCTGCGCTGGCAGCTAAGCGGAGGAAGGAGCGAGAGGACGCGGAAGCTGCAGCCTCCAAGACAAAGAGTGATGCGGACGCGGCCATCGCCATGCTCGACAAACTCTCGGTCAACAATACAGATAATACTGGCAATGTAGAAACAGAGCGCCCGTCTCGAGTATCTAGATATCCCATCCGGAGACGCTCCCCATCGCCAACCCCAGAGATTCCAAAAGAACCTGAGATGGTAGAGCCTGAAGCTCCGCAGCCAGCTATCGTCGTTGATTTCCCAGCACAACGCGCAACAGCCTCGACGTTTGCTTCTACCTTTGTGGATCCGATTACGTGACCAAACATCCACAGGCGCAGTCCCAAGAATTCCCAGTACCATTTGCTGCATACAAATCTTTCGATGGGACTGGAGCTTTCGCAGGACCGAGTCCGGACGATGTTGTGCGGGCAGCACAGGCGAAAGGCGCGGGCAGCGGACGCCATTAGACTCTTGTATATTATCAACTAGCATTTTCTAAATCTTACAGGAACTACACCAAAAAAGAAGAAGAAGAAGCAAACCGACGGTGACTTGGCAGAGTCGGTCGAGAAGCTCGCCGTATCCGAAGAGTCTAGAGTTAAGAGCAAGAATCTCAATGTCGTAGATGAGTTCGAGAAGAGCAATATGAAGCGCATGGCGAATTTCGTTGTCCTGGGTGAGTGGAATACCAATTGGCTTCGAGCATCTTGAGGCCATATGATAGTTTTGTTCGAACGCTAACAGTGCAAAGGACATGTCGACCACGGCAAGAGCACGCTCATGGGCCGTCTGCTCTATGATCTCAAGGTCATCGACCAAAGGTCAATAGAAAAATTACAGAAGGAGGCCGCGACTATTGGGAAATCGTCATTTGCGCTGGCTTGGGTCATGGATGAAACCAGCGAAGAGCGAAGCCGTGGTGTCACTGTTGATATTGCCACAAACTATTTCGAAACCGACAAGACGCGCTTTACGATATTGGACGCGCCTGGCCACAAGGACTTTATCCCAAATATGATTTCGGGAGCTTCACAGGCCGACTTCCCGGTTCTAGTCATCGACGCGAGCACAAACAGCTTCGAGTCTGGTCTCAAGGGTCAAACAAAGGAGCACATTTTGATCGCACGAAGCATGGGGATGCAGCACATTATCGTAGCTGTGAACAAGATGGACACCGTTGGCTGGTCTAAATCTCGATTTGATGAGATAACTAAACACATGTCGACTTTCCTCACAGAAGCAAGCTTTCTGCAAAAGCGCATAACGTTCATACCACTAGCTGGTCTCACGGGCGAAAACGTTGTCAAAAAGATTGAAAACTCAGCAGCACATTGGTATACCGGCGAAACGCTTCTAGAAGCGCTCGAACGCGTCGAACTACCAAAGCGAAACTTCCAGAAAGCCCTTCGTCTCTCCGTTGCCGATGTCTTTCGAGGAGATATGCGCTCGCCACTCAGCATATCCGGTCGCATTGATGCCGGGACGCTCCAAGTAGGGGACGTAATCCTTGCGCTCCCTGCCAACGAAACCGCAAGCATTAAATCAATCGAAGTGCAAGACACTCCTGTAGAATGGGCTGTAGCAGGCCAAATCCCTACACTTCACCTCACAGACATTGATCCCGTTCACCTACGCCAAGGTGACATTGTTTGCGCGCCCAATGAACCCGTCAAGCTCGTCAAGGCCTTTACATCTAAGCTACTGGCTTTTGAACACGTGCTGCCAATGCCAGTGGAGGTGTTCAGGAGCACACTCAACTCGCCTGGTGGTATTAGGACGCTGAGTGCTAAGTTGAACAAGTTTACGGGTGAGGTCGTTAAGAAGAAGCCCAGAATTATTAAGCCTGGCGAGGTTGCGCGTGTGGTGGTACAGTTGGAGAGAGAACTACCGATTGAAGAAGGCATGAGGGTGGTACTCCGGGAGAGGGGAAGGACGATCGGTGCGGGGCTGATGGAAAATGTGGCGTAGGACATGTGAGACATCCAAATGTATTATGTGGATTTGCGTAGGAAAATGCATGTCATGGGTGTGTTCAAAATATAGGCATAGTTTTAGAATGCACTTTGATTTCTTCATCGGAGATTATTTCGTTAACCGGGGGTCTTGGAAAAACTCGTGCAACCCATCTTAATCATGCTAATCATCAGCTATTCGTACAGAATGTTTAGTATACTAGGCCCTTCATCTCTTATCAGCCCAAGGCGCTCGGGTATTCTGCTGCTGCTCATCTACCCCGCTTCCCCTTGCCCAAGGCGCTGCTGTACGGCTTCCTGGGGGTGGAAGAGCTGGTGTTCTCGATGCCCATGGCGCTTTTGTAGGTTGATCTGGTCCACTTGGTATCTGCGATCCCTGTGCCGCTTCTCGCCTCGCCCACGGCGCAGCAGAACCTACAGCGTTACCCTGTGGAGGTAGTGGTCTCGTCATCGCAGGCGCCGATGAATCGGCAAGTGCGTCTCGTAACGGGGGTTGGACAGTACTAGTAGCAGTGGAAGCAGAAACTTTTGGTAGGCTAGCTGTGTGGACTGTTGCTTGAATTTTCTCGGCAGCTGGATCGGGGGTAAAGGGGAAGAGAGAGCCAAAGGGGAAATGTTGGACGACAGGGAATTTCGAAAGGACTTCTGCATTATACATTTTAATCATTCCCTGTCATCGCACACATAGTCAGTATACATTTTTTTTGTTTGGGGGCCTTGAAAACCCCACCTTGTTGATTTTGGCCCAGCCGGCTTTGACACCAGACACATCGTACAAGATGTTGCTGTGTTCCCAAAACGGACCTTTCTTCACGTCGTAGATGAAGCCGATGGCGCTAAAATACATGTTTCGCCGCCTTTCGCGCTCGACGGCAGGAGCTTTCGCTACATCGCCAGGGTGTGGGGCAGATGGTAGTGAGCCTTCTGCCGCAACGTCACCGGGCGTGGTTATGGCGGGGGAGAACTGTGCGCTGCCAAATATATAGGGCAGGAAAGAATGATCATCGAGACCCCACACACCATGTGATCCCGCGGGCTCTAGCGTATATGTCAAGATCAAACGCCTGATGAGGGCGAGATAGGGTTCGACAACTCCCAGCACAATACCACGCTCCTGATCCCCATCCTGGGAATCAGGGAAAGCACCGAGTTTCCACAGACAGCCGAGGAAGGCTAGGAAAGAGAGTTCGTGGCCTGTACCGTAGTCGAGGCGTTGCGCACTTCCAAAGCTGCCGACGAGATAGGCTTCTAGTTCCGTTTTGGCGGGCACATCGGAGGTGGATTTGAAGGTTAGGACCGAGGCAGGGAGATGTTGATCTAGCAAGTCTGGAACCCGGCTACGAACAATATCGTGCCAGGTCCTGAAGCTCACGTTTCCGAAACGGCGGGGCCCAGGGTCTGGTGGTGCTTCGTCGATGATGGATGTTAGGGTTTCGAGGAGCTTGGCGAGATTCTGGACAATGGGAGGGTGAGGCACGTCCGGGTCGTCCAGAGTCCATTCTTTGTAAGCCAAGTCTGTTCCTTGCTCTTTGCTGCTGACTTTCCGCGGTATCATAGCTGTGTTGAGCTGGAAGATGAAGGTCATGATGTCGGCGTAGGCTCTACTGGCGAGGAAAAAGCTAACGTCATCGCCATCATGGATGCGCTTAACAGGAAGTTTAAAGTCATGACCTGCATGTCTGTCAATCACATCCAAGACAGGAGCGTTTTGGTTGTTAGAGGCCATGATGAGGGGCTGGGTGGTCATGTCTAGGGTGTGGTGTGTGTGCGGGCCATGCGTTCCTGCTCATGTGACAACGTGTTGCGGTTAGACAATTGGACCCACTTTCGCACTTTCTAGCTTCTTGGCCAGCACTTCACCCCACCGTGTTTCTTCCGTCATAGTGGATACATTCACTTTCGCGGGATGGGCTAGAGAGCGGTATAACCATTATTGGTATGGCGCGCCTTAACGATGCGCCAAAGAGAACGAGTACGTACGCACACAATAGCTGCTATATCGATGGTTGGAGGTGTACCATCTGACGCCCTATAAACTGACGGTACCCAAAGCAGGCTACAAAGCCTCGCCCACACCTTTATCTAGCTCTGCCCACATAAACGATGCAAACGCAGACATAGACACCAACACCGACACCGACACCAACACCAACACCGACACCAACACCAACACCGACACCGACACCGACACCGAATCCGCAGCCCAGCAACGCCTCGCCGAAACCGAATCGCGTTCCCCCGTCACAAACGTCCCACCATCCTCGGCAATCCTCGGGGCAAACCTCCTCAATGCAGCACGCATACACGATCGACCCAGTAGTCGGAAAAAAGAAATGGCGCACAAATTGGGAGATGCTGGCAAGCTCAAGCGGGTGAGCATAGTTCCTGAGGGCCCCAGGCAGAATCTCGCCAGGCCGGGCGATTTATATGATATCGATCTAAGCCCCGAGAAGGGGCGATATGCATTACCCGAGAAGGTCAATCATAAAAAATTAAAGGTCTGGAAGAAGAAGAACAACAAGGTGGAGCAACGGAGGCGTCATCGGCCTATTGATTCGTCAGACACTCCATTACTGGTTGCAGGCGGACGGGGGCCGGTGGAGGACTTGGCCCATGTTGAGGTTGGAAATGATGATGACAACCACAATCAGAGTAGTGGTGAAGGGCGCCATTCGTCTTCATCTCTGGCTAAAGTTGCCCTTGCTAGTAGCGACGAACATGTCAATACCGCCGTTGAGAAGACTGACCGATCCGAACACGTGGTGATAGAAGAGCAGCTCGCTAACGGGAAACCCCGATGTACTGCAGTCTCTTACAAGTACGACAGACATATGGGCTCCCGTTATCAGCAATGTAGGAGACCCGGATCTTACACTACTGAAACTGGAATGCAATGCAGCACACACAATGACAAGCCTCCTGCCACAAGATGTGGAGAGATTACAGTCACACAAGGTACCACCACGCAATGCCATAGAATCTCAACTGTAGAAACTGTCAACGGTGCACGATGTCCGACCCATGAGAATCAACATGCGACTCAACGACCAAAGGCGCGTGCAGAGGGGTATATTCCATCCAATGCACAGCTCGTTTCTAAGCGAAAGTTGATCTTGCTTGATGGCAGCGACGTACCTCGTAAATCAAAGAAGAGTATACCGCCGAGCCTAGATAGTTCTGATCCCGCTGAGAAGAACTCACCTCAAGTGCAGATTCCGGTTCGGAAGAGTAGGAAACAGCGGAGCACAAAAGAGCCAACAAATACCGGGGGCAATACAGACACGGGAATAGATGAGCAACCAGAATTGGGGCATGTCAGGAAAGTTGGGAGACCCCGGAAGCAGTCTTCTGAAGAAACTACTGGGTCGATTCAACAGGCCTCGGATGGAGTGCGAAGAATAGTTGACAATATAGAAGGGTCAATGCAAGCCACAACTACCGCTGGTGGAGTGGCCTCAGATAATGCACCTGACGAAGATGAGTCTGAGCATGTCAACTCAGATCCAGATGGAAGTGGCAAGGTGCCTAGATACGCTACCGAGCACACTGGTGACATTGAGACTGTTTTCAATTTTCTCGACCTCGAAGAGCGCCCTGGAAATTGTCAGACCAAACTGGCAACTCTCATCGCGCGCATGTGCCTTAGATTTTCTCCCAAACAAGACGACAGTATGTCGATGGACGAACTCATGGAGCGTGTCAACAGAGTACATGTTCAACTCAAACGTATACACACAGATCTCGAAGAGACAGACCAACCCGCATTCAAGACTGACGCTTACGGACATGTCTTTTGTTACCTGACGCTATTACTGAAGGCGGTATACGATTGGATGTCTGGGAATTGTGGCACTGTGACTGAATCGCTGGAAGCGCTGCGTATACTGTCACCACTCATAGGTGATATTTTGGCGCTGAAAGACACCGTCGCCACGTGGAATGTTTCCGTCGCTCAACGCTACAAAGGTGATAGAATGGTTCGGGACGTCGACTCGAGGCTTATTGCTCCACTTCGGCGGGTGGAAAAGGTGTATCGCACCCGTCTAAGCCAGCTTGAGAATGTGCAGCGACGCCGCGAACAACAGGAAGTAATCCAACGGAGAGCGCAACAGCAAGCGGAAGCGGAACAAATGTATATGGAAGCCCAGGAGAAAAGGAGGAAGGCGTGGACGCGCTGGCAAGCGCTACATATCGTACGAATGCAATGCGAGCCAAACCCACATAGGAGACAGAAACTCGTCATCACCGGAGTCGAGCCTCTTGAAGCCGCTGGAGAGAGGGATGCAAATGGCTTCGAGTTTGAGCGAGTACCGGTCTTCACGTCCCGCTCCCATCCGCCACAGCATTCGAGATTGACGCGTTCTGATAATCACGATTGGACCGAAGAGGAGGAGATGGCCCTAATTCATGGCTTGGAGCATTGTGCAGGTTTGTTCAAGTCTTTTCCCACCGTTAATCGATATACACTAATGGTTCAATCAGGCCCTCGAGTCTTTGAGGGTATATTCCAAAGGTACTGTGATCCCAGGGGTCCACCACATCTACATCGGGGTGCTCTGCGCAACTGCAGCGTCACAGAGATTACGGCGAGATCAGCACGGTTCCGAGCAGATTTGCACAATCTTTATCAGAACAATGGTTGGCAGATCCCGGAATGGGTGAAAAGCATACCGGTGCTACCGTAGGCGGTGGTGGATTTGCTAAGTTAGTACTAAAAATGCAAAAGTATTGTGGTGCATTGCAGTGATGATGGGTTATCGGGACGCAAAACGCTCTTGGTCGCAAGGAAATGGTTTGAAGCCGGGTTGTGTCTTGCACGGAAGATTTGCCAATGTGTAGATAGTGAATAGAGAATACAAAGATTGGTAAAACGAAAATAGGGTCGAGACATTGAGACTCAATGTTCGCTTCCACTGACCCATCATCACTTAAATTTAGGCACTCTCAACCATCGCCTTTTTCTCGTAATATCCCAAACTCGCCCATCATGCAAGCACAGTACCCTCCGGAGTGGAATTCATTTGTTTTACATCGCTCCTGAGCGCACATTCACTTCGTGATACGATTTCGTGAAAGCCCAATGGCAATCGCAATTCGATTGCTGGTCAGTAAGTAGACCCTCCTTACCCTTCCAAGTGGACATTCCCACCCTTTTGTACCGATTCACTTAGCGCACAGGATCAACCCCAGGCCACACAGACCTTCTACTTTTCGCTCGCCTTCACGCAGCGAACCCCCTCCCCCCTGGTGGGTTATAAGACCCAGTCTCGTAGGACTCACCCACCTTCCCACCACAGCCCGATTCGATGAACTCACCGCACTTGCAACTTGTACGCTCACCATAAGTACTCTCTACTCGGTACATCGCAAGCCCTTTAACACCTTCCTCGCCTTTGCATCAATCCCCCGTCCAATTCGATCAGAATTTCAACCCACATTCAACCACAACTATGGCTTCCCATGTCAACGGCGCTAAGTACTACGGCGGTATGGAGCTGGACACATTGCGCGCTCTGGCCAAGGCGCGCTGTCTCAACATTGCTGGAATCGACACTAACGCGGAGCTTGTGGCGATGTTGATAGAGCAAGACGGGCAGACTGGGTGCGGTCCTTGGGCCAAGAATGAGAATATTCCTGAGCTGGAGAGTGGCAGAGCATGGAACACAGAGGAGGAGGAGAAGAAGAAGAAGAAGAAGGCAGCTGCGCCGACTCCTGACAAGGAAGAGAAGGCCGTGGATGCTGCGGATTGGGAAATTACTAGCACCAATGGCGAGAACGAAAAGGAAAAGACTCGGCTAGGGAACAAGATGTACAACGCTCCTGTTCCTGTTACCGAGTCCGCCCATGTCATTTTCGAGACAGAATACACCGCTGTTACACCCGTCTCCAAGGCCGAAGTGGAAACCGACATCAAGGATGATGTTAGCTCTATCGCTGAGAACGAATTCAACACCGCCCCTGAGACTATCAAGCCAAAGTCTGAACCCGGCTCCAGTACGAAAGTGGCGAGCGTTACGATTCCATCAAAGGGCAAGGATGCGAAGAAGCCAATTTCTATCGCACAGTTGGCCTCTGAGTGGGATGCGGAGTGGGCTAATTATCCCAAGCTTGATTTTAGGAACGCTGGCAAGGGGCCTTCGTATGCGGGGATGACTACTGATAAGACTGGCTCATTGGAATCTGGACCTAATGCTGTCGGCAATAGCGCATCGAAGCCTGCTGGTCAAGAGCTTTCCACTGACGTCTCAATGCCTGCTTCATCTGACAAGCCTACCTCTCCCAATAAGCCTGCGCTTTCTAAAATGGCCGAGCCCATTACCAGCGATTACTTTGGTGGCGCGAAGACCGAAGACTGGGCTGCTGCCGTAGAGGCAGAGATTGAGATGCTCGCGGAGAAGGAGAAGGAGAATCCAGTAGAGAAGAAGATGTCGCCTCCAAACCAAGATCAACAAGAGCTGCTTGCTGCTAACATTAACGATTTTGAGTCTGGTGAAAAGGCCAAAAAGAAGCGCAAGCGTAGCAAGAAGGTTGGCAAAAAGGTCAACAAGGGCAAGAATGCCGGGTTAGTCCTAGATGAACCGGTGGGAATGTCAGCAGTCACTACCGATGTCAAGAAAAAGCCTGGAGAAGTTCCATCTACTACGTCGCCTCCTGATACTGGTGCCATAAAGCAGCTGCAAGGCACTCCAACTACACTATCTCCGGATGAGTCTGCCGCGGCTCGGGTTGTACGGGAGACTGCAGCACTTGCGGATGGACAGAAGGAGAATGCGACGAAGGCCATTGCCTCATACACCAATGGCTCTAAGGCAGCCTCTTCTACTAACGGCAATGCTGGCATCATCAACGAATCGTCATCCTCTGTAGCTCTTGCCGAGTGTAAATATGCGGAAAACTACGTTCCCGAGGTCAAAAACTCGCCTGTAAAGAAGAACAAGAACAAGAAAAGTAGTGAAAAGGGTGGCGGAAAGGCGCAGAAGAAGGCAAAGAAGACTGTTTCAGGTGCACAGGTGATGAATGGGTTGGAGGTAGACAAGACCAAGGCTCTCACCCAGGGCTATGAGATGCAGGCTGGGGGTTTGGTGTTGATTTTGCTCATGTTCTGTGCGGCTTTTCTAAGGTTTTGGAACAGGGGATAGGATTACAGGTTGGATTGATCGTGACTAGCGGCTTTGGGCAGCGTATGGGCGCGTAGTCTGCGGATAACACAGTTCATGATAGGAGATGATGACTTTGCAACTGCTACGCGTGCTGACCGCTTCCAATCGCATAACGTGACCGTACGCTCAAGCCGGGAAGAGGATTACCATTACCCAAGCATTACCTAAGTGCAATTCGAAGCTTGTTCGCGCCTTGTGTCGAAAATAAGCCCGTTTCCGGCGCCAACAAAGGGACCCAAGCCCACTAGTCATCTTTCCAACCCGTGCACGGCAATCCACACATTTGCCCTGTATTTTTTTTCCTACTCAGCATGCAAAGGATTGGCGAATACCAATCAAACTCAGGAGCCTGGCGCGGTTTCTTAAGAGCAATCCACAGAGTGCAAATCTGGCGGCGACACACTGATCATCTCTCTGGGCAAGGCTAGATTTTCTCTATCTTTATGTGGTCATGTTTCGTAGAGAGTCATGGTGTTGATGAAGGCATTTGATAGAGTCGCACAGGAGCATCTTTTATATGCTCGCGCAACTCCAGCAGAGTCATCGCGACCAGAGTCATCGCCATCATATTACAACAAGATCTCGAGAGGCATCATCACAGTTACAAGGAGACCTCTAGAGTTATCAAGCAACCGTGGTAGTCGTGTGGAGTTGAACCGTACTATCAGATACAAGCCAACAGCAATTTCAACGTCATCAAACAACCCTCTGGGTCAACCTTACAATATACAATTCAATGTCGCGATATCAGCTCAACAGCTCGTCGCAAAACAAAACAAGATGCATCCG
>Ga0265798_10008598_pt1 | contig 12971 bp, 12 predicted proteins | sample P3T30metagenome_FD_192430 | JGI IMG/M metagenome (GOLD analysis project Ga0265798, IMG submission 192430) | Plant litter microbial communities from East Loma Ridge, Irvine, California - P3 T30 | ecosystem: Environmental > Terrestrial > Plant litter > Unclassified | place: USA: California...
TCGCCGACTCTTATCAAGCACGTAATCTGCTGAATGAATACGTTTTTGTGGGAGGCGGCTTGCCGGCGATGTAGTCGACGCGGTATGTCAGGAAAATCACGTCATCGTTCATCGTCGGCAAGCCGGCTCCTACAGTCCGTTGTTTGCTGTGCGACAGCGCTACGTCGAAGATGTGGTGGCGCCTCCCAGACATTTAAATCAGACGAGTAGATAATCGACTGCTATTCCAGCTATTTCCAGTCGTATGAACAACAAATCGTCCCAAAATGAATCTACTGGCAGTACAGCCTATAACCTTGCGCAGGCCCACGGTGCCCGGCCGTTGATGGTTATCATCAGACGGTAGAAATATGTGGTCGCGTCGCCTGCGGCTGGCTGTTCCGCTACAGAATCATTTGCAGCGTGGACATACCAGAGCATGAGCAAGAGTCATTCGCTGGCGCTTTAGGTTGCCTGGTTGCTGACGACGGAGAGATAAGTGATCTCTCAGATCCGATGTTCATGGACATGCTTCACATGCTGGCATAACTCGCGGAACTACTTCTGGTCGATTTCCGCCTGCCACCATAAGCATTGAGAGATGCTCTCAGCCTATCGTACCCAGAAAAAAGCTCAGATGGCGGGCAAAGGGCCATTTCCTAGTCTATACATGGAAATCCCACCACAGGAGTTTCATCATGAGCAAACCCCAAGACCGCACGATTTCCCAACGCCCAGATGGGACGTGGGAAAACAAGCGCAACGATTCAGACCGAGCCTCGAGCGTCCACGATACTCAGGCAGAGGCGCAGCAAGCCGGGCGCGCGATGCTGCAAAACCAAGGCGGTGGTGAAATGACTACTAAAGGGCGCGACGGACAGTTCAGGACAAAAGACACCATCACGCCCGGCAATGATCCCCGTGACGTAAAAGGTTGAATGCCGCTAACTTCGAGTTTGCGCCTATGCCCTAGGTAGAAGTGCTTGGCATGACCTCGACGCACTAGGCGCAATTCGTTTAGGGGGGTTAGCGCCTGCGAATCAGCCTCGGCGATAATTTCGAGATCGCACCCCGTGATCAATCGCAAAGGCTATGAGCGAGTGAATACTCATAGCCTCTAGCCGCCTGTACCTAATGATGTATTGTAGACATATCGACGACTGCCCCGTAATCTCAAACCAAGTCGTCAACCCTTGTCATTCTCTATCCGTACCACCTTGCAAGAGCTGGCGTTGAGGTGATTGTTTGGCGGGTTTTTGAGTGTGGCCCGAATTCTTTTCGCCGACTGCCGTGGCGAAGGGCTTGACTGCCTTCGACCAGAAGCGGACGTTCGCAACCGACCGCTATCGGCCGATTCTGTTGAAAAAGTCGGATTTTCAAATGGCCTGAACTCAGGCACGACCACCATCGGAGAACCTACTCACCACATTGAGTGGTTTTTCGGCCCTTTGGTGACCTTTGCTGCTCTGTTATTAGGTTAATTTGAGGTTTTTTGCTTGGTGCAGGCGCACCTATCCCGTGACTGGTGGCCCTTGAGATGAAAATTTGGCCAGCCGTCGCAGGTTCTGCACCGCAGCGGCCAGCGTGAATTCATCCGTCGCGCCACTCATGCCACGGAGCCGCAGGCGATCCAATTTCAGGATGCGCTTGAGGTGGGCAAACAACATTTCGACCTTTTTACGTTCGTGGCGAGAGCGCTGATATGCCGGCGTTGCTGCAATGCGCCGAGCCACATCGCGAGCGGCTTCATGGACGCTGCGAGCGATCTTGCGGAACGCAGTATTCGGACAGCACTTGGCTTTCATCGTACAGGCAACGCAGTCGGTCTGCCGGGATCGGAAGATGATGGTGTTGGCTTTGGTGACATGTGAACGCTCATTCTTGAAGGCTCGCCATTCGCTGCGCAATGGGTTGCCGGCCGGTTAGCGGTATTCCTCAGCCGCTTCATTCCAGTGGAAATCATTACTCGAAAAACTGTCGTTCTTGCGCTCGGTTTTGTCCTACACCGGCACATGCGGCTCGATGTCTTTTTCCTCCACCATCCAGGCCAGCATCGGCGCTGTACCGTAGGCGGTGTCGCCAATGAGGCGTTCCGGCTTGATGTCGAACTGCGCTTCGACCCGTTCGATCATCGTCTTGGTGCTCTCGACTTCTGCGGTTCGATGAGCCGGTGTGGATTCCACATCCACAATCACACCGTGCTAGGTATCGATCAGATAATTCGTGGAGTAAGCTTAGAAAGCTGGGCCTCCTGGAGCAGCGGTCCAGCGGGCCTGAGGATCAGTCAGCGACAGGCGCCTCGGTAGCGTTCCGGCCAGAGCCTCTTCATCGAGTGCCTCAAGATACTCACGCACGGCGCGGGTGCTCAGAGATGGATCGCTCCAGTTGACCTGTTCATCTCCCGGTACGCCGCGCTGCCGACTCGCATCTGCTTTGATAATGCTGGCGTCCACGGCAAAGCCTTCGCCCTTGACCAGACCGGCGTCCATGCAACGACGCAGCACTTCATTGAACAACCAGCGAAACAGATCACTGTCCCGAAAACGGCCGTGTCGATTTTTGGAAAACGTCGAGTGATTGGGTACTTCATCTTCAAGGCTCAACCGGCAGAACCAGCGATACGCCAGGTTCAAATGGCCCTCTTCGCACAACCGCCGTTCGGAGCGGATGCCGTAGCAGTAGCAGTAGCCGACGATCAGCATGCGGATCATCAGTTCAGGATCAATCGACGGACGTCCAATCGGGCTATAGAAATCGGAGAGGTAATGGCGCAGGTCGCTCAGATCGAGACACCGATCAATGCTGCGCAGAAGGTGATTGGCGGGGATGTGGTCTTCAAGGTTGAACGAGTAAAACAGTCGCTCCTGCCCACTCGATAACTGTCCCATCATGCTGTGTGATCCCCTCCGGCCAATGCGGAGATTTTGCCGGAGGCCAGCCAGGGGAGCTACTTTTTCAATCGGCCAGAAGCATTCATTTGCAGCCCAGAAAAAAGTGAGACCCAATCGAGTAAGGGATATATTGCCTGCCTCGAAACAGACTTGTATTCATGGAGAAAAAATTGTGGATTTACATTACAGGTGCTTCGTGTGCGGGCGTGACTACTTTGGGTCAAAACGTCGCGACTCTGCTCGGTGTACGCCAGGTCGATGTCGATGATTACTTCTGGATGCCCACTGACCCTCCTTTTACGATCAAGCGAACTCCCAGTGAGCGCGTGTCATTGATCCAGCAAAAGTTCGGTGATGACGATTGGGTGCTGACCGGTTCTTGCATGGTCTGGGGAGAAGCGCTGATTACCCATGTCGATCTGATTGTTTTCGTTGTAACTCCAACACCCACTCGCCTTGAACGGCTGGCCGCCCGTGAAAAGGAGCGTTTTGGAGATCGGATAGCACCGGGCGGTGACATGCATGAGATACATGTAGCCTTTCGGGAATGGGCTTCGCAGTATGACGATCCGAAATTTTCAGGACGCAACCGGGCGTGGCACGAGGCGTGGCTATCAGAGCAGACCGCTCCGGTCTTACGGATTGACGGGATCAACAGTGCTGAAAAGATGGTTGCGGATGTCATTCATGCTTTGTCGCAAGTAGCGCAATAGCTCGAGACCGGAACGGCTGAGGCACGACTCAACACGCTTTAGTAATGCCCGCTTCGGGTCGATACCTGCCATTTTTGAACGTCTGCTTTTGGCGGATTCTGTTGAAAAAGTCGGTTCTTCCAGACTGCCCACGCACTGCCTGCTAAAAATGCCTTTTTTGCGTGCAGCTATGCGAAATCCGAGCCCGGAATCCTCTGCTCAAAGTAAAGATTTCAATCTCAAGCGCGTACTTTTCTGCCGTGGAAGCCATGGCCGACTTTTTCAACAGAATCGGTCGATAGCTGCCCTTGAGGACAGGTAGCTAATGGCCAAAAGCGGACTGTTACGCAGTGTCTTAGCAGGCCTCCGTTGAGGTTTGGAGGTGTCTACGAAACCCGGGCGATTCACACAGACCTCTGGCGATGTTCTCTACCCCCAAGGCTATTGGTCTCCGACTACTCAGGTGGGCGTACTGCCACAGAGTGATTCCCCACCTTCGGGACTTGCAGACGTTGCCAACATGGTTGTAGCTGTTGTCGCACAAAATCCACTATGGGCGGGGTGAAGACTTAGCGGATCGAGACATACTGCACGCCATGGTCGCGGTGATGGGTCAGACTACCCTTGGCGACCGGTCGGCGGGCATACAACGTCTGTTCTAACGCATCGGGAACAAACTAAATTGGACACGCGCCAGATAGAGCCTACGTCCAGCGGGGCCTAGGTCAGCTTACTCACTCCAGTTCAGCTAGGCCCCTGTATGGGGCTACTTTCGAGTTATAGCCCCAAGATCCAGCTTCCTCAACTTACCTCTTACATCTACACCGTTCCCTGCGGAAATGTTTACGTCTGTATAAACCTTTGTTTTGCCAAAGTCGTTGATTAAGAAACAATTATTCTCACCAACTGCATCAAACATGCTCTTTGCTTTCTCGCCTCTTGCACGGCCGACAACCAAAATAAACCTGATCCCTAAAATCACGAACGAGTGATACCAAGCCCCATCAACTCGATTGACTGCGGGAAACGAGAACATCGCCCTTGAGTTCTCATCAGAATTCACCTCAATCATCAGGGCATAGTCTTCAAACTCAGTTCCCGAAAGTAAAAACAGCCTAATCTTCTCAGCATATTTATCACCGAGAGCTTTCCCATACGGGTCCTTTTCATGCATCCAGTCCCAGACATGGGTACGCCAAAAGACGCTGAACGCAAAATAGCGCAGGGCTTTCAGAGTAGCGCTATCAACAGCAGAGCTATTGTAAACCCACATTGGCCCAGCTTTAATTCTAGGAGCTTTATTTGAAAGCATCTCAAATAAAGGAAATCCACTCTGAGTTGCCCACAGCGTGCCAATAATTCTCTCACCATGCTTTGAAAACAAGTCCTCGCAATCACCACATAGAAGATATTGCTTGACTTGCACGTCGGTTTGAACTGCTGTCTTATTAAGTAAGTTCAGCTTAACCGACTGCTGAACGCCGAAGTTCGTATCGCACCTCAAATGCGCGTAAGCGGAGGTTGGGATTAAATGACTATTTTTTAACTTTTTTTCCAACCTACAAAGTGCACATTTTGTCATTGCTACTCCAGCAGATTTTTCAGTTATTACATCAAGATCATTCCCCCCACAGGGGCTTTTCGTATTTTTTGACAACTTTTTTCTTTAGCTTGACTGTGATAGCAACAGCCTCCCCCAATCCCTACGAGCGAGCTCCCGGCAGGATCGAACACAACGTTTAGTATTGGAGGAAGCGCTCAGGTACACCCCAGACGGCGTGTGGCAGCCAGTCGAGCGTGCCGCGAAGCGAACGACTTCACTCTGTCGCTTTTTACTTGTCATGACTGACCGCTCAGGGTCGACTTCGGCCGGTGCTGACCGGCAGCTATAGGGTGTTGCCGGGCGCGACAGACGGCGGTTTTCACGCAGCCTGGACTCGAAGCAGACCCATGAATAGCTTAGTTGCTCCGTTGGGATAATTTCCAAAACGCTAAGTAGAGCTGTGCTCACATCAGTTTTTTAGCGATATAAGCTGATCTCGCCTTGATCTCCACTTCTTCGGCATCCTTGAGCGCCTCGCGTACTCGCTTGAGATACGCGCGCCCCTTTGCAGTGTTAGCGGCTTCGTCGATTAGAGAGCACGCGAGCAGACTCTCATCGGTAAGGCGACCGAAACTCTCCGGCTCGAGGTCGCGTTCGATAAACATTTTCGTTACTGTCTCTCTCAGCCGCGAACAGCTGTCCCAGTCGAACCACGAACTCTGTAAACGCAAGCTGGCGAGCCTTTCCATCTCGCGCGAGAAGTGCTGCCCCTGAAATGCCTTGTAGACTCGGGTGTATGAGTATCGCAGCAGCTCGGCCTGCGATCTGGATTTCCAGCCCAGTGCCCGAGTCAGGAAAAACGCCGCAAGAAAATCCTTGTCTGACCGGTCGAGGGGACCAGACGCACCTCGCAACGCGACAAGCCAAGGATCCTCTCCACAGGTATTGGGAACATCGTCAGGAGAGGTTTTCCGGGCGATAGTGACGACCGTCGCCATCCGCGTCACCTGACCTGTGGCGAGCACTGCGGCCAGCTTATTCTTATCGCGGCATAAAGCAACGAGCCATCCCCGTACGGCGTCGGGGTCGGCCTTGTCTGACTCCAATGCGCGGATTAAATCCGTTGGGTCCGCTTTATTGGTGATAGTTATGGCTGGACCGATCCTGCCTGCCGCAAGCAATGCTCGTGCAGCAAGACCTGCGTCTTGGTGCGGTATACGTTCCGCCAGCCCATCGTCGACTTCTGGGATACGCCAAAAAGCTGTCAGCAACATAATGTCCGGTCGTCGCTCGGCTATGTCGATCGCTATATCAGTGTTGGACTCAAGCCCCGACACTATCTGCTCCGGTTTCATCTCCGCCAGAGCACGGGACGCGACGCTGGCTGACGCGCCTTCCGAAATGAGCGCAGAGTAGAAGCGATGCGGTGATCGCCGCCACAGCTCGATGCCAAGCTTGTTACCCATCTCGGCCTGCTCTACGGGATCGCTTAACTGTTCAAGCGTTTCGAGAAGAAACTCAAACACTACATCTTCTATCCGACCCGTCGCTTTCATCGCTTGCCGCGTCACGAGCGTGCGGATCGACCTGGCCTGCTTCCTTCCGCCGCTATCGAGAGCCGCCAAGACGGAAATGGCCGAGGCCAAGTCCGGCGGATGGCTTTCTAAAAGGCTTCTATGAAGTTCACATAGCGGCAACATAGCGCGTCGACCGCCATCGACGTCGCCGCCGGTGCGTTTAAGGAATTCGCGCAACGTAGACGATGATGGGGCTGCGAGATCAGCCAACAGACGCAGCGGCCCTTCAGAGATGGCAGCTCCATCCGCAACCACGGCGTTCGGAAATTTCGAACGGAGCTGACGATCCTTCTCGGGTACGAACTGAAGGTCAAGAACAACCCCTTTCCCAGATCGATCCATTCCCGAAAGCGTGCAAAAACCAAACGAACGGCGCAGCCTTGGCCATTGCTGCATCCAGATGGCGGTCGCGACTTGCTCGTCTGTGAACGGCTCGGCGGCTTCGGCCACCACCTGTCGCGTCGGAAACGAATACAGCGCCTGCAGCAGAAATTCAGTCCGTTCTGTTGGCTCGATTCCGTTCGGCTTAAGTTGTGGCGACATGGAAACGGGACCGCCATAGACTGACCTGACATCTATACCAGTAGGACGTGTGAAAATGTCGAGCAGGGCTTGAGCAGACATCAGCCTGGCGAGATCTGCGTTTTCAATGATCAGCGAGTGAGTCCAAACGCAGCCAGGCCGGGGCATCTCAGGGGCTGCCCAAGTTCTCGCAAGGACATATTTTCCGCTTTTCTCGAGCGGATATCCCGTGAGATAGCCGTCAGCCGACGGCTTCATGCCAGAACCCGATAGGTCACTCATCACTAACATAACGCGTGCATCCGACGCATCCAGCGGCAGGGAACTGGAAATTAGTCTATGGCCGTCGTTATATCCATGAAGCGCCTGATGGACCAAGATTGAAGGCATTAGTCGATCAGCCATTTCAGCGGCTTGGTTATATCTGAAATGACGGTATCTCCGTCCACGACCTTGATCCGGTCGGATGGTCGCTCTAGGTCTCGAAGCCTATCAGTTTCAGCAAAGCTCTCGTCTTTCTCAGGATCCTCGTACACCCCCCCCTGAGAACTAAGGCCCCACACTTGCCAAGTCCAAGGATCGCGCCCACTGCGCAAATACTGGCTTAAGAAAGGTAATTTGTTTTCAAGAATCTCTGCCGGCGTTTGTCCTTCCCCTTCGACCTTGTCCCATGCTGAGATGAGAAGGGCCAAACGTCTTCCGCCGATATTTAGCTCCCCCGACATGAGCATCTGTAGGAGGTCCACGATCCTGACCTGGGTAGGAGCCAGATCGGCGCTCCACTCGATCGGCTCCTTCTCGGGGGGTACTATGCCCAACTTCCTCTGCAACGTCGTCCAGTCAACGAGCCAAGCCGGCATCTTGATCGTATCGCCGTTGATCATAAGGACGAGCGAAGGTGCTGTCAGTGTTTCCAGCATTCCCTTGTCGAGCTCACGACGCTCCCACATTCGGGAGAAATCCTCTCCCGGCAGATCTGGAAACGAAACCTCAACTTTCTGTCCGTCGTCATCTTTAAGTCGCATCGTCACAGCCTTTGCACCGCTCACCTGGGTCCGCTGCTGAATCGTTCCAGATCGCCACCGCTTGGCTAGCGCGTTAAGGTGTTCGTAGTTGCCTTGGCTGAGGCGATCGAACGAGAGAGCCGTACCGGCCCCCACCTCACGGACCATGTGCCACAGAGCTGCGAGAAATGTCGTCTTGCCCGACGAGGGCAGTCCTACAATAGAAATATGAATTTCCCCGCTCATTTTTCTGTCCCCATGTCGGTCAGCAGGTCGATCATACGTTCGAAAATAGCAGGTGCCCCGTCGCCCCCCGCGACTACAGGTATATTCGGCCGTAACCAGTACAGCAATAAGTCAGCGATGCCTTCTCCCCTGGAGACCTGTTCGCAGTCCTTTGGAGATGCCGCGACTACAAATGACTTCACCTCGCCAAGGTGTGTAGCGTGAGTTTTGATGATCGACTCTACCATCTCGTCAAAATCCTTCTGGACCCGGTCCGGATGCTGAGAGATGACGACTGAGTCCTTTTTTGTCAGGACGACCGCTAGCCGACATCCTCCACGGATCGCGCGTGCTTCGACCAACGCATCGACGATCTGGGGCGTCGCCGCCTTCACTTCATGCCGCAGCTTCGGATTAGCCAGTTGCGCGCCGTTGACCAACAGTGTTACGCAGTCCGCTCGTCGAATCTCGAAGAACTGATCGGCCTGGGAAATTTGGTCGGTGACGGCTAGATAGTCCTCCCCCGACCGATCGCTTATGAATAAAGAGGTAAACCCTAAACCTTCTTGATGCAGATCGAGATGAAAGAAGGTGGCGTCCGCACCGCGACTAGTTCTTTCTGTGTGCGGGATGGCACGTCGGGAGACCGCACGAGCGAGATGGCACACCTTTTCAAACCCGATCAGCGTAGAAGACCCGGCGAACGCCGCCCCCGAGAGAGGCCCGTCTTGAAGAAGGTCGTAAACCCCAGCGATCAAGCTGGTCTTGCCCGAATCGTTCGGCCCTATGAGACCGATCGACCTGGAAACGTTTCGTCGCTGTAAGTTCGAGGCATTGTCGCGAGCCAGCGCTTCACCTGACGCAAGGGCGATCGTTGGTTCTGGCGGCTCCACTGCGGTGGCTGACTCCTCAGCTTCCGGGATGTCCTCGAGTGATAAGCCGGCGTGTGGGCACTCTTCGATCTCGAACCCTTCCACGCACTTACCATCAGACGCGAAATTACAATCGGCGTTGTTGCATGCAAGCTGCTGGGTCGCCATTTGATCAGTTGCCCACGGACAGGAAAAGATGCTCACGGTAGAAAAGCTCGGCGAGCTGAACCGCTGCCATAGACGCGTCGGCGGGCAGCCCGGTCATGGAGGCCCATACCGGAAGCCAAGCATCGTCCGAGCCGACTTCAACCCTTTTTTCAAGTGCGAAGTGCAGGGGGGTCGTGACAGGGGAAATTCTGGCCGACTTCGTGATGTCCCTGCTCCAACTAATATCGGCGGCATTCACAGAGTCCGATACCTTATGCGCGTCGCCGGTGACGCCGGCTCGGGAAAGCAGCGCAGTCACTGACGCGGGCCCAGGGGATATATTGGTGAGCCCCCCCAGCTCTTTACCGAACACCAGTGGTTTCAATGCGGCGTCAACGTCGGTAAAAGGTGCATCCACGATCCAACTATGGGCTCCGATCAACCACCACAGCATCTGCAGCTCCTCCTCGCCCAGAGATATCTGGCGAATGAGCCGCTCCGTCACAAGGTTCTGTTTGTCGATGATCTCACCCAGTGCTTCCCGGGTGGAATCTCGAAGGCCATCTAGCTCAAGTTTCCATTGGGCTGGCGACATGTCTACCAATGCTTCTGGCGAGACCTCGAAGTCGACCGTCGACGGTTCTATCACGAATTCCTTGGGATCAGGGCGCTCGTGTTTTTTCCTTGAGAACTCAACTACTGCCTTCTTCGCGAGTCCAACGAGATCCATAGGCAGCTCGGCAGTACGCATGCCTCCAAATGAAGCATTAAGAACTGCGATCGCCGCGTCCGGCAGCCTCGCGAACAACCGCGTCAGTACTGCGGCTGACAGGATCTGCAGCTCTCGACGAGACTCCGCAGGATCCAATGGCGAGCCGTTGCCGGATATGGAAGTAAGCAGCGCTTGATGCTTCTTGGTCAAAGCTTCGTTTTTACCGCCGTCAGCCGGCGCCGTCGTGGTAAAAGCGTAACGGACAAGGACCTCTACCATCCAGTAATCCGCGGCCGTGGCGGTATCCACCACACCTTTCCACCTGCGAGTTCTGATCGGGCCTTCGTCCATAAACGCGTCCGCATACCAACGTGCGAAATCGGAATTCATCTCGGGCGTCTTCGCCATCCTCATCTCTCCAACTTGGCGACTTCAGCCGCGATCTTGTCCATGATATTCAACTGCGCAGCGCGGATTAGGACTCGTCCATATCGCTCCGGCTCTGGCAGCTTCATCTCGCCCTCGTTAAGCAGGTCTAATGAGGTTGCGATGTCTCGCCGCTGGCTACTCGAAAGGTTCCAGAATCGGTACAGCAAGTCCCGGGTATCTTCTTCACCCATGGTCGCCTCCGCGTCTTGAATAACCAGCGTGCCAGTCGAATGGTCATGCGATTCATCGGCAGGGACCGCCGCCCTGACGGGGCCACTAGCCGGTGCGGGTATACCTGCTTCCTCAGGAACCAAGATTGACGATGTGAAGAAGTCGCGACCCTGATTGTTCTGAATTGCGATGAACCGTTCGGGGTTATCTTGCATCCGGCGTTGGTACACCTCAACGTTAACGCGGCGCTCGACCCCGGCGCCTGCGATCTGGAGCCGAATCAGATTGTAACCCGGATTGTAAGGTTGCTCGGCACGCGACGGATTTACCGCGGCTGCTGCGAAGCGCACGTAGCTCGGATCCATTTGCAGCCGCTGCTTGTGTTTGTGGCCAAACACATGAAAAGCAGCACGGGCGTTCAACGCATCATCTACGACCTCGCCGTCTTCAAGCCAATCAATGGGATGGTGGCACAGCACCAGGTTGAGCGTGTTCGGTGTTGGGTTGAGTACAGTCTGTAACGGACTGAGGTAGAGATCCCGCTCCTTGTCATCGTTGCCCTCACGACCGGACAGAAGTGTGGAAGTCAGTCCGTAGATCCTAAGGCCCACGCCATTCTCCAGGGGGATATCCTGATGCCAGAACGGCTTTTCGGGCCATATCTGACACGCGAAGGGCGCGGCAAATTCGTTGTATGCCGCATGGGCTTGGAAAAGGAGTTGGCCGGTTGTTTCATCGCGTAACTGCTGTTTGAGCTTCCACTCGCGGTTAGTCAGTGGGGTGGAAGCGATCACATGCTGGACGTTCTGAATCTGGACGCTACCCTTGATAATCCCTCGGTCCACGTCGTGATTGCCCGGCACCACAAAAATGCGTTCTTTCGGACAACCTGAAATTTGAGAGAGCTGTTCTATCCAGTCTCGGGCTGTCCGATACTCATCTGGGGCTGCCTTGAACGCGATATCTCCCCCAATAAGAATCGCGCCAACGTTACCCAGCTTTTGCACTTGCTCAGTGAGATCCCGCATCATACGAGTGCGAATAGGGAGTTCAGGATCCATCAATGGGTCGAGGCAATCCGGCGACTTAAAGTGAATATCAGATATGTGCAGCATCAACATGAATGCTATTCCTCGCCGCGACAGGTTCGACCCGGCCACGCGCCGACAATATTATTTATTTGAGAGTACCCAGCGGGGACGTGCAGCCCCTGATACATCAGACCGTTACCGCTGGGCAACTTGATGATTTTTGCAACCGCACTAACACCACGAACAGCCGTCGAATCTGCGTCATTCCATTGCCTCACCAATACCCACCGTATCAACTCCAAGCTTGCTTCGAGGATCAGCCTGAATGGTGCACCGAGTCTACACAATCGTGCATCACATGGCTGTCGACTATTCACCCATTGCTTTACGTAAGCATCCGCTTCGACGACTGATGTGAAAGCCCGCACTGTACGTGAAACCAGTTCCTCGGATGTGAAGCCCTGCCGTCTTAGTCGAATCTGCCGGGCTGCTATGACCAGTGGTAGCCCCTTGGTCGGACGTCCGCTTTTGGCCGATTGCTGCCGTTCGTGACGAGCAACAACCGGCCATCAACCGCCGTCAGAAAACCCAATGCCGCCGGTTATCATTCGACTGAAATCGGCCGAAAACGCTAGCATCAACAGTAGCCGGATTGATGCTCCACACCGCCTTTCGACAAAGTTAAATACGCTCGAATTCACCAGCTTTCCAGAAGCACACCAGGGGGCGAAAACGGGCTACCCGGATGTTGTCGATTTTCCGGGGCGCTTAACTCTTCCTCACATATATGGAGCACCTTGTCGCAATCTTATGCGCAGCCGCAGCAAAATCTCTGCATTTGCACGCGACGACTACCACTGCTGCGAAGCCGATTGCCAACAGGCTGGGTCGTACAGAGCCGCTGTCAGTAATCGCCTCCTACTGCTGCGTTGTAGGTGGTCAGCAGCAGGTCGTAACCTGCACGGGCGTCGGCAAGGTCCTTGTTCAATTCCGGGGCGTCTGCACCTGCGGCCCAGTGCTGCTGAAGGCGAGCCAGTTGATCGAGCCAATCTTTGGCCGACGCGGTGGTGACGCTCCAGATCGGGGGCTTGTCGCCCTTCGCACGCAAGCGCGGCAAAGCTTTGACGAATGCGTCGGCCTCAAGTCTGGCGTTATCCAGCGACTGCTGCATCGCGA
>Ga0265798_10008601_pt1 | contig 12967 bp, 11 predicted proteins | sample P3T30metagenome_FD_192430 | JGI IMG/M metagenome (GOLD analysis project Ga0265798, IMG submission 192430) | Plant litter microbial communities from East Loma Ridge, Irvine, California - P3 T30 | ecosystem: Environmental > Terrestrial > Plant litter > Unclassified | place: USA: California...
CAAGAGCGATGAGTAAAACGGCATACGTACTGCATGTGAGAAGCAGGGCAGCGCACGTAACGACAACCTCGCGTAGGCTCTACGCTGAAGTGCTATCTCGAATCCAGCCCTGCTCGTCTCCCGAGCACCACACTTTGGAACATGCGGTCCCTTCGTGACTCCACAGTCGCACTCATACCTTGCATTCTCGGATTTAGCGCCTCCATAATCAAAGCACAACTCTTGATCCGACCAACATCCCTTAGCGCCTGCGAAACAATGGCATGCCGCTTGCCAGTCGTTTTATTCAAGGCTCCACGTTCGGATCACAAGTACATTTCATAAGCACGTCCAATTGCCGGCCGTCGAAGGGTCCATTGCGCAGTCGCCTGGAATTTCCAAGCGGTATAGCAAGGACTCGGCTCGCAGTACGGGAAGCGGAAACAGTTCATGGATACATCCTCCGAAGTGGTGACAGGTTTGGTGTTGGCCGGTCGATGGTCTGGTGTTGCTGAGACGAATTTGGTACTTTATATTCACCACCATCCACCCATTCTTCCACATACGACCATAGGACAATGAAAATTAGGCTTCCCGTCCGCTCAGCCATATACAAGCATTGTACCGGCGGATTAGTAGTTAGGTGGGTGACCACTAGCGAATCCCCGCTGTTGTATGTTTTTGGAGTTTTTGTTGAAGTTTTTTTGCATGTGGGGCGACCGACATCGTGCCGACTAGAGACGATGTGGGCCTGAGAACACGCGAAGACGGCATGTGTACAAGCATGTGACTAACATGCGACGTCTTTGTTTTGCTCTGCTTGGTACAAAGAGCATAAAATGATACTTTCGGAGAGAGACAAAGTACTTGGTCGCGGTAACACAGTTGTGACACTCCCCTTACCAACTCAAACGACCGAAGAACATGTAGCTCAATTAACAAGGCAAAGAATCATAATCTGGAAGCCATCATACAGAGAAGCTGGGTGATATCATGCTGATGCGTTGTATCAGCTCTTGCGGATCCGTCGATATCCTACCTACTCACACAGCAAAGATGGAACAAAGGAGATCTATCACCATTACTATCAAGAACTATAGAGTGACTTCTTCATCATTCTCACTGCATCTCTCATGCCTTGTTACAGCAAACTCGTATAACTTTACATGTACATAACTGACCACAGCGCCCTACTACGTATTCACTCCAGCACAAATCGCATCGCCTTACCTTAACAAACACCAGCAGAGATGTTCCGAAACACAGCCGCAGAACTTCTCTACCTCCGCAACTCAATTCTGGATCACCTTACACTTCTAAACCCCTAGCCGGGAGGTAGACTGAGCTTAGTGACATACCCCAACATCGATGACACTTGGGACGTGCGCGCTATAATAGTCACGTCGGACGAACCGCACGAAGCAAGGGTAATAGGGATTGTGAACGATAGCCGATGTGAGCTGACGGGTTTGCGGCAAATGCTACATTTGCTGCAACAGGCTCAGAGACAAAAACTTCAAGAGAGGACAACAGGCGACATACTCACCAGTGCGGATACTGGAGATGAACATATGCAATTCTTAAGGAGATGGCATAGGCGGAGGGGGTCTGCAGTACCGCAAAGAATACAAGAGATGTTATTGGAGTATATGCGGAATGGGAGGCGGCAACCTCGCGCCGACTGGGTGGACGACGCTGGTTATTGGGAGGGTAATCGGAGCGAAGCTGTTCCGGCTCGGAGACACGAGATGGATGAATGGACTGCTGCTTCTGAACAATATCAGCGCGAACAAGAAGAACAGGTTGCACAGCGGTACTAGGGGCTTGGACAGCTTCTTGTTTCACTTGTAGCTTATCTTGACAAAATGATGTATCTGGTCAAGACCTTCCATAGAAAGGATGCGTAATCCTACATGTGACTGACGATCGGGAGCATTGCCGAGATGCGATTGGATCATGAGTGGCACAGGGATGACGGAGCCATTTTGACTTCATGTGTGAGCGTTAGAGTCACATGTAAATGACGGGAGTCATATTGACGCGGTGGCTTGGCGTGACATACCGTAAAGTTTCTTGAAACACCGCACAAAGGCTGTAGTATGCCAGAGTCTAGGCTTCGAAGCACTGGAATCGTACAAAGAAGTTATGCTTTCTTTGCAGCCTGCTCGGTACTTGCGTAAGGTTCAGCTCCGTTCTAGGGCTTATGGATTGGCGGTACGGAACGAGTCCCGGCGGTAGTGGAAGGTTCAAGTGCGGCAATCGCACAAGAAGTCAGATCTAGATCCGCGTCAGACAAACCCCTGCTGGGTATTCTTGTCTCGCAGCCCGGAAGAGGTACGTTTGATGTTGCTCTTATCGCCACTGTGGGGAAGATAACGCGGGTAAAAGAGTTTCGAGATTGACCTCAAGATAGCGCATAGTGATGGCGCGTAGGACAAGAGGCTAAGATGTATGATTGTGGTTATTTCTGATACAAGTATTTGGAAGTGAGCGGCACTGTCAACCCCCCTTGCTGTTCGCACTATAAACTGCCAAGTATAGGGTTCGCGCTGCGGCGGCGCAGGTGTGCCGCTAGACGAAGAAGCACTCACAACTTGACATGTGAAAGCCGTGGGTATTTTGTGCCAAATGTGTTGATGGTGGCGCGAATACCAACGGGCGATCGTGGAGAGTATAGAGTTTCGGCTATCTAGGACGATGGCTTATCGTCGGGCCTTCCTCGAGTGTTTGAACACGGCGCGGCAAGGTTAGGTTGCAAAAAACAAGAGATCTGGTAGCAGGGGCTATTGCAAGTGAGTGATGATGCATGGCTGGGCAAGCGCGATAGGCGACTGAGGGGTGGCTCCGTATGCAGGTCCGGTCTTGGTATATTGGAACACTGCAGCGTGTATAGCCGGAGCGACAAAGGAAAGTGCGCATCCCGGGTATGGTCACGCTACGTGAATAGAGTGCGCCTTTGACTCAGACTGCGGTCGCTGATTTCTGGATTACTCAAAAAATGAATGACATGATGTGTTATCGGAGCGGGTGCCCAAGATCAGAAGGTCGCGATGTCAAGATCTCAGGCGGTGGAGGGTTGTGGAGGGGTGTTCCCTGTGTACGGAAGATTTCTGGTGACGCATCTGCGGGCTCGGAGATATGAGCACTAAGCGAGAATTGCAGTACAACGTGTCCATGAGGCAGTTGCGATGGCGGGTCTGGCAGCGACGTGTTAATGCCAGCGTGGGCAGGAATAAGGTCGGGATGAGTTGGCGCTCGCAGATTCAGGGGGTGACCAGTGGAGAAATGCATTGCTGGACTTGCTTTTGCCCAACGGCACCAGAGGGTGGTGGACGAAGAGGCAAGATATGCAGGAAAGCGGAGTTGTGGATGGCCCGCAGGAGGCGCGACCCGTGGTCTTACGCCGTGCAGCAGCCCCCGGGACTTGTACCTTTTTAATTGACGAGCCGAGCGTCCGTCTGCACAATTGCTGTTGGATAGGCATTGATAATTACTCCAGCCGCGTGCGGGCCTATCAACGCGCGTTGGAGCGACTTTGTGTCAGCTCGCTATGGGTATACCGAACGTTTTAAGAGGCAATTGGAACAGGAACAGGCCGGGGGTCACCCTATTGACGGAACCGCGTTAGTGAACAAGTGAACAGTGCTTGAGGTTCCTGATTTGCCGTGTGGCTGCAGGATGCCAATGGCTGGTGGTACACGGCAGCGTTTCATGGGCGCGACCAGGAGGCAGGCGCACACAGGGCTGGTCCGGGCGCGGGGACCAAGACGTGTTGACTCGCAGGCGCGACCGTGTTGGATGCTTCGGTCGTGGGCGTGCAGGGGTGCCACGACAAAGTTTGGGATGTCCTGCACCGGCATCTCAAAAGTTGCTAGCTGCCCTTCTCCTGCATTGGGGCACGCAGCCAGCAACGCTTCTCTGCCCCGAACGCGTCGTGCGACCGCGACGGCGTCTGCTGCTCTCCCTCCTGCCCTCCTGTCCTCAGATCATTGCCTGGGGACTGAGGCCTGCTCCCCCATCTGGTGGAGATCCGCACCTAGTGCTCGCGCGTGGCTCCTCTTGGCCTCGTCCTGCAACACGACCACCATCGTCGTTTGGAACCCCTGAAGCCCCGCAACCCTCTCGTAAACTGAGTTTAGAGCCACCGCCGCCTGCGCGTGTCATGCGAAAGCGACTGCGAGACGCCTTACCTCACCCCTAGCATCGTTCTGCCGCAAGCCGCTGGCTTCCCAGGCTGAGGAACGGCGCGCCCAAGCAGCATCGCGCCATTGACCACCTCCGTCACCTGTCCGTGCCGTCTGCAGTCACGGCACGCTGCTCAATTGCTCCTGCATAGCCCTCAGCGACCTGTCTGGGCTTTCCGGAGAATGCTCCTGCGCCCCAGTGTGGGAAGGTACTCGACGCTCACCCTCACACAGCGCCCATCACCATGGCCGATTACTCACAGCATGAGGGCCGTCCCTCCACGCCCACCGGCTCCTCGAGGACCTTCCGACCGAACGGGTCTATGCGAGCCCTCAACACCAACCCGCCCAAGCAGGAGACCTTCTTCGACGATGCCACCCCCGTAGACCGCTACAACGACTCCTCCAAGCACGATCCGCTCCGGGACTCGCACGACCTCTCCTTCGCCGAGGGGGGTAACGTGAGGGACTCTGTCGTCGACAACATGCTGCTCTCGCTCGACCAATTCTCCACGGGCAACCTGTTCGGCGGCAGCTCAGGGCCCCAATACAACAACTACGCCGAAGACGACTTCTTCCTCAGGGACAACTCGTACCGACCACCCGGCGCCCGCCATCGCGGCCACACCTACGCCTCGTCACGCTCCTCCGACTATGACCTCAACCCCGACGAGCACTCGCGATACACAGTCCACCACTCGCGCGCACGGCGAAGTAACAGCAGCAACAACATCGGTTCGCCAATTCACAGGAAGGGAAGCACGCGGGACATGTACGCGGGCCGCCAAGGCACCGGCCAGTATGGCCAGCTCCCACAGGCGGGCCATCTGAGAGGCAGCAACAAGAAGGGCAGCATGGGCAGCGGCTCCTCGAGCATGGACTTTGGCCAGTCTGGCATTTTGGGCAACCAGCGTCTTGGATTTGGGAAGCGCTCAGCGAGTTTCGACCATAGCAATGCAAGCGACCGGGGTAGAGTCTCACCTCTCAGAGTTGAATCTGTCTTGGACCGTGGCAGGGTTGCCTATCAAAACTATCCCGATGAATACGATGCCGCTCCCGAGCCCACCATCCCGGCTGGCCCTCGAAGGGTCCAGGAACCACCGCAATCTCCCCTCGCTCTACCTCCCCAACCAGCCTTCGCCGCGCCACAAGGACCGAGGCCTGGCCGGAGAGGTAGTGTGCGTTCCAACACAAGCTACAGAACGCTGCGCAAAAACAAGAGCCAGCCAGGACCCAGCATGAGAGCCCAGGCCCAGGAGTTTGTCAACGCCAGCACCTTGCGAGAGTTGCCTCCTGTGCCGTCATGGCATGACCCATCCGCTCCCTCACCCTCTGTGGCCGCGCGAAGTCCCCTGTTCCCTGTGCAAACCCCAGCAGCGCCCAAGCCTGGCTTCTTCCGACGTGTCTTTGGCGGAGGCTCTTCCAAAGCTTCATCACCACTCCCAACCCCCACAGGCCTACCGACGTTGTCGCAAGAAGCTTCAACACCCGTCTCCACCAAGCCACAGACGGCCGATGTCAACTCCATGTACTCTGCCGCACGACCCCGCACTACCCCGAACAACAGCAGTCACATTGCTACGCAAATAAAATCGTTGCCAAAAGCCCCTCAAACCGCCAATTCTTCGCATGGAGATGGCCAGGCATTGCAGCCCCCCACGTTGGGCAAGAAGCCATCATCATTCTTCCGCCGTCGGAAGAAGTCGATATCCGAAAACACAAAACCTCCAGTTGCCGCTCTCGAGATCCCTCAACCAAACAGACCAGTCCTTCCGCCACAGCCCAGCCCCGGAGTTAGTAGTCTGCGCCAAGTGATGAACCCTTATTTGAACGATGCAGGGCGCGCCGTTGAGAGACCCGTCGACGCGCGAGATGAGCAGTCGGGCGACGCTTCCACGAATGGATTCTCACCAAACTATAAACCACACAAGGATGCAACAGTCCGCACGATCAAGCCGACTTCGCGTGGGGATGACCAGACACCGCCTGCTTCACGAGGAGGGAAACTGAAGGTTTCTGAGACGAACAACACAGGCAGTCCGAAGTTGAAGTTGAAATTGAAGCACGCAAAATTTGCTGCCCAAAATCAGCAAGAAGACACTTTCCTTGCGGACAGTAGCGGCAATGAGGACCGCAGTGGTCGTGCAACACCAACGGGAGAATACAGTGGTACCGAAGAAGCACGGAGGCCAAGCACAGGACCCACTCCCTCATCACTCAGACAATCTGATGGAAAAAGCAACCGCAAGCCATCTGGCGATCACCGGGCTGAGCTTCTGTCACCTCTCAACAACTCAACCTCTAGGAGCGGGTCAGTGTCACAATCTGCTTCCGAGGTCGAAGACGAAGGTTGGGTCATCACCGAATCAACCGACAAGGTACATCTTACCAACGGCAAGAGCCCGGCGGCGAAGCGTGTGTGGCTCGACACCACTCTGCCAGACACGCTTGGCGACACTTCTGACGATCTCAAGCTACCCTTGGAAGGCGCGCGATCGTCCCAGCAGTCACTCGACAAGGTTTCGCCAGACGCCAACACTCCAACCTCACCTAATGACGTTTTCCACTCTGCTACGAGCCTGCCTATCGTGCAAGTTGAAAGCCGCGAATCTGACACCATGCCTGCCATTGTCGAGGACCGATCGATGCACAGCGAGCCTACTGATGCTGAGCGCGAACGCGCATTCCAGATCTACAGCGGTGATGATTCTTCCAGTTTGAAGGCTCAAGCAGCCGCCCTGCTGGGCGATGTCACTTTGTCCAGCACACGCATGCGGAAGGCCTTCATGGACCTCTTTGACTGGACAGGCATGAATATCCTCGCCGCCATGCGTGACCTTTGTGGCAAGATCATTCTCAAGGCCGAGACGCAGCAGGTTGATCGCATTCTCATGAGTCTTTCAGAGCGTTGGTGTGAATGTAACAGCAGCCATGGCTTCAAGGCAGTCGGTAAGTGCTCACTTCGCTGAGACAATATAGTAAGCTAACCCACTGCAGATGTTGTGCATACGATTTGCTATTCCATCCTGCTCCTCAACACCGATCTCCACTTGGCCGACATTGAGTCGAGAATGACACGTAGTCAGTTCGTCCGCAATACACTCCCGACCGTCACCCGCGTATGTCAAGATTCGGTCAAGGCTGCAGGAGAGGAGACACTGAAGCCGCAGCACGCCCACTTCCGAAGACCCTCTCTCCCGTGGAACGATAAATCAGAACCCAACTCCCCAGGCGCCGAAGCCACCACATTTCCAGCGGACGAGGAAGAGCCTGTGGAGGCTAGGAAAACCCGCAGTCGTCTCTCGATTCGCCCTCCTGCTAGGAGTGGCTCAGAGGGTCTGCTCTCCTTTGACTCTGCAGTGTCAGAGTCAAACACCCTCGTCAACTCACCATACAATGGCCCCATGCGGGGATGGGAGTTCCAGATCGAAACTGTGCTCAAAGAGTTCTACGATTCTATCCGCAAGCAACGCTTGCCTCTCCACGGATCTTCTGAGCCTGTTGTCCATCACCAGCCTTCATCTAACAATCTCTCCGTTAGCAACATGCTACGACGCACTCCCAGTGTGCTGAGCAAAGCACCTTCGGACAATACCAGCTACCGTGGTCGGTCACAGAACGACTTCCGAAACGTGGGAAGTCGTTGGGCTTCTAAGAACCGCTCAAAGCAAAGACTGTATCCTTCGTCTACTGTAGCATCAAGTCGTACCAGCCTGGACGACGGATCAGTGTGGAGCCCTGCTGGATCCAGCTCTTGGAGTCGCTACTCTTACGGCAAGACGGGCACATCAATGTCGGTCGACTCTCTTGGCTCGCACTTTGCAACTGGCGACTATCAACAGGCCATCGGCTTTGCCAATGCTCTCAGTCAAGCTATCATTCGCGAGGAAGGTATGACTATTGCCAGCGACGAAGAGTTCTCCCGCGTCGCCCCCCTGTTGGAAGACGAGACGCTCGAGCTTGTTGGAGCACCCTGGGCCAAGGAAGGTATTCTCAAGCACAAACGACACCTTGATTCGGTGGATAGGAAAGCAAAGGATCGAGCCTGGAATGAGTGCTTCGCTGTTGTTGAGAAGGGCTGCATGCGTCTGTTCTCTTTCAGCATGAACTCCAAGTCGGTTCGGCAGAAGAGCAAACTGCGGCCGTCTGTGGGCGGTGTTGTAGGGGGCGGCAACTGGATGGACAATGCGGAAGCCCTGGACAGTTTCCCACTTCGACAGACAATCGCAAGTGCTCTACCTCCCCCAGGATACTCGAAGACAAGGCCTCACGTTTTCGCGCTGTCGCTGCCTACAGGTGCTGTCCATCTCTTCCAGGTCGGTACACCAGACATTTGCCGAGAGTTCGTGTGCACCGTCAACTACTGGTCCGCTCGTCTCTCGAAAGAGCCTTTAATGGGTGGAGTCAGCAGCATGGAGTATGGTTGGGGCGAGAACGTCATCAACCCAGCTCTGATTCGACAAGACAGCGCACCATCTGTACAAGGCCACATGCCCCGTCCCAGTGTCACAAGCTCCCTTCGTAGTTCGATGGACCATGCCACCGGCACGCCCAAGGCCAGACTTCCCGGTGACAAGGTGACCCTATCTGACTGGAGCCCACCGGCGTCTAGCATGATGGCTAGTACCCTGATGGAAGTGGACCAGCTCAGGGCCCTTACCGACTATGTTAAGAACATTGAGAACGAGCTCTCGCACCACAATGAACTGAGAGCGCCGTTACTCATTGCCGTAAGACTTACCTCCAGACTACACATGAACGTCACTAATATATTCTTAGTTCTCCCCTCGCCACCCTAATGCACAGAAGGCCATGGCCAACTGGGAGCGCAAGTCGCAGTACCTCCTTCGTGAGATTGTCAAGTTCCGCACCTATATCGACACTCTGGCAACTGCGCAAGCGCAGAAGCAAAAGATCTACGCCGAGCGCGAAGCTCGTGAACAACAAGAGCTCGAGGAGGCAGAGAAGGAAGCAGAAGCCAGTGCGAAGAACACTGAAGATGATGGTGCGATCCAAGCTTCCGAGCCTGCTCCATCCAAGACCATCCCGAACCCTGCTCTACCAGCAGCTTTCCTTTTACATCCATGATCGCCAATTTTCATTTTGGCGTACACTGACGATTGATTTCTTTGTTACGAATAGTTACCCCCTTAAAGCGCACGATACGGCGTTTGCGTCTGCTTCATTCGTCGAAACCGAGCTTAAGACAGCGTCCGCACTCGGTGGCTTGACGCATTGTTATACCTATTGTAATCTGTACGAAGTTCTCACGTTTGGCGTCTCCAGCAATTTCCTCGGTTTCTTTCTTTCTCGTCCCTTCTTCTTTCGAACGAACACGTACGACCACCCCAAGAGTCTTTTGAATCGGACTTCACTCTATACGATTATATTCGCATCTAGTCATTATCAAGCTCGGGAAGATTGATGATCTATATGGTTACTTTGGGACGGAGCTCGCTCTTGATTATTTCATCCTTAGACTGGGCGGAAGAGTACGATGAAGAAGCAATTGTTCGAATATTATACCCCATGTTCTCGAATAGCATACTTTGAACGCTATCTTCTCATGACACTCTTGACATGACCGCGCGCATCTATTCTTGGTGCATCGCCGTTGCGTGCATGATAGCTGTGAGAAGACGCACACTTCGTTCATCGCACAGCTTGCATGAGCATGTCGTTACATCACCTTCAGCTACGCTGCACACCGCAGCCTTGAACTACTCATAAGGCTACGATAGCTCGATTTACCACAGCCTACCAGTCAATGTAACCCCATAGCCACCACCACGACCTCTATGATGCCATTCAAAGAAGCCCATTGCGCCCACTGCTCACCACCACTGCAGCTAGAGACTCCAGCGTGCTGTGAAATTCGAGCAGCGTTGCGCCTAACGCATACACCGGCCCTCCTCCCCTTCCAATCATCGTGGATCGTGGACCAATTACCATCGGGCCTCACTGTCGGCGTGCAGTGTCCTGCGCAAGCCACAGGAAGGGCTAGACTCTCTTAGCGCCAGCCTCTACAAGCAGCGCCGCTCTGATGTAAGGACCGAATTGGACAGAAGGATGCCAGAAAGGTTTCTTGCAGATGCGTACAGTGCATCAAGGTGGGATCGCGTAGAGGGGTATGGGTCGAATTGGGAAGCGCTGAAGACAGGGTGTTGGGTATGTAGCCAAGTGATCTCGTACACCCTTCGCGTTGCACGCCCCATTCGGTAGGGTGCATAGTGCCGTCTTTTTGATCTGGCCGGGGACGATACAGGGCTGAAAGAAAGACTTGGATGAATAAGGAATGGGAAAGGGCCGTTTGATCTCGGAGCGGGTTGGGGGTTTGGCCTCGATGGATGGGGGTCTACGTTTGATACGAAAGCTTTGTGTAAACACATTTGCGAACGTTAAGCGGAACGGAAAAAAGCAAAAGCAACAGCACGTAAACCGCCGAAAGCATCGCAAACTCTCTCTCCAAAGCACACGCTGTAGAACAGCGTTAGATCAGTCCAGCTCTCAGGAAACAGATCTGCACCTAGTTGGACCCCGGTCCTGGGGATCGTCGGTGTTGCCGTCTCGCGTACGAGACCGGACGAGCTAACTAGCCTTGTACCTCGCCGGCATCGTGGCATCCCACACGCCCCCATGTCACAAATTGCGGAAAGCACACGGGAAGAAGACGGACAGATTGAGCGTGCCGGGCGGTTAGACGAATGAGGGGGCAGAAGCGACGGGAGACTCGGCACTGGGGTCTCGTCTTGCATAGGAGGAGACACGTAGGTAGTTGTGGAAATGAGGTGGACGAAATGTCTTGGAGGAGGCATGTAGCGTGTATTACCCAATTGATGTAGCAAACGTAGGATGGACCATGACGGACAAGCGTCTGCGTTGTAGTCGCCGTTGTACAGTGTTTCTAGCGCATGAGTAGCTCGACTGCGGACGCAATGCCGAAGGACGATGCATGTACACAAGTAGGCTGCTACAGTAGGTTTGCATAGCGGCATGCAAGTCGCATCGTAGACCACGAGGAAACATGGGCACAAACCATGCGCCATGCGCCCTCGACCCGCCATCCAGACTCTCTTGACAGGCGTTTCCGTTTTTCTTTTATCTCCGCAACGGCCCATTCCCATCCGATAGCCCCCTGAATTGACTCGATTTCCTATTTCTCCAGGGGATCGTCACTCGTCTTGCCTATTCTCGTGGTTTGCTCTTCTAGATTCAGACGTCTGGACTGTGAGGTTAGAAAGTTGGTCCACGAGTTTCGGAGCTTAGCATCCATAGCTTTGTCAGAGCTCAGCCCTAGCCATCCTTGCCAGACCCCGCGCTACTACCACATCTCTCGACGTTACCGACGCACCGCCAGCCGCACTCTATAACGGGACCGACTACAGCTTTCTTCGTGCGCCCTACGACATTTATTCCTTCACCTCGACACTTGCGCCACTATTCCTATCTGAAGCATTGAAGAGCGCGCTCGCAGACGGCTATCTGGGCATTATCATCCACGGCTATCCGGCATCTCTGCCAGTACGCGCGGACACTTGAGGAAACCTCGACAGCAATCGCACATCGCAACTCGACATGTCCTACTATCCTGGCCAGCAATACCACGGTGGCGGTGGCTACGGCGCGCCGCCGCCTCAGAACAACTATGGCGCTCCACCTCCCCAAGGATACCCTCCTCCACAGCAACAATACGGCGCTCCGTGAGTAGACAATGACGTGCAAAACTTGACCGGTGCTGACGAATACCAGACCTCCACAACAATACGGATACCAGAGCCCGCAACCACCCTTCAACAACAACTACGGCCAACCTACGCCGCCACCTCAACAGTATGGATACAATCAGGTATGCACATGGCATGCTGAGAGGCAGCCGCTCGCGGAATTGATAGCTGACATGCTTAGGGCCCGCCACCACCACAGCAATACGGCAACTATGGACCGCCGCCTCCGCAACAACCACAACAGCCTCCTCGCCCAGGCATGATGCCCACAGCTGGCAGCAACCAATGGACACACGGAAACCACAACGCTCCCCCACCCCCACCATCCGGCGCACAGAACTTTGGTCACGGCGCACCCAATGGCTACTCGTTCCAATACTCTGCGTGTAACGGTCGGCGGAAAGCGCTGCTTATTGGAATCAACTACTTCGGCCAACGAGGTCAGCTTCGTGGTTGCATCAACGATGTGAAGAACATGAGCACCTATTTGAACGAGTTCTTTGGCTATAAGAGGGAGGACATGGTCACCTTGACCGACGACCAGCAGAACCCCATGAGCCAGCCGACCAAGGCGAATATTCTACGGGCGATGCACTGGCTGGTCAAGGACGCAAGACCAAACGACTCGTTGTTCTTCCACTACTCGGGTGCGTCTTCCCTCATACACAAGCATACTGTCAGCCAACTAACTTGAACCAGGGCACGGTGGCCAGACCAAAGACCTCGACGGAGACGAAGACGATGGCTACGACGAAGTAGTTTACCCAGTTGACTTCCGCACCGCCGGCCACATTGTCGATGACGAGATGCACCGTATCATGGTCGCACCCCTCCAGCCCGGTGTGCGATTAACCGCCATTTTCGATTCCTGCCACTCCGGCTCCGCCCTCGATCTGCCTTATATCTATTCCACCCAGGGTGTGCTCAAGGAACCCAACCTGGCGAAGGAGGCTGGCCAGGGTCTACTGGGTATCGTGTCGAGTTACGCACGCGGCGATATCGGCAGCATGATTGGTGGTGCCACAAGTCTGTTTAAGAAGGCGATCAATGGCGACGAAGTGTACAAGAAGAACCTGCGAA
>Ga0265798_10008602_pt1 | contig 12967 bp, 9 predicted proteins | sample P3T30metagenome_FD_192430 | JGI IMG/M metagenome (GOLD analysis project Ga0265798, IMG submission 192430) | Plant litter microbial communities from East Loma Ridge, Irvine, California - P3 T30 | ecosystem: Environmental > Terrestrial > Plant litter > Unclassified | place: USA: California...
AATGATTAATATGTTGAATTACAGGATTTTATATTTTATGTAAAAATGAAAATAGACATGACTTCCTGTCGGAAATGGTAAAATACTGATAATCAATGTGTATTTTGATTTAAATATTTTGATAATATTAAAGAAGAAATTAATAAAATAATAAGTTTAAATTAATGAATGGAGAAAGCTTTGAAAAGTATGAGCCAAGCTTAGATGTAGAATGGATTTTAGGAAATTCAATTATATTTTTGCTACAATTAATTTGTCACATCAAAGAAACTCGGAAGTAAATTTTGATAAGCGATGAAAAAATTGAATAATAACAGCATTACTGCTCTAGCATACTATAACAGGCTATATAGGCTTTTTTAAAACAAACTTTATTATTTTAACGTCTTAAATAAATCTTCATCCTATTTAAACATGAAATATTTTTGAATTATTTTAAGTTTGAAAATTTATCATCTAAATTTCTGATGTCTTTTCTTAGCTCCAGAAACATATCCTGCAGATTATAATTTCCAGAATAATCCGGCTCAAAATCTTCCGGGAAAATTCCTGAGGCATACTGCCAGATTTCTACAATTTCTCCTAAAGGAATATCATACGGCTTATAAAAAGAGTTGTCAGCTGCTACCGTTATTGAGGTTTTGCGTCTGGCTTTAAACCTTTTATAGGAAATACCGTCATTAAGGGTAACAAAAACATAACTTTTATTTGGCTTTAAGTCTTCCATATTTTCCACATACTTACCGATGATGTATGAGCCGTCTTTGAACGGCGGCATCGAATCCCCCTGTGCCGGAAATGCCCGGTATTTTCCGTTGGTAAGGAACGGCAGGGAAATCTGCTGCAGGCTCTCGATATATTCCGGATCGCTGTATCCTGATAAATAGCCCATGGAAGCTTTTTGGGTAACAATCTCAATGTAATTATTGCCTTCCCGGTCTATGACCACCGGAAGGATGATCCGGTTGTCGGGAAGCTGTAAAATATCCTCAACCGGATATTTCCGGATATCGACAGTGAGAAGCAGGTCGATGCTAAGGTTGTAATGCTTGGAAATCCGGATCAGTACCTCATAAGGAGGTTCCGATCTTCCGTCTTCATATTTGGAATACCTCACCCGGCTGAGCAATACGGCGTCTGCCGTTTCCTGCTGGGTAGCTTTTTTCTTAGCCCTTAAAAACCTGATGTTATCTGAGAAAACTGACATTGATACAATTTGTATCAGCAAATATACATAAAATGATACATATAGTATCTAGTTTTGTAAAATGAACCGTGCGATTGTACATATGGATTTGGATTCATTTTTCGTATCCTGCGAAAGACGAGTTAATAATACCCTGAGCGACATCCCCTTGATTATAGGCGGAGGTGACCGCGGGGTGGTGGCTTCCTGTTCTTATGAAGCACGGAAATTCGGGGTATGTTCCGCTATGCCTATCCGGATGGCGCTCCGGTTATGCCCGGAAGCGAAGGTCATTAAGGGGGACTATGAGCTGTACTCTAATCTATCACATACGGTTACTGAAATTATTCAGGAGAAAGTCCCGGTAATGGAAAAAGCGAGTATTGATGAGTTTTACCTGGACCTCTCGGGGATGGACAGGTTTTTCGGCTGTTACCGGTGGACGCAGGAAATTGCAGCAGCCGTTACCAAAGAAACAGGGCTTCCCATCAGCTTTGCTTTGTCCGCAAACAAGACGGTTTCAAAGATCGGGACCGGGGAGTCTAAGCCTGACGGAAAGCTGCAGATTCCGGAGCTGGATATCCGTCCTTTCCTGAATCCTCTGTCAGTAAAAAAAATCCCGATGGTAGGGGACAGAACCTTCCGGCTGCTTTCAAGAATCGGGATCCGGACGATCCATACCCTTTCTGAAATGCCGGTCCCGGTCCTTCAGCAGATGATTGGAGAAAACGGTAAAGAGCTCTGGAAAAAAGCCAACGGGATCGATGAAAACCCTGTAGTCCCATATTCCGAACGGAAATCCGTTTCTACGGAACAGACCTTTACTACCGATACCATTGATATCCCTGAATTAAAAAGAATCCTGAGCGGGATGTCAGAAAAGCTGGCCTATCAGCTGAGGCAGGAAAAATGGCTCACCTCTACGGTGGCTGTCAAGATCCGCTATGCCAATTTCGATACCGAAACCAAACAGAGCCGGGTGGCCTACACAGCTGCTGATCATACCCTGTCACGGGTTGCCCTTGAGCTTTTTAACCGGCTGTATATCCGGCGGCTGCGCATCCGGCTGATCGGCCTCAGGTTTACAGACCTGGTTCACGGGAGCCACCAGATGAACCTGTTTGAAGACACTGAAGAACAGATGAATCTGTACCAAACCATGGATGAACTTAAAAACCGGTTCGGGGCAGGTGCTGTCGGCAGGGCTTCAGGTTTTGACTTTGAAAAATAAACAACACTAAACTTTTTTATTATGTATCTTAATTGCCATTCCTTCCACAGCCTGCGTTACGGAACCCTTTCCGTAGAAGACCTTGTACAGAAAGCCAAAAGCCTGGGCATTAAAGAACTGGTGCTTACGGATATCAATACCGTTACGGCCATTTACGATTTTAAAAAAGAATGTGAAAATGTCGGGATCAGGCCTGTTGCGGGAATGGAAGTAAGAAAAGAAAACAGGCTGCTGTATATTGCTGTGGCCCGGGAATTTTCCGGGATCGGTGAAGTGAACCGGATGATGACGGCTCATAACTGTGAAGGGCAGGAGCTTTCGGAAACCGCTCCCGATTTTGAAAATGTATCGGTTATTTACCCGCTGGAGAATATGCCGGCGGCACTGAAGGACAATGAATATATCGGGATCCGGGAGGAAGAGTTGAATTTCCTGATCCGGCCCGAGCTGGAAAAACATATGTGCAGGATAGTCATCCTCCAGCCGGTGACTTTCAGTTCCCAGAAAGAATACAACCTGCATCTGATCCTAAGGGCTATTGACAACAATACACTGTTATCCATGCTTTCAGAAGAAGATATCTGCCGGAAGTCAGAATACTTAAGGCCGGAAGGAGAGGTCATCAGCGCTTATCAGTACCATCCTGAAATTATTGAAAACACAAAAAAGCTGCTTAGTGAATGCCGCTTTGAATTTGATCCCAAACAAGTCCGCAACCGGCAGTGTTATACGCGGTCCAAAGCCTCCGACCTAAAGATGCTGCGCAGGCTGGCCTATTTAGGACTGGAAAGACGCTACGGCAGGCAGCACAAAGAAGCACAGGAAAGGGTAGATCAGGAATTGAAAGTGATCGATGAGCTGAATTTCTGTTCCTATTTTCTGATTACCTGGGACATTATCCGTTACAGCAACCGAATGGGACTGATGCATGTGGGAAGAGGAAGCGGAGCGAATTCCATTGTCAGCTACTGTCTGGGCATTACCGATATCTGCCCGCTGGAGCTCGACCTTTATTTTGAGCGGTTCCTGAACCTGAACCGCAATTCACCGCCGGATTTCGACATCGACTGGAGCTGGCAGCACCGGGATACCATCCTGGAATATATCTTTGACCGCTACGGAAAAGAGCATGTGGCATTCTGCGGAACCAATGTACAGTTTAAATATAAATCGATCTTCCGGGAAGTGGGAAAGGTGTTCGGGCTTCCTAAAGAAGAGCTTGATGGGCTGGCCAATAATTCTCTGGATACCCATGACCAAAACTCCGTTGTAAAGCATGTTCACCGGTATGGTACTATGATGGAAAGGTTTCCGAACCAGCGGAGCATGCATGCCTGCGGGATCCTGATTTCCGAAGAACCGATCACCAATTTTACCGCTTTGGAAATGCCCCCGAAAGGCTTCCCTATCGCGCAGTTTGATATGAACACTGCCGAAGATATCGGGCTTGAAAAATTTGATATCCTTTCCCAGCGAGGGCTCGGTACCATTAACGATACGGTGGAGCTTATTAAAAAAACCAGAGGCATTACGGTGGATATAAGGGATACCGCCTTATCTAAAAACGAAGCGAAAGCAAATGAATACCTGGCCGCAGGGAATACCATCGGATGCTTCTATATCGAATCTCCGGCTATGCGTGGACTTTTGAGAAGACTGAAATGCGAGGATTACCGGATCTTGGTGGCCGCTTCCTCAATCATCAGGCCCGGCGTGGCGCAAAGCGGGATGATGCGGGAGTATATCTTCAGGCACAATCATCCGGACCGGTTTGAATACTTTCATCCTGTGTTTGAAGAAAACCTGAAAGAAACCTACGGCATTATGGTCTATCAGGAAGATGTTATTAAGATCGCACAGTATTTCGGGGGGCTTAACCTGGCGGACGGCGATATTCTCCGCAGGGCCATGAGCGGGAAGGAAAGATCGATTAAAAAGCTTCAGGAAGTTAAAGCTAACTTTTTTGTAAAATGTAAGGAACAAGGACACTCTGAAGCACTTACCACGGAAGCGTTCCGGCAGATTGAATCCTTTGCCGGGTATTCCTTCTGCAAGGCACATTCTGCATCCTATGCCGTAGAAAGTTACCAAAGCCTGTACTTAAAAGTCTATTATCCGCTGGAATTTATGGTTTCGGTGATTAATAACCAGGGGGGCTTTTACCGTACCGAAGTATACATCCATGAAGCCCGGAGGTCCGGAGCGAACATACAGGTGCCCTGCGTAAATGAAGGTGATTTTCTGACTATACTGAAAGATAAGGATATCTATCTTGGATTTATGCTCCTGCAGGGACTGGAAACCAAAACAGCGCATAAAATAGCTGAGGAGCGGGAGCGGAACGGCAATTACCGCTCACTGGAAGATTTTATCCGGCGGGTCCCGACAGGTATTGAAACTGTGCAGACCCTGATTTTTATCGGGGCATTCCGCTTTACCGGCAAGCCCAAAAATGAGCTGCTGGTTGAAGCCCGGATAATATTTGTCAACTTCAGGCCTGAGAACCGGGGACTTATGCTGATCGAAGAGCCGGTACATGAATACAGGCTTCCCGAACTGAAAAGAGCGCCTTTTGAAGATGCCTTTGATGAAATTGAGATCATCGGGTTTCCGGTTTCCTGCAGTCCGTTTGACTTATTGCAGACTCATTACCGGGGCTCAGTATCTGTAAAAGATCTCCCGCTTTACCACAAGCGTCAGGTAAAGATGCTGGCCTACCTGATTTCAAGGAAACATGTCCCTACTAAAAAAGGAGCCATGTATTTCGGGACATGGATCGATGCAAACGGAGAATATTTCGATACTGCCCATTTCCCGGACAGTCTGAAGGAATATGACTTCCAGGGCGGAGGATGTTACCTGCTGCTCGGTACCGTGGAAATTGATTATCATTTTCCCACCGTTACCATTCATAAGATGGCCAAAATGCATATGATTCCCGATCCACGCTACGCCTATGACCAGGAAAAGCAGTATGATATCCACAAACGGATCCGTGAGGATGTCAGTATGACCTCAAGAATGCCGTATCCACAGGCACAGGAAATCAATCTGCCGAGACAGAGATTTAATTAAACTGATTTGTTTGAGAATTATTATAAATGTAAGCCTGTTTAAACTTATTAAGAAACAATTAGTTATTTAAGGTTCCGGTAAATCCTGTTATTCAAGTTCACTGTAATTAAACTTAAGTGTTTAGAATTTAGTATGCTCTAAAATAATTATAATATTTTTACTTTTGAATAGGCTGAATTCTCAATTTAATTTTAGACAGCTTTTATATTATAATGCTCTTCAAGTTTAAAATCCGGCTCTATTTCAATTTAGTAATTATTCACAGGCAATAGCTTTAAAATGAATATTTACTGAAATAGCTTTACCGTTTCATTCACAAGGAATTTTACCTGATCCGGCCGCCCTCTGTCATTTTTCGGGAGGTTATTGTAGCTGCCGGTTCTTATAATCACCATATCATGTTCAGGAACCATAATGATATACTGCCCCTGAAGTCCCAGGAAATAATAATGCTTTACCGGATTATCATGGTTGATCCAGAATCCCATGCCGTAGATTTCTTTCGATTTTTCTGTCGGAGTCCGCATTTGGTTAATGAAATCAAGATTCAGAAGCTGCTGGCCACCGGCTTTTCCGTTATTCAGGAATAACTGTCCGAGCCTGGCAAAATCTCTCGCAGTAGAATGGATGCAGCAATACGTTTTTTCCATGCCGCTGTTATCCGTGCTCCAGGTTGCATTATGTTCCATTCCCATCGGAGCCCAGAGCTTTTCAGATAAGTAACTGGACAGCGACTGATCCACTGCTTTTCTCACAGCAAAGCCCAGAAGCTGGGTAGATCCGCTCTGGTATTCAAATCTTTCGCCCGGGTTTCCCTTGAAATTTCTTGAAAAAGTCGCTTTAATCAGGCTTCTTCCATAATAAGCTTTCGCATTCGGTAAAAAGGGATTTTTATAGTCTTCATTCCAGTCAAGACCGGACTCCATCTGGGCAAGGTTCCTCAATGTTAAGTTTTTTGCGAACCCTTTATCATTAAATTCCTCAAAGTAATCTGAAAACCTGTCATCAATGCTTTTAATCTTTCCCTCCTCAATCGCTTTCCCCAGAAGCATGACCGTAACGGCTTTTGCCATGGAGAATGAGTTGGTCTGTGAATGCTGATCATAGCCGTTCCAGTATTGTTCATGAACAAGTTTCCCGTTTTTAATAACGATAAAAGATGCGGTATGGGAATGGGTTAAATCTTCAACGATATGTTTCGGTAATTCGGTGGAATTGTATTCCGGAGATTTGTCCCAGGGTACGGGAGACCCTGTTGCAATGATATTATGGGTGAAAAATTTTCCGTCATCAATATTTGCGCTGGTTTTTCCTTTGAAATAGGTCTTGGAAATTCCGTTAAAAAGATAATCGTATCCCAAAAGGTAAAAAAGTGCGGCAACAATAACAACAAAGGTCAGGAAATAAATAAGTAGGATCATAGCAATGCATCTTTAACAAAGTTAAAATAAATTTGAAAACATGAAATGAAATGATTTATTTTTGTGATTATTTGATATAAATGATGAAAAAACTGATAACCTTTTTATTGCTGTATTCCTTTGCTGCCGCTTTCGGACAGGCGTACCATCCGATTGATACGGCTGATTATGCACAGAGGAAAGATTTCCTTAAAAATTTCTCCGCGAATACGGAAAGCCTGATTAAAAAAAGCAAATCTGATTATCCGGGAAAGCGGGGAAATGAGCTCTCTAAAATCTACAGGGAATTTGCTAAAGAATTTGAACAAAAAGTAAAAGATAAAGACTTTGTCTTCAACTCTGTATTTGATGTCAAGGTAAAGAGCCTGATTGAGCGTTTACGGAAAAACAATCCCCAGGTTCCCCAAAATCTGAAGATTCTTATTGCAAAAGACAATACCCCCAATGCCTATTGCTTTGCAGACGGCACTTTTGTCATCAATATGGGGCTTTTTAACTGGCTGAATAATGATGACCAGCTTGCCGCCGTTATTTCCCATGAACTGGGGCATAAGGTTGCTGAGCATACCGCAAAAACGTTCCTCAGTATGATTGACCAGGACCAGACAGACAGAATGGTGGTGCAGAATATCAAATCAACCAGAGAAAACCGCAATCAGAGAGCCTTTGATGTACTGAAGAACCGGATTTACAGGAAAGGTGCCGAGAACAGGAAGCAGGAGATGCAGGCAGATTCTTTGGGATACAGTGTTTTTAAAAACAGTGACTTCACAAAAACGGAATTCATCAATACCCTGAAAAGGCTGGAAGATTTTGATACCATTTCACCCAGGAAGCTGAACGTGGAAACCTATAAAAAATATTTTAATCTCCCGAAACAGGAGTTTAAGGAAAAATGGCTGCAGAAAGAAGATTTCTCACTGTATAACTACAATCATTTCAGAGAAAAACTCAATAAAGATTCATTAAAATCACATCCTGAAATTGTATTGAGGATCAATCATTTAAAAAAGGTATTTCCCGAACTGAAAACCGAATCTGCAGATGAAAAAGCAACAGCATCATATACGGTTCTTGAAAAAACTGCGGAAATGGAAATGCTGCCGAACTTTTACCATTCAGAAGATTACGGTATCGGGATTTACGCAGGCCTTCAGTTTCTGCAGGATGGGGAAGAGGAGAAATATTACAAAGGCTGGCTTGGAAAATGTTTTGCTAAAATTTATGAGGCCCGGAAAAACTATAACCTGAACCGGTACCTGGACAGGGTAGACCCTAAAAACCAAAGCGAGAGCTACCAGCAGTTCCTGAATTTTATGTGGAACCTGAGCCTGGATGAAATAAAAAATATTGCAGATTACTATAAAACTACAGAATCCTGACCTAAGGCCAGGATTCTGTAGTTATTCTTAATAATTAAGCCGTTCCAGGCGGATTTTATTAAACTTCTCTTTTTCATTGTATTCCCTGAGCAGGATGTAACCCTCTTTCGCTACATATGGCGTTACCACGTAATTGTCTTTTTCGGAGATCGGAATAATTTCCTGTTTGAATTTCCCGTCGATTACGGTGTTGATAAAAAGATTCCATTTTTTCTCTTTGGTTACCTGGTCTTTCTGATAATCGCGGAAGAAAAAGACCACATCCTTTCCGTCATTCAGGTATTGGGAGAAAAGATAATCGCTGTTGACCCATTTGGATTTTTCTTTTTCAAAAACCTGAACTTCTTTTACTTTAAAATCCTTGTCCGTGTACATATAGACAAGATCCGTTGTTTTAGGTACATTGTACTGCCCGGAATATTTGAATTTTTCGGCGAGGATTCCTGCGCTGCCGTCGCTCATCAGGTACATATCGCGGGTAAGAAGGAAATAATTGTTTTCCACGCCACCGTCTGAAGCAATATTTTTAATAAAAGGAACATAATCCGGTTTATAGCTTACCGTTTTCAGGTCTACGGCAAAATCAGATTTATTAATGATCATCCTGGCAAACCCCTTCAGTTTTTCAGATTCGAAATTTCTTCCTATCAGCACGATTTTATCGTCAAAAGTTCGGTCGTTGTCCAACGATTTGTCTTCAGAATAAAAATGGTCAATGTTCTGGAGTGTTTCCGGTGAAAGCCCTGTGATCAGTTTACTGGAAAGCTCTTTCCCTGTTTTTATATCGATTACCAGCAGTGAAAAAGATTTGCTGTCGTTATTTACTTTCTTTAAAATTCCGTAAATCCGGTTTTCATCCTTATCAACAATCGTAAAGTCCGAGAACACTTTTCTATCGCCGTCTGTATTGTAGCGGTACCGCCAGACTTCTTTTTTATTCTCATCAAATTTAATCAGGCTGTTCTTATTGATGTATTTGCCGTAGTCATTGTATTCCAGCGCAATATAGCCGCCTTCTTTGATTTCCCCGACAGCAGAAACGTAATTGTATCCTTTTTCTTTTTTCTCAGACCTGTTTTCCTTTCTTTCCTCTTTCCAGCTTTTGGGCTGGCTGATCTCTTTGAAAGTGCCGTCTTCCTGATAATCATAATAAATCTTCGGGGCAACGGTATTGGTTTTAGGATCAATAACCATAGACACCGGCGTGGCTGCATCTTTCGCAAAAACCTGTGAATAATTAAAATCAGAAGGGCGCAGGATAATCTGGCCTTTAAAATCAACATATCCGAAATAGCCGGAAACCAGAAGTCCGGCATCAAATTCCTTATTGGCAACGGGGTTGAGGTTCTTGTCCAGAATGACATATTCAAATTTCTGGGTTTTCTTATCGGTCTTACCGTAAGAATAGATGGAGATATAGCCGTAAAGATGGTCTTTGGTATCAAAGAGGGCATTCATGCCTACGTTTTTCCCGGAAGCTAAAGAAGCAAGGTCCTGCGTCTGGGAAAAGGCAAGAGCCTGGATCAGTCCGAACATCAAGAGTGTAAGTTTTTTCATGGTAAAAATTTGAATCCAAAAATAATGAATTCTGATGTATCTGTTAAAAAAATAAAGCCCTGATTTTTCAGGGCTTTCAATCTATATTTTAGAAAGTAAATTTCGGAAACTGGTCTTTTCGTCGATAATTCTTCTTAATTCTGAAACCGGAACTCTTTCCTGAGCCATGGTATCCCGGTCCCTGATGGTCACCGTATGGTCGGTAAGGGAATCGTGGTCAATGGTGATACAGTACGGAGTACCGATGGCATCCTGTCTTCTGTAACGCTTACCGATGGCATCTTTTTCCTCGTAGAATAAGTTGAAATCGTACTTAAGGTCGTTGAAAATGCTTTCTGCATATTCTGCCAGGCCGTCTTTCTTCATCAACGGAAGAATAGCCGCTTTAATCGGTGCCAGGGCAGGAGGCAAAGACAGAACCGTTCTTTCCGAACCGTCTTCCAGCACCTCGTCTCTAAGGCAGTGTGAGAACAGGGCAAGGAACAGACGGTCTAAACCAACCGAAGTTTCCACCACATAAGGAACATAGTTTTCATTTCTTTCAGGATCGAAGAACTGAAGCTTCCTTCCGGAAAATTCTTCATGTGCTTTTAAGTCGAAATCGGTTCTTGAGTGAATACCTTCCAGCTCCTTGAATCCGAATGGGAAATTAAACTCAATATCAGCCGCTGCGTTGGCATAGTGTGCCAGCTTTTCATGGTCGTGGAACCTGTAATTGTCATTTCCTAAGCCTAGCGCTAAGTGCCAGTTCAGACGTTTCTGCTTCCACTGTTCGTAGAATTCAAGCTCTGTTCCCGGAGCCACGAAGAACTGCATTTCCATCTGTTCAAATTCACGCATCCTGAAGATGAACTGTCTCGCAACAATCTCGTTTCTGAATGCTTTACCGATCTGGGCAATACCAAACGGAAGCCTGTGGCGCGATGTTTTCTGTACATTCAGGAAATTAACGAAAATACCCTGAGCCGTTTCCGGTCTTAAATAAAGGTCCATTGCAGAATCTGCGGAAGCACCCAGTTTAGTCCCGAACATCAGGTTGAACTGCCTTACTTCCGTCCAGTTTTTAGAACCGGTATCCGGGTCGGCAATTTCAAGTTCTTCAATCAATGCTTTTACATCCGCAAGGTCTTCGTTTTCCAGGGATTTTGCCAGTCTTGAAAGAATGGCTTCTCTCTTCGCGCGGTATTCCAGGATTCTCGGATTGGTAGCCACAAACTGATCTTTGTCAAAAGCATCACCGAATCTTTTGGCAGCCTTTTCAATCTCTTTGTTTTCTTTATCTTCAATTTTTAAGCAGTAGTCTTCCACCAGAACGTCTGCGCGGAAACGTTTCTTGGAATCTTTATTGTCAATCAATGGATCGTTGAAAGCGTCTACGTGGCCGGATGCCTTCCAGATGGTCGGGTGCATCAGGATGGCCGAATCAATACCTACAATATTCTCGTTCAGCTGTACCATCGCTTTCCACCAGTACTGTTTGATATTATTTTTAAGTTCGGCACCGTTTTGTCCATAATCATAAACAGCGGATAATCCGTCATAGATCTCACTGGAAGGGAAAATAAAACCGTATTCCTTGGCGTGAGAAATCACTTTCTTGAAAACATCTTCTTGCTTTGCCATAATTTTTTTAACGTCTGAAGTGCAAAAATAGGAATTTGGATTCCAAATCCATGACATTCAATAAAAAAAGCAGTTAAAAAACTGCCTTTCTGTATTTTTAAAAGTTGTAACTGAGACCGATGCTGTTCCCGCTGATGTCAAGCCTGTACGAAGTCGCTTTTGCTTCATTGGTAACAGGTGTGTTATTTTGTGTACTGATTGCTTTTTTCAGGTTTTTCTGCGCACTTATTGCAAAAGGAATCCCGATTCCGATGGCTCCGAGTCCGATTCCCATCAGTCCCCATCCTCCGGACTGTTTCTGTTTTACGGCTACGCCATTATAATATACCGTTTTATTCTTCGTGATTTCCCTGCCAAGCCCGAAACCGATAAAACCACCGCCGATGGCCCCGAAGATCTGTGAAACCGTACTGTTGGTATTTGCCTTTTTCATGTAGCCCAACGCTTCCTGGTTGGTGAAAACCTTCCTGTATTCAGAGAATTTATATTTCTGGTCTCCCTTGATGAAAAACTCACGGTTAGACTTGCCCAGTTTTAAGGAGTCTGATTGCTGCGCAGAAGAGACCAAAGGAAAAATGCTGCAAAGAAGCACGAATACTAATTTTTTCATGATTAAATTTTTTGCGAAAATAAAAAAAACAGGTATTCCACGAAGAATTTTAACCCATTATTTTTTCAGGAGCCGGGAACCTGCTCTCCGCTGTATCTTTTGCTTCACGCCGTTACGCAAAAGGATGCCGCTGTGATCAGGGCTGGGATTTTGTCTTAATATCAGTTTTCTGGGGTAATCAAATATTTGTAAATAAGTTAACTGTGACTTTATAATTCAAATTGCTTAATTCAAAAAATGATAAAGAGGAAATGCTCTATGTTTATCCCATATCCGCAAGGAGTTTATGGATAGCTTTACCGTGTAACAGGTATAAAAATAGAGCGGAAAACAATGAATCCTCTAATAAAAACAACTAAAAAAATACGGAAATTTAACCTCTGAAATTTTTTCAAGCGATAAACTTCATTCAATTAGGAGTTGTTATGCGATTTGAGACGGTTTAGGAAGTGTGCTCACTGGCACATGGCCGGAACGGCGATCCTGTTACGCAGTTCTATGTTTTTTAATTTAAAAGGGATAAGTAATCTGGGTTGGATATTATCCGTCATCTCTCTTTGTTTAAATAACGCGCATCTAACCTATTAGTCAGATGCGCGTTATTAATAAGTTTTTAATTATGCACCAGCTTTAATGATCGTTTCATGGTTTGCCATTGCAATATAGTTTACCGTATCAAAAAATTTGGGTTCATCAGGATGAACCTTTGTTAAATAATTTTCCGAATTGAAGAAGGTGTTGAAATCCTCAAACGAGTCAAACGAGATTTCTACTACAGCATCGTATAAAGGCTTAGGAAAGCCTTCTGCTATTATAGGGTGGTTAACTACATACTTTCTAACGTAAAGTTCTGTCTCAGGGATGGAACAGAATAAGGGAGCA
>Ga0265798_10008603_pt1 | contig 12967 bp, 10 predicted proteins | sample P3T30metagenome_FD_192430 | JGI IMG/M metagenome (GOLD analysis project Ga0265798, IMG submission 192430) | Plant litter microbial communities from East Loma Ridge, Irvine, California - P3 T30 | ecosystem: Environmental > Terrestrial > Plant litter > Unclassified | place: USA: California...
CGGGTAATCATCGTATCGAAATACTGTCCAAGGCCATTACGCCCAAAGATGATCTTTACATTGTCCCTCGGACTAGCCGTTACCAACGCAATCTTTAAACCTTTCGCTTTAAAATAATTAAGTGCCTCTGCAGCATAAGGCATAAGCCTGATGTCCTTTGTCGCAAAACCTTCCCTGCTCAAACGTTCCCGCCAATCCATCAACTCCTGCAAATCAATATCCAGTTTGAAGGTTTCTTTAATCACGCGACAATTGTCCGGCAGCGGATGTCCGGCATAGGTTTTCGCCCATTCCTCATAAGGTACAGAAACATTAAAAGTGCCCAGGATATTCATCCAGCAGCTATAGTGAAAATATTCAGAGTCTATTAAGGTCCCATCCAGGTCAAACAATACAGCTTCAAATTTATGCATCAGGTCTATTTTAACTTTCTTTTTTCAACACCTTCCGTGGTGATTTTCACCGGAAGGATCATACCATTTTCATCGAAATACATACGATCTACGCAGGTTTCACGATGATATCCAACATCGGTGGTCAGCGGTCTGCGGTGATAAAAAATGTACCAGTCGTCTGTACCAGGTGTGTTGATCACAGAGTGGTGACCAGCACCTCTTGCAATCTCCGCATCCTGCTGCAGGATCTTACCCACACGTTTGAATGGCCCCATTGGCGAGTCGGCCACAGCATAGGCAACACTGTAATCCGGACCCATCCAGCCACCCTCAGACCACATCAGGTAATATTTACCCTTACGTTGGATCATGAAAACCCCTTCTACAAAGTTTTCAGGTGTGATAGACTTGAAAACCGTCCCATCATCAAATGGAATAAAACCCGTAAAATCAGCATTTAGTTTTGCGATGTTGCAATGTTTCCAACCACCATAAAGCAAATAGTACTGTCCGTCTACATCCTTAAAAACAAACTGGTCAATAGGTTGTGCACCGTTATGGAACTTGTCGATCAGCGGCTTGCCAATATGATCTACAAACGGACCTTCTGGTTTATCGGATACGGCAACGCCAATTCCGCCCAGTTGATCATCGTTCTGAATGTCGTTCGCACCAAAAAACAGGTAGTACTTGCCATCTTTTTCTGTGATCGACGGCGCCCAAATGGAGTAAGCAGCCCATTTCACATCCTTGATGTCCAGCACGTTCGAATGTTTTTTCCAGGTAACAAGGTCTTTGGAAGAGAAAGCATCAAGGAAAGTTTGTCTCAGGTACTGCGGATTGATGGTGTTTTTCTGTAATGCCAGCTGCTCCGGGGTAAGCTGCCGCGGTTTCTGATTCTTTTTGGGTTCACCATATTCTTCAGAAAAGGTAGGATATACCCAGTACGTATTGTTAAAAATCCTGGCTTCAGGATCTGCATACCAGCCCGGAAAGATCGGGTTTCCGGATTTGACACTTGGTTTTTTCTTTTGTTGTGCGAAAGCAATTGTGCTCACAAGGGCCAGGATCGTTAAGGCAATTAGCGGTTTAAAGGTCTTCATGTACATTTTAAGGTTTTGATTTTTTTCACAGGAGCGTCTTCAACACAAATGTGTGTATTATTTGCTTTGTTTACATGGCTTTAGGTCTTTGTAGAGGTAACTTCTTTATCGCAAAGGATCAAACCCCAACAATTAAGGCAGCAGATACCGGGCAGATACGTGATCTACAAGGGGTCCGCCAGGGGTTAACCAGGCGTTCAGCCGTCTGTAGCCTTGTCAACCCCTTGTTAACCCCTTGTCAAGGCCTTGTTTGAGCCTGGTTTATACCTGGTTTGCTCCGAAGCTGTACCGAATAGGCCACTATGGGTCTAAAAGGGCCATACTTGTGCTGTACCGCTGGAAATGGATCCGGGTAAGGCCCATAAGGTGCATCAATTGGTTTTTTAGACAGGTCTGGATAATCTTTCCGTTGTTCCCGGTGTGGTCTGGGCCGGCTGTTCACATAAGCCGCTACATCCCAGGCTTCCTCATCCAGTAGTACCGGACTTTTATGGTCGATACCATAGGGCATGTTGTTTTTCACAAAGCCTGCAAAATTGCTCAAGCGGTACATTCCTGCACCGTCATTGTAGCTGTTTTCACCCCATAAAGGTGGGTAAATATAGGTCAGCTGATCTTGGGCTTTCTGACCTGCACCATCTTCACCATGGCAGCTCTGGCATTGTTTCCGGTACACCAGTAGCCCTTTTTTCGGATCTGCAGCACGGTTAAGGTAAGGAATTTTTTCGGTCGCAGTACCTTCAGGTTTTCCACCCTTTTTTTGGCCTTGTCCTACCCACTTGAAATAGGCGATCATCGCTTGGATTTCTTTACTGGATCTATCAGGCATCTGGCCGTTCAGACTACGCTGGAAGCAGTCTGAAATCCGGTCTGTCACCTGGTCGGTTTTCCCTGAACGTGCGCCTTTCTTGGGATAGTTTGCAAAGAAAATAGAATAGTTGTTTGCATAAAGCTTCGTCCCAGCATTCAGGTGGCAGTTCTGGCAATTCATTCCATTTGAAATTGCTGCAATTTTGCCCTTAGGCCCAAAATACTTTCCAGTATTGGCGATCAGTTCCCGACCGTACCGGATGGCTTCAGCACTTGCCCCAGCAGGAATCTCTTCTTCTGGAGGTGCCGTCCAGGTTTTACCAGGATCAGTAAGTTTGGCGCTAGCTGCCCCACTTTGGGCGATATTAGATGAAGTAGCAAGCTCGACTATTTTAGCCTTGGATTTAGACGCTGTGCCCAGAAAATAAGCACTAAGGAAAATGAGTCCGCAACAAACGAAAAACAGCGAAAGGATGACTACTGTCTTTGCACTATAAATAATTGCAAGTTGTTTTTCCTGCGGAATTTGTTGCATGGATGGGGATAAATGCTATTTCCGCCTTGAACATCAAAATCTATACCTTGGTCCGGGATGTACCAAAGCCCCGGATAATTTGGGTATTAAGTAGTCACAATTTCTCGTTTAATGCCCTAAGCAAGTGTTTTAAGATCACAATTTGTCCCAAGTGATAATGGACATGCTCCACAGCGCCTTGTAAACTTTTGTAAGCGCTTGGATAGCCTGGTAGAATTTCCTGCTGTAATTGCTCGTTGTTAAGCTTACCGATGGCTTCAGCCAAGACTTCCCCCGATTTGAAGCAGTCTTTTTTGAGAGATTGCCATTCCGCTTCATCAGCCAGGGCTGAGTTGTCAAAGCCATTGACCTCCGGTATTTCAACCTTTTCACCGCGAATTCGCAAGGTCATTACATGATTCCAGAAAGCCAGATGATTTACTAGCCCCGCAATCGAGTTGTTTGACGCTGGCGTAAGTTGAGACGCTTCATCAAAGGTGACACCATCAAGTGTAGACTTGAGGTTCACTTCAGTCCAATTCTGCCCTGCATATACATCCAGCAAATGCCCGGCGATGAGTGCTGCGATATCCATAGCTGAATATACGCATGTTCTGACTTATTTCAGACGGTTAACTGCAACATGATAAGTCGGATCTTCATCAACATTCACTTCGATCACCGCAGCGGCATTTTTAAGCAGCGCCTTGCAGTCATCACTTAGATAGCGTAAATGTAAAGTCTTACCTGCCTGAGCATAGCGACGGGTTAATTTACTCAGGGCATCTATAGCCGACATGTCGGTAATCTTGCTTTCGCGGAAGTTGACGATCACGACTTCAGGATCTCCTGCCACATCGAATTTCTCGTTAAAGGCAGCCACGGAGCCGAAAAATAAAGGGCCATAGATCTCGTAATGTTTTGCCCCCTTCTCGTCGATGTATTTCCGTGCGCGAATGCGCTTGGCGCTTTCCCATGCGAATACCAGTGCAGAGATGATCACACCTATGAGGACAGCCAGGGCAAGGTTGTGCAACCATATCGTGATCAGCGCTACAAGTACTCCTACGACAATATCCTGCTTGGGCATCTTATTAATAATCTTGAAGCTCATCCATTCGAAGGTACCGATGGCCACCATGATCATCACCCCGGTTAAGGCAGCCATTGGCAGGCGACCAATAATCGGTGCACCAAATAGGATGATTAGCAAAATGGTAAGCGAAGCGACAATCCCTGAGAGCCTGGCGCGTGCGCCAGCAGAAAGGTTCACGAGCGTCTGGGCAATCATCGGACAACCACCCATACCGAAGAAAAAGCCGTTTAGTATGTTGGCACTGCCCTGGGCAACACATTCACGATTCCCATTTCCGCGTGTTTCGGTTAGCTCATCCACCAGGTTTAAGGTTAACAAACCTTCTGTAAGCCCCACAGCAGCCATAATCAGTGCATAGGGAAAAATAATCTGTAACGCCTCCATAGTGAAAGGAATCTTCGGAATGTGGAAGGGTGGAAAGCCACCGCTTACAGATGCAATGTCACTAACAGTTTTGGTCTGTATGCCGAAGCCGAGTACAAGGGCAAAAACCACCAGGATGGCGACTAAAGAAGGTGGAACAGCTTTGGAAATTTTAGGAAATATTAGTACAACGGCCACCGTCAAGGCAACCAGCCCTGCCATGATCATCAAGGGCTGCCCCGTTAGCCATACCGTTTGTCCATTTACAACGGTCTTAAATTGTTCCAGCTGCGCCATGAAAATGATTACTGCCAATCCATTCACGAAACCATACATGACCGGCTGGGGCACCAACCTGATGAACTTACCGAATCTGAAAACCCCAATTAAGATCTGAATGACCCCTGCAAGTGCTACTGCACCGAAAACGTATTCAATGCCATGCGATTTCATCAGTGCAATCAGAACAACTACCGTGGCACCTGCACCACCTGAAATCAGACCCGGGCGCCCACCAAATATGGAGGTTACCAGTCCCATGATGAAAGCGGCATACAAACCGGCAAGTGGTGGAAATCCAGCTAAAATAGCGAAGGATAGCGACTCCGGCATCATCGTCATGGCCACAGTTAGGCCGGCTAATATTTCAGTTTTGTAGTGTACTTTTTGGGAAATATCAAAGAAGCGGGAGATCATGGGGGCAAAAGTACGAACTAATCATCGTTTTCCTGATACACCCTGCCTGCGATGACATCTCTATACAAGCGATCGATCTTTCCAATGGCATTATCCCATGTAAAGTCTTGCGCGAAGGCTTTCGCCTTCTTCCCCATGGTAACTTTTAAAGCTGGGTCATCTACAAATTTCTTGATGTTCTGCTGCAAATCGTCCAGATTGGCATGATCAACCAGAAAACCTTGTTCCCCTGCTGTGATGTAGCCATCCATACCTGTCTTTCTGGAACCAATTATCGGGAGTCCACATGCCATGGCTTCAATGTAAACACGCCCAAACCATTCTTTGTAACTCGGCAGCACAAACAGATCATATTGCGCCAAGGTCTGTGGCACCAGATCGTAGCTGATGAATCCTTTAAACTGCACCTTATCCTTAATCTTGGAAAGCTTTACAATGTTTTTTAGGTGTTCCAACTCCGGGCCATCACCGTAAATATCATAAGTAAAGCCATTTCTGATGTTGTCCAGTGCATACAATACTTTGTCAATATTCTTCCAGTCGAGCAAACGCGCCATCGTTACGATCTTCAATACTTTAGTTTCTTCGTATGCTTTCTGCTGCTCTAAAAAGGGCCGCTCCACGCCATGGCCAATTACATATGAATGCTTATTGAAAGGATTGCAGGCTTTCCGTTCCTGGTGGCTAAGACTGATCAACGCTTTTGCATGGCCCATAAATTTGATGATATGCCTGTCCAACTTGCCCTTACCCATCTGCCGTGAGGTAACCACATAGGGTATGTTAAAGTGCTTAGAAAGATGATATGCCACACCTGCATCTGCCATAATGTTATGAGCATGTATCAGGTCAATTTTATTATCCTTCACAATAAGGTTCAGTTTTTTGCGATTAATCATGTACGCCAGCCGCATGTAGACAGACCAGAGTTGTGCATTCCACTTGAACCTGGGCACAGAGATGATCTCAATCGTTCTATTATCAGCACTGAAGGTTTTTAAGTCCAGAAAATCTCTGTGTTCTTTATGCTTAGGTAGCCACTTCGCGAAAAAGGACGTATAAAGCACGTATACAAAAGTATAATGTACATCCTGATGCATGGCTTCATGCAATGCAGCCGTTTTTAACAGTACATCATTCTCGCGTTTTTTTGTAGGTAGAATCGGAGCGGGTATTACATTCGTCAGGATCAGAACATTCATACGTCTGGATTGGATTAAAGATAAAATCTGGATAGAACAAGTTTATAAAATGACATGGATCTTTGAGCGTCAGCACACACGAACGTTGCAGTTTTTATACCGAAATGTAAAAATGTGTATAAAAAAAATTTCCCAAAATGAACGATCTGATTCACACATTGTGAAATTCAAGAAACAGTTCAAGTAATTGAATAGCTTTGTGTTAAGTTAATAAAAAGTTAATAAATTATAAAGTTTATAGCCGGATCATGCTGAATGACGATTTCCAAAGCACGGCTTAACTTAAGCTTAACTAAATTTTAATAAGACTTTTGAGCGTTCGAATATTTATATAGACTCGAAATGGGTATTAGACTTTTTTTGCAGCGTTTGCGTAGAGTTCTTTTCACGTGGTTATCTTATCTGATCCCTAAAAAGAAAGGTCTTATTGTTTTCTACCCCACTCATCATAAAGAAGGTTTTTCTGGCAACCTTAAAAGCTATTTTATTTACCTTCATAATTGCCCGGAAAAGTCTAAATACACCGCTGTCTGGTGTACAAACAATGAGGATACGTATCGCTTTCTGAAATCGCAAAACTACAAAGTGGCTAAAGGAAGGTTTGCCGTACATCTAAACTTACTCCGTGCAACACACATCATACAAGACAGCACCTATACCTGGCTGCTTGGCAGGTTTTCCGTTATTCAGCTATGGCATGGCAACGGGTTTAAGAACTCAGCCTTGCTGGACACGACAAATACGCCTAAAAAGCTGGTTTTACTCAGAAAGGTGTATAGCCAATACAAGATGATTGCAGCCTCATCGGAGGTTCATCAGGACCTGATGATACGCAGCTTTGAGAATGAGCGTGTCGCAATCGTAGGATCTCCAAAAAATGATGTTTTCTATGATGACCCTTCATTACCCGATAAAATCAAAGCCAGGTATAACCTAAATCATTTCGATAAAATCTATGCTTATACCCCTACCTTCAGAGATAAAGGCGCCTTTGATCCCTTTAAAGATGAATTTTGGGCTAAACTAAATGTTTGGCTTGTGGCAAACAACGTGGCTTTCGTAGTAAAAAAACATCCATGGGACAAAACCCTGAAAGTACCAGACCGCTACAAGAACATTATGGATCTTTCCAGCACCATCAGCGATGTTCAGGAGCTACTACTTGTCTCTGATCTGTTGATATCTGATTACAGTGCAATTGTGACGGATTTTGCCATCACTGGTAAACCAATCCTATACTACTTTCACGATTACGACAACTATACCCAGATGAGAAGCTTCTATTACGATCTAAAAGCAGTACTACCAGGTCCCTTTATATACGACAGTGAAACCTTATTGTCTTACTTAAAGGATTTATCCTGGTTTGAAGCTCCAGACTACCAGATTGAATTCCAGGCATTTTTAAGCAGATTTCACACTTATATGGATGGAAATTCATCTAAGCGTGTGCTAGAAGAGATGAAAAGGTTGACGTATGAAAGTGCTGAGCGTTAATGTACTTATTTGAAAAATATGCAACAGAGAAAAAACATAGCAGTGATCCTGGCAGGTGGCAAAGGTGTTAGATTAGATGAGCAAAGACCTAAGCAATTGCTAAAAATCGCTGGAAAAAAGGTTATTGAACATACATTGGAAGTTTTTGAGCAGCACCCGGAGATACATGAGATTGCCGTGGTTTCTAATGTATTCCATATTTCTGATGTTGAGGAAATTGCTAAGGTCAATAACTTCAGGAAGCTTAAAAGAATTCTGAATGGCGGTGCTGAGAGATATGATTCGAGCCTTTCAGCAATTAACGCCTATATGGACCAAGACGTTAACCTGATATTTCATGATGCTGTGCGTCCTTTGGTGAATCATCGTATCATTTCCGACTGCATTGAGGCTTTGAAGGATTTCAATGCGGTAGATGTTGCGATAAAGACCACCGACACCATTATTCAGGTTCAGGATAGCTTGATTGATGCCATTCCAAACCGGGACTTTCTGTATAACGGGCAAACACCGCAGGCTTTTCATATCGACACCATTAAGAAAGCCTACGAACTTGCCTTACAGGATCCGAATTTCAGGGCTACTGACGACTGTGGTGTGGTAAAGAAATATCTTCCGGAAGAGCGGATCTATGTGGTTTCAGGCGAACAATTCAACATGAAGCTTACCTATAAGGAAGATGTCTTTTTGATCGATAAACTATTCCAGCTAAAATCATCCGTCGACAAGGGAATGTCACTTTCAGAGGAAGTCACCAGGATGTTAAAGGATCGGGTTATAGTTGTTTTTGGTGGCAGCTACGGTATAGGTAAAGAGATCCTTGAAATCTGTAAATCTTCATCAGCAATCGGTTATTGCTTTAGCCGAGCGAACAATGTCGATGTTTCCTCACATGAACAGGTGTCAAAAGCTTTAGAAGAAGTTTACACCAAAGAAGGGAAGATCGATTTCGTTGTGAATACAGCAGCTATCCTGGATAAACAATCGCTCACCAATATGTCATATGAAGATATCATTACAAGCATAAATGTCAACTACCTTGGCTCCGTTATTGTTGCAAAAGAAAGCTTTAAATACCTGCAACGAACAAAGGGCTCGCTCTTACTATATACATCCAGTTCTTACACCAGAGGCAGAAGCCTTTACAGCATATACTCTTCCACCAAAGCTGCTATTGTGAATCTTGTGCAGGCATTAAGTGAAGAATGGTCTGATATAACCATAAATTGTATAAACCCCGAACGCACTAAGACGCCAATGCGCATCAAAAACTTCGGAAATGAAGCAGACAATTCGTTGCTTAAACCAGAAGCGGTGGCTATTGCCTCTATAAATACACTATTCTCCGATAAATCCGGTCAGGTCATTGACGTGAAATTATAATCATAGGCGCCTCACCTCTCATTTAAAGCTAAACTACCATGAAGAAAAAAGTATATTTCATTCTGGGCGGTTACCCTGTTGTCTCCCAGTCATTCCTATATAATCAAATCACGGAAGTGATTAAGCAGGATGCTTACGATGTTCGCATCATTGTGCTCAGCAAAAAAGAAGGATCAGTTCATCCCGCCTATGAACGGCTGAATGAAAAGGTAATCTTCTTTTCTACTGGCCGGGAAAATGGGGTTGTATCTAAAGTACCAGCTGCCATAAAGGCGTTTGGAAAGCTACTATTTAGGAAACCGGGGCTTTTGTTGAAAGCATTGAACTTCTTCAAGTACGGCCGGGATGCAGTTAACGGCACGTATATGATCCTGGCTGATCAGTTTTTGGATATTAAGCCCGACCTTCTACATTGCCATTTTGGTACTACAGCAAGGGTTATCGGAGATCTGAAAGACATGAAGGCGATCAACTGCAAACTGATCACATCTTTCCATGGAAAAGACATTACAGTGTACCCTAAACAGTTTGGAAATGCCTATTACACAAGATTATTTAGCAGCTCCGAAATGTTTACCGGAAATTCTAAGTACATCATCAATAAGATGATAGATACAGGATGTCCAATTGGCCAAATTGTGAAGATCCCAATGTGCCTAAATACAAGCCAGTTTCTTTACCGGGAACATCTTCCATCAACAGATACGCTCAGAATACTTACCGTAGGCCGTTTTGTAGAAAAAAAAGGGCACCAATATGCAATCAGGGCAGTGGCATTACTGAAGAAAACAGGTGTAAAGTTCGTTTACCACCTGATTGGAGAAGGGCCGCTACTTGATGATAGCAAGGCCCTTGCCAAGGAGCTTAATATTTATGATGATCTGATTTTTCATGGTGCCATGATGCAGAATGAGGTGATTAAGCATTATCAACAGGCAGATGTGTTCCTGCTTCCGAGTGTAACCGCCGCAGATGGTGATACAGAAGGTCAGGGCCTGGTACTTCAGGAAGCGCAAGCGATTGGACTACCCGTACTTGCGACACTGCACAATGGCTTCCCTGATAGCATCATTGATGGTACCACCGGCTTTTTGGTCCGGGAGAGAGATGCCAATGCGTTGTTTGAAAAATTAATGTTGCTTGCCGGCGACGGCGAGCTACGGAACAAAATGGGCAGGCTTGGGCGTACCTTCGTGGAATCACATTTCGATGCCAGGATCATTGGAAAGGAACTAACGGCAGTTTATAACAAGTTGCTACAAACTGCTTAATCTTCCGGTCCGTTGTTTAACCATCAACAGCATACAGAATCCGATCCCTACAGCTGCAAGCCCTGCACCTACATACTGCGGTGCAGTGTAGCCATAGCCGGCTGCGATTGGTAAACCACCAAGGAATGCACCTATGGCATTTCCAAAGTTTGCTGTTGCCTGCAATACTGCAGAAGCGATCATCTCTGAACCTTTTGCCGCACTGATCATGAGCATTTGCATCGGTGCAATCACCGCGAAAGCAACTGCTCCTGTAATAAAGGTCATCAATATTGCAGCTGGTTGATACTGGGAAACGCCAGCAATGATAAATAAAGACAACACCATCGCTGACAACAGTATCGTGGTCGTGATTAGTGGTGAAAACTTGTCTGCCAGGCGGCCGCCAATGAAGTTACCTACAGCCATACCAACACCAGCAATGATCATGATTAAGGTGATGTTGTTGTTGCTGAAGCCTGCAACTTCGGTCATCAAAGGTGCAATGTAGCTGATCCAGGCAAACATACCCCCTGTTCCAATTGCGGAGATACCAATGATCAACCAGGGATCCACATTCTTGAAAACTGCCAAACTGTCTTTAAAACTACCTTCATTTTTGTTTTTTATTGCAGGTAACCAAAGTTTAGTCGTAGCCGCTGTGATGAGGCCGAATGCAGCAACAATGAAAAAGGATAAACGCCAACTGAAATTATGTCCAATGTAAGTTCCAATCGGAACGCCAATGATGTTGGCTATAGTTAGCCCGGCAAACATCATGGAAACTGCACGCGCTTCTTTTCCAGGCTCCGCCAACTGACTGGCAACCACTGCGCCAATACCGAAGAAAGCACCATGTGGTAAACCTGCCATGACCCGCGTAATCATTAGGAATTCATAAGAAGGTGACAATGCGAAAAGGGCATTGACAATACCAAACATCACCATCAGTCCGATGAGTACTTTCTTAGGCGGCAGCTTAGAAAACAGGCCCACCATTAAAGGTGCACCAATAACAACGCCTAGTGCGTAGGCGGATATCAAATGGCCTGCGGTAGGAATGGAAACATCTAGAGATTTAGAGACATCAGGCAGTACGCCCATCATCATAAACTCGGTCATTCCCAGGCTAAAGCCTCCAATTGTAAGGGGTAATAATCGCTTGTTCATAGGATTTGAGAGATTTATACAAAGGTACGAGTTAGTGTACAATCTACACTAACAAAAATGAGTCCAGTTCAGTGGCTTTATGCTTTGCGAATGAATATTGCAAATAGATGAAAAAAGACATCTCCACTTTTATCGCTACATTAGCTGAGTTCTAACCAAATAGCTATGAAATTCGCCTATTCATTAAAGCAAAAGGTCAAGATAGCAGTACTGCTTTTCTTCATTATGACTTGCTCTGTTCTGATCCGCATTTTGGAAGATAAGAGCGTTAAAAACATGAACGAATCCTTCATCACGCTATACAACGACCGACTGGTACCGGCCATGGATCTTTACCATATTGTGGAGAATTTATATGCACGGAGAAACATCATTGAAAGTGTTTTATATTCCGGGGCTGCCGCTGGAAACCTTGGCTTAAAACAACACCTAAGCAGATACAATCACAACATTGACTCACTTCTGAAAAAATATGAGAAGACCTATCTGGTGCAGCAGGAAAAAGTACAGTTGAAGGATCTGAAGCAAAATCTACGTGCAATTCTACTGATGGAGCAAAATCTGGTTAGTAATATTTACAACAACCAGGCAAGTGCCGCCTTGCAGCTTTATGAAAGTGAGGGTAAAATATTGTTTGGCACCGCAACTCGCCACTTAACCAAGCTCATGGATACGCAGAAACAGGTTGGAGATCAAATCATCGAACAAACGGAAAAGATTGTTTCAGGCACCAAAATATACTCCAACCTGCAACTGGTACTAGCGATTTTGATCGGGATCTTAATTGTGAGCATTCTGTTCACCTCTAATGTGGTGAATCTCAAAAATGACAAATACAATCTTAATTAGTCTCTGGATGTTGTGTATTAGCTTTAATGCGTGCAGAAGTGTTTTTTAGGACATCAATCAACAGGTTTATCTCCATCGGTTTGGACATATAATCATCCATTCCTGCGGCTATACAGGCTTCCTTGTCTTCGAGCATTGCGTTCGCCGTCATTGCAATAATGGTTGGCTGCGCATGGTCTGTATAGTTTCGAATAGCTGCTGTGGCTTCCAGTCCGTCCATTTCAGGCATAAGTACATCCATAAAGATCAGGTCATAGCTTTTCTTCAAAAATGCTTCCACTGCAAGTTGACCGTTTGCCGCAGAATCTATAGGATAACCCAGTTTACCAAGTACTGTTGTGATCAGCTTCATGTTGATCGCATTATCTTCTGCGACCAGTATTTGCAGCGGATGTTCAGCGGCAAATGCCTGTCGCAATAACTGGGCTGCTGGCTTCTTGACAGGACTCTCCTTTGTAGATTTCTCTGTTAGTGCCTGATGGATTAACCCAAGTAGTTGCTGACTCTTAGCGGGCTTGTTTATGGCGCTGACAAACAACTGCTCGTGCTGATCCCGGGTTTCTAGTCCGATTGAACTAAGCAAGATTATCGGTGCCTTGATGCCCATAGCTTTAATTGCTTTCGCCAGCTGAATGCCAT
>Ga0265798_10008604_pt1 | contig 12965 bp, 10 predicted proteins | sample P3T30metagenome_FD_192430 | JGI IMG/M metagenome (GOLD analysis project Ga0265798, IMG submission 192430) | Plant litter microbial communities from East Loma Ridge, Irvine, California - P3 T30 | ecosystem: Environmental > Terrestrial > Plant litter > Unclassified | place: USA: California...
GTGAACCTCGGAAGGCGTAGATCTCGACCGGCGACCATGCGCCACCATGCACCCATGCGCTTCAATACCTTCTCCTCCGTCGACCTACACGTGCACTTGCCCCCTAGATGCGCCACCAGCGCGTGAACCGAATCGCAAATGCAACAAAGCTGCCGCGTTCCGACGCGCCAGGCGAACTTTTTCTTCCGTACCGGGTTGCACTTCCCCTCTGTCGCGCAGCTTGTGGAACTTCGTAATTGTTCTTCGACCGCAAGCTGCTATCCTGAGCTCGACGGCTGGGTTCGCCTAAAAGCCGGTCCAGGTCGGTAGATCTGCTGTCGATGTCAATAATATACGTCAACGTCTCAATCGAAAGCTGCGCAACATGGTCATTACCTATACCACGGTTGATCCACTTACCCATGATTGTGCGGATTGGGCACGCCACAAGCAGAGGGAACTCCGGGGCAAAAGTGCTCTATCTGTTCGAATCTTGTATGTATCCCCCAAACCACCTTACCAACGTCTTGGCGCATATAAACTGCCGGGAGGTCTATGGTTTTCACCGCCGTTCGAAAAGGTATGGACACATCATTACGCAGTAATTGCCGGCCAGGAAGTCTTCGATGAATGCTACGGGAATGGACTCAGCCTTCCTGCCTATAAACTACTTTTTAGAGAACACGACTTACTTCAATTCACAGTCCTGAACAGCGTCAAACGCGAACATTATGGATGAGCCCGGGTGTTGAGCATCGTGCGCTCCTATCCCTCGCCATTGCCGACTTTTGTTTCGCGCGAAGGCCATGCTGGGCGGCTTGATTGCTGGGTTCAGCAATCCCGGTATTCAATCGCATTAGGGAGCAGTTGGCAGCATGAGTTCACGCATTCATTAGCGACCGTTTCACTACCATAGACACGGAGCCCAGCGCCAAGCACTTTTTCGATGTCGTCTGCGCATCTCCGCCGTCCGAGCATCGATTGGCGCGGTCACGCCATCCGCAAACCATGAATGACTATGGTCGAGCGTTTCAAGGGACGCATCAACGATCTGTTACAACAGACTCGTTTGGACAGCAGGGGCGATCTGCAGGCCACATTGCTGAACTATTTGAAACTTTACAAGCGCACCATATTCCGCAACGCGCACTCGACGCGAAAACGCCGATCATGGCACTCATGGATTGGTATAAAGAGCGGCCCAATTTATTCGTTAAACGCGTTTATCATAAAACGGGACTGGAAAACTATGCCGACAACGGCGCTCCGATCGTCCGTGGCGAGACATTCAATACCGGGCGAAGCTACGATGCGTCATGCCCAAAAATGCTGGTATAGCATCGCCTGCACATTTAGTCCGTCAATAAGGTACTTGCCCAATCAGCAAAGACCTTGACCTTGGTATTGTGACGGCGGCTCGGCAAGTAGGCGACATAGATATTCAGCGGCGGGCGCTCCCAGTCTTCAAGAACGGGGATTAGCCGGTTCGCGTCGATATGAGAGCGCACATTGAAATCCACCGTCTGGATGATTCCCAATCCAGCCACGGCTGCGGCTACATGGGCATTGCTTTCGTTGACAAGAACATTTGCATGTAAATTCTGCAGGGGAGTATTCAATTCACCCTGCATAAATTCCATCGGATGCAACAATCCGCTTGTTGAAGAAAAATAAGCAACCACAGGCATCTGCTTTTCTGAAATTTGATCAGGCGTGGCCGGCATGCCATACCGAGCGATATATGCTGGGCTGGCACAGGTAGTCCAGCGCGATTTGCCGATCAGACGCGAGACTAAGCCGGGATCATCAGCAGTGCTACGAATTGCGCAATCAATGTTTCCTTCCAGTAGATCGGAAATCCGATCGGTAACCGTGACTCTTATCTGGATATCAGGATAGCGCATGCGGAACGTCGGCAACGCAGGCAGTAACAGGGTACTTGCCGTCGATCCGCCACAGTCGACCCGCAAGGAACCGGCAAGCTTCGCCTGATCATGGCCTAGCGTCGACTCGATATCATCGAGGTCAATGAGAAGCTGGCGCGTTCTCTCGTAGTACACCGCGCCGGCGGTCGTGACACTGACTGTACGCGTGCTACGTTCAAGTAGTCTTACGCCAAGCTGTTCCTCGAGCAGTGCTATCCACTTGCTGACCGTGGAACTGGGCAGCTGTAGCGACTTGGCAGCGCGGCTAAAGTTACCGGTCTCGATAACCCGCGCAAAAATGCGGATTGCCTGGAGATGATCCATCCCTACCTCGCCTCATTATCCACAAAGGTGGACGGTCTTCGCACGAATACGCCCTTCAAAACCATCGCCGTTTGCCATATTCTTCATCCACACACCTAGCCAACCTCAACTGAAGGACTCATGATGACTGCCTCGTCGAACATGCAACTCGCTCAAAACTTCCTGGAAAAAATGGGCGCAAAGGCCAGCCCGGAAGAAATGGCGGCTCTCTGCGTACCGGATCTTCAATGGACAGTTCCTGGAGATACAAGCGCACTTCCCTGGATCGGTGAAAAACGCGGCAATCAGGCCATGGCGGATTTTTGGCGCGACGAAATCAAGCTTCTTACTCGCGAGGGCCTGGATGTGAAAGACATTCTTGCCAGCGATCAGCGGGCGGTCATCTTCGGTCACCTCCAGTCTCGCGTCAATGCAACTGGCAAGCTCATCGACAGCCCTTTCGCCATCGTGATGACTTTCGCTGGCGATAAATTGGCCAGTTTCCTGCTACTGGAAGACAGTTTCGCTGTCGCTGCGGCGTCGCATCCCTAAAGTCAGCCATTCGCTTACTGGATCGACCGATTCCCGTTTTAGCCAAAAACCAATTCAGCCGTTTTCGCTGCCCGACCAAACGGCAGCTTGTCGGCAGGCGGTCGCCCAGCGACAGGTAAGTTTTCAGGCTTGTCGGGTCCGCTACTTCAACGATTCGAGCCAATCGGGATCTTGCCAATCGTTGAAGCTGGCAAGGCACCCGTCAATCATGAGTTTCTCACAGAATCCGCCAGCGAGCGCAGCGAACCGCCCCGGCTTTCATGGAGGTCAGCGCGGTTCAGGCGCTGGTGAACCTTTGTGACTCCGGCTGCCATGCGATCGTGCCTTGAATGGGGAAACCTCTAATGCGTCCATCCAGCTAGCCAGGTAAAGCCGCCAAACCGCCATCACTGCCGAGACCACCGCCAATCGTGCGCATATTGTCTTTCCGATAACTTAAAATGCCTTCACATGATTTGCCGGACGCAGCCGCGTCCCACCATCGCGAGGGCACGATGCACAGGACAAGCGCAACAAGCAGGCAAAGCGGCTTCACGCTGACCGAACTGGTCGCCGTCATCACCATCGTCGGCATCCTGGCCGCAAGCGCCCTGCCGAAAATCACCACGCTGGGCCACGATGCCCGCGCCGCCGTGCTGCACTCCGCGGCAGGCGCCCTCGCTTCCACCGCGTCCATGGTCCACAGCAAATACCTGATCGATCCCGCCGCCTGGCGCGACGGCGCCACGCTGCCGGTCGAGGATGCCAGCGTCACGCTCAGGCATGGCTACCCGGGCGCCGAGGCCGGCCTCGCCGCCGTCGCCGGCCTGGGACAGTCCGGCAAGTTCAAGACCAGCAGCGATGGCGCCACCCTCATCGTCGCGCCCGAAGGCGTCGCCGATCCAGCCCAGTGCCACCTGCGCTACACGGAAGCCTCCTCGATCGCGCCTCCAGACATCCGTACGATTACCAGCGATTGCAGCTGAAGCGGCAATGCGCCGGCCTGGATCTATGCATGCAGCTATCCAAGCCCACCGAACCAGACCCGTGGCATTTCCATCGAAAAAACCGCGATTCCGGCCCCCGACCCGTTACGAATGCACTTGCTGACATGCTATTCTTGCGAAATTTCCAAGGCCGCGGCCACAAGCCGTATCCCTGTCGTCAATGTCGCAAGGACCAACGTGAACACCTTCGTACCCCGCCTGATGTCGCTCGCCGTCGCCTCCGCGCTGGCACTCGCCTCGACCTCGATCGCGCATGCCGCTACCCCGGCTCCGCGCGCCGAGAACGCCTTCCTGTCCCAGTCCGACGCCGCCGCCCGCTCGGCGCGCGTATCGAATGTCGACTATGCGCTCGACTTCACGCTGACCGGCAAGGAGAGCTTCGCCGCCACCACTACCCTGTCCTTCGACCTGAAGGACAATGGCAGCGCGCTGACCGTCGATCTCGACAAGGCCACCATCAAGTCGCTGACGGTGAACGGCAAGAGCGTCGCGCCGCAGTACAACAACTGGTTCATCACGCTGGCCGCGAAGGACCTGGTCAAGGGCCGCAACACCGTGGTCGTCAGCTACGAGCGCCTGCACAGCACCAATGGCGAAGGCCTGCACCGCATGGTCGATCCGGTCGACGGCCGCGTCTACACCTATTCGCACTTCGAGCCGGCCGCCGCGCACCAGATGTTCGCCCTGTTCGACCAGCCGGACCTGAAGGCCACCTACACCGTGACGGCGAGCGCGCCGGCCGACTGGACGGTGGTGTCGACCACGCGCGAGACGAAAGTGGAGAATGCGGGAGAAGCACGCCGCTGGACCTTCAAGAAGACCAAGAAGCTCAGCCCCTACAACTTCTCGCTGCACGCCGGGCCTTATAAAATCTGGGAAGACAACAGCGGCAAGTACCCGATGCGCCTGATGGCGCGCCAGTCGGTGGCGGGCCAGGTCAAGCCGGAAGAATGGTTCCGCTATACCAAGGCGGGCTTGAACTTCTTCGACGAGTACTTCGGCGTCCCTTACCAGTTCGAAAAATACGACCAGCTGCTGGTGCCGGACTTCCTGTACGGCGCCATGGAAAACGCCGGCGCCATCACCTTCGCCGAAGCGGGCTTCCTGTTCAAGGCCGACATGACGGCAGAGCAGCGCGCGCGCCTGGCCGGCGTGATCATGCACGAGATGGCGCACCAGTGGTTCGGCGACCTGGTCACCATGGAGTGGTGGAACGGCCTGTGGCTGAACGAGAGCTTCGCGTCCTTCATGGGCACCCTGGCCACCGCCGAGGCCACCGAGTTCAAGGATGCCTGGCGCGCCTTCTACTCGCAGGGCAAGCAGGCCGCCTACGCGCAGGATGCGCGCGTGACCACGCACCCGATCGAGGTGCCGGTGCCCTCGACCCAGAACGCCTTCGACAATATCGACGCGATCACCTATTCCAAGGGCGCCTCGACCCTGATGCAGCTGCGCCACCTGCTCGGCGCCGACGTGTTCCGCAAGGGCGTGCATAACTACCTGGTCAAGTACCAGTACCGCAACGCCAGGCTCGACGACTTCATCGGCAGCCTGGGCCAGGCCGCCGGCCGCGACCTGTCCGGCTGGACCCGCGAATGGCTGTACCAGGCCGGCGTGAACACCATCGCCGCCAACTACAGCTGCGCGAACGGCAAGATCGCCAACTTCACGCTCGAGCAGACCGCGCCGAGCAAGGAACTGCCGACGCTGCGCGAACAGCGCGTGCAGGTGGCCGCATTCAAGCTCGATGGCAAGGAGTTCAAGCTGGACCGCAAGGTCGCCGTGATCTACAAGGGCGCGCGCACCAAGGTGCCGGGCATGAACGGCGCGGCCTGCCCGGATCTCGTGTATCCGAACTACGAGGACTGGGGCTTCGTGAAGGTGCAACTGGACCAGCGCTCCTTCGACAGCGCGCGCGCCAGCCTGGCCAAGGTCGACGATCCGCTGCTGCGCGCCATGCTGTGGCAGGCGCTGTGGGACAGCGTCCGCGACGGCAAGCTGCCGCTGAACGATTTCATCGCTACCGCCCTGAACAACGCGCCGCAGGAAAAGGATTACACCCTGCTGGGCGACATCAGCGGCAAGATCGACACCGCCAAGCGCTACCTCGACAATATCGACCCGGACGGCGCCTACACCCAGGCCGCTACCCGCCAGCTGGAGGACATGGCCTGGAGCGCGGTGGAAGCCAACAAAGCCGACGCCAACTTCCAGCGCCGCTGGATGAGCACCTACCTGGCCGTCGCCAGCTCGCGCCCGGCGCTGGACCGCCTCGCCGCCCTGCTGGAAGGCAAGCAGAAGGTGCAGGGCCTGAGCGTCGACCAGGACCTGCGCTGGTCCATCATCAACCGCCTGAACCGCAATAACTACCCGGGCGCCGCCGCCCTGGTCGAGGCCGAGCAGGCGCGCGACAAGTCCGACAGCGGCCAGGCCGCGGCGCTGGCGGCGACGGTCGTGCGTCCCGACCCGGCGGTGAAGGCCGAGTGGCTGGGCAAGATCCAGGACCTGCAGACCAAGCTGCCGTTCTCGCGCGTGCGCACCGCCATGGGCAATATGTACCCGGCCGGCCAGAATGCACTGAGCGAGGAAACCGCCGCCCGGCGCCTGTCCAACCTGGCCGCGATCGACAAGGCCGCCGGCCCGGTGTTCATGCGTTCCTACGGCACCACGATGATCCCGGTAGGCTGCACCCCGGCCAGCGTCAAGCGCCTGCAGGCCGCCGCCGATTCGCTCAAGGACCTGTCGGCCGGCACCCGCCGCAACCTCCTCGACACGCTGCAGGAAGACCAGCGCTGCGTGGCGATCAAGGGCGCGATGACGGCCAGGTAAGCGCGGTTTCGCGCAGGCGCTGGTCTTGCCGCCGCCCCTGCTTGTCTTGCCGTCGCCCCTGCGCAGGCAGGGGTCCAATTTGCTGGCATAGTCACAACGCTTGATACTTGGGCCCCTGCCTTCGCAGGGGCGACGTATTCAGCGCCGCACCGATTGCGGCGCCTCGGCGTTTCCTTCCCCGTCACCGCTCCCCCGGCACATCGCCGCCGCCCGCTCCCATGCCCCGTCTGCCTGGCAGCGCAGCGGCGCGTACTGCTGCAGCGCCTTGGCCAGGTCGAGCGGCTTCGCCTCATTGACGCGCACATTGGGGGCAAGCTTGATGCACATGGCGTCCTGCCATGCGGCCGCATAGTTGTGCGGGATCGGCAGCGGTCCGCGCAGCTTGCCTGCCGCGGCCTCGCAGGCGGCCTGGGTCGCATACTGGCCGCGCAGCTGGGTGCCGTCGAGCGACACGTCCAGGTTCTGTTGCAGGTACATCAGGAGAATCATCGTGTACATGATCGTCGCCCTCGCTTCGGTGCTTGCCGTTTTCGCAAATCGTACAACACCCGGGCAAGCGTCGCCCCGTGCGCACGCGTAAAATACGGCGCCGGGCATCCATGAACGAGGAACCATGCTGGAATGGGACTACCCGCAGCCGTTTACGCTGCAACGCACACCCCAGGCTTTCGATATCGATGGCCTGAACCACACCAACAACGCCGTCTACGTCCAGTGGTGCGAACAGGCCGGCTGGGCGCATTCGCATGCGCTCGGACTGGCGCTCGACGATTACCGCCGCCTGGACCGCGCGATGGCGATCCGGCGCGGCGAATACGATTACCTGCTGCCGACCTTCGAGGGCGAAGCGCTGCTGCTGGCCACCTGGCTGGTGAGCGGCGACGGCAAGCTGGCGATGGAGCGCCGCTTCCAGCTGGTGCGCGAGCGCGACGGCGCCACCGTCCTGCGCGGCCGCTGGGACCTGGTCTGCATCGAGATGAGCAGCGGGCGGCCGCGGCGCATGCCGCAGGAATTCATCGATGCCTACATGACGGTGCTGGCGGCGCCCGGCGAATGATCAGTCGGCGTCGATGATCCAGTCGGCCGCCTTGCCGCTGGCCTGGCGCGGCAGGCGCGCGCCGAAGGACAGTGCCGCCGGCAGCTCGGGCGTGGACAGGCGCTGGCGGCACCAGTCCAGCAGTTCCGCGCCCAACGCGTCCGACGCATCGGCGCGCGCCACCACGAAGGCCTTCAGGCGCGCGCCTTCGTCGGGACGCATCAGGCGCACCGCGGCGTCCTCCACCTGCGGATGCATTTTCAGCACCTCGGCCACGTAGGCCGGAAACACATTGGTGCCGCCCACCTGCACCGCCGCGTCGACGCGCCCGGCGGGACGGAAGCGCCCTTCGGCCTGCCATTCCAGCCGGTCCTGCAGCGGATAGCGCGCGCTGGCGCCGCCGGGCAGCGCACGCGCCAGCTGGCTGGCGTCGTCCGTGCGCGCCCAGTAGGGCAGCAGCGTGAACGGTTCAAACGCGCGCTCGCGCCAGCCGACGCCGGCGGTTTCCGAGCTGCCGTAGATCTGCACCAGGCGCAGGCCGGCGCGCGCGAGCGCTTCGGCGAGAAGATCCGGACAGGGCGCGGTCGAGCTGACGCCCACGACGTCGACAGGCAGCGCCGGCTCCAGCCGCGCCAGCGCCTCCCACCAGAGCGGATGCGCCACCACCAGGTCGCCCGCGCGCGCTTGCGCCATCAGGGACGCGGGACCGGTGGCGCCGCGCACATCGACCACCTCGTCGATGCCGAGCGCGCGCGGCAGCAGCACGGTGAACAAGAAGCCGTAGATGTGGTGGGCCGGCACCGCCGACAGGATGCGCCGCCGTCCCGGGAACAGCGGCGCCAGCGCTGCGATCTCCTGCTGCAGCACATCGAGGCCGTGGGTGCAGCGCTTGGGGCTGCCCGAACTGCCGGAGGTGCGGAACACGATGGCGCCGCCGTCTGCCTCCAGGGCCGCGGCGGCGGCATCGATCCAGTGCTGCAGGCGCGGCGCGGCCAGCAGGTCGGCATCGAAGCCCGCCCGCAATTGCAGCGCTTCGGCCAGTGCGGTCGCCATGCCCATCAGTTCGAGCGAATCGGCGCCCAGGTCGCGCGCCAGGTCGAGCGTGGCCGGCCAGCGCCCCATGGCGCCCTGGCGGCCCGGGCGCGCCTGCGCCAGTTCGGCGGCCAGCAGGTCGGCGACGAAGCGTTCCAGCGCGGCTGCGTGGCGCCACCAGGCGCCAGCGGACGGTGCGGTCATGATGTCGACTGAATACGATGAATGGGCGGCAGCATAACCGAAATGCGGCGCGCTTCCAACGGAGAAGCAGGCAGCGCAAGCCGCACGCACGATTGGATTTGACATTGACATAGCGGCGTGTCACCATTCATTTCCATCTTGCAACACCGCTCCCCTTCCACGTACTACCGACGAGAACACCATGCACGCAGACCTGACTTTTACCGCCCCCGGTCTCCTCGCCCGCCTCGACCAGATGGGATCCGAGGATCTCGACCGCCTCGACTTCGGCGTCATCGGCTTCGATGCCGAGACCAATGTCAGCCGCTACAACAGCGTGGAAGCGGAAGCGGCCGGCCTGGGCGCGCAGCGCGTGCTCGGCCAGCCGCTGTTTACCAACGTCGCGCCCTGCCTGAACAACTTCATGGTGGCCCAGCGCTTCGAAGATGCCGAGGACGAAGGCAGCACCCTGGACGAGGCCATCGATTACGTGCTGACGCTGCGCATGCGCCCCGTGAAGGTAAAGCTGCGCCTGCTGGCCGCGCCGGACAGCGCCGTGCGCTACGTGCTGGTCCAGCGCAAGCTGTAATCGCACGGCCGTCACGATGAGCCAGGACCCCTGCTCCCAACTCGCCTCCGAACATGAAGCCCTGATGCAGTTCCTGTACCTGGCCCCGGCGGGCCTGGTGCAGGCCACCATCGACGGCGAGATCGTGATGATCAATCCGATCTCGGCCCAGCTGCTGATGCCGCTGCAGCGCGATGGCAACCTGGTCAACCTGTTCACCGCGCTGGAAGGCGTGGCGCCGGAGCTGCGCCACCTGTGCGCGGCCTTCTCGCGCCCGAGCGGCATGGTCTGCGACGGCCTGCACATCCACCTGAACGCCGGCGCCGCGCGCAATGCGCGCCAGCCGCAGGTGCTGTCGCTGTCGCTGCTCAAGCTCGATGAAGCGCGCCTGATGGCGGTGCTGACCGACGTCAGCGAACAGGTGAGGCGCGAACGCCAGCTGCGTCAGAACGACGCCTGGTTGAACGCCCTCCTGACCAGCATCACCGATTATGCGCTGGTGGGCCTGGACCGCGAGGGCCGCGTCACCGAATGGAACGCCACCATCGGCCGTGTCACCGGCCACGGCGAGGCCGTGGTCGGCAATTCGTATTCAACCTTCTATCCGGACGACGCGACCACGCCCGAGCAGATACAGGACCGCCTGCGCGAGGCCGACCAGAACGGCTGGTCGCTCGACGAGGGCCCGCGCCTGCGCGCCGACGGCAGCGAATTCTGGGGCAGCACCATGATCTCGCCGATGCCGGACCGCGACGACGACCCCGCCCTGCCGGACGAACCGGCCTACTGCATGGTGGTACGCGACATCAGCGACAAGCGCGACGCCATCGAGCACCGCCGCAAGTCGGTGTTTTCCGACCACCTGACCGGGGTCGCCAACCGCCGCGCCTTCTTCGAGGCCGCCGAGCTGGAACTGAACCGCAACCGGCGCACCCCGCGCGCCACCGCGCTGATCCTGATCGACGCCGACCACTTCAAGCATGTCAACGACCGCCACGGCCATCCGGGCGGCGACGCCGTGCTGCGCCAGCTGGGCCGGATGCTGGCCGCCACCTTCCGCCAGGTCGACGTGGTGGCGCGCATCGGCGGCGAGGAATTCGCGGTGCTGCTGCCCTCCTCCACGCTGGAAGGCGCGGTCGCCGTGGCCGAACGCCTGCGCAAGCAGGTGGAATCGCACCCGGTGCTGTTCGACGGCGAGGCCATCGCCTACACCATCAGCGCCGGCGTCGCCGCCAGCGCCGCGCAGGCCGTCACGCTCGACAGCCTCATGAAACAAGCCGACCAGGCCTTGTACGCCGCCAAGGCGAACGGCCGCAACCGGGTCGAACGCTGGATCGCCGAGTAACACGAGGACGCCATGACACAGAACGAACTCGCGGCCCAGGCCGACCAGATCGGCGCCTACGAGGCGCTGGTGCAGTTCCTCTACCGCGCGCCGATCGGGCTGGTACAGGCCGACATGGACGGCGTCGTCGACATGCTCAATCCAATGTCGTCCAAGCTGCTGATGCCGCTGGCGCGCGACGGCAGCCTGGACAACCTGTTCACCGTGCTGCAGGACGTCGCCCCCGACCTGCGCGCGCAGGTCGCCGCGTTTGCCCAGGCTTCCGGCGTGGTCTGCGAAGGCCTGCGCCTGCCGCTGGGCGCGGCGGCTGGCGCAGGCGGCCCGCAGGTGCTGTCGCTGTCCCTGCTCAAGCTCGACGGCGCGCGCCTGATGGCAGCCGTCACCGACGCCACCGCCGAAGTGCAGCGCGAGCAGGACCGCCTGGCCAAGCGCCTCAAGAGCCAGGCGAGGATCGACGCCCTGACCCGCATGCCGAACCGCGAGGCGGTGCTGGAACAGCTGCAGCAGATGCTGGCGCGTCCGCCCGGCGGCGTGGGCTTCGCCCTGCTGTTCATGAATTGCGACCGCTTCCGCCAGATCAACGATGCGCACGGCCAGTCGCTGGGCGACAGCCTGCTGATCCAGATCGGCGAACGGATCCGCAGCGCCTTGCGCCCGCCCAGCGACCGCATCGACCTGCAGGCCGCCAGCGGCCAGATCGCCGCGCGCGTCGGCGCCGACGAGTTCGCGGTGCTGCTGGACGGGATCCGCCAGCGCGAGGACGCCGAGCGCGTCGCCGCGCGCCTGCTCGACGCGCTCGCCAAGCCGCACCGCCTGCACGGCCAGGATCTCACCTGCAAGTTGAGCATGGGCCTGGCATGGAGCGAGGACGCCAGTCCCTTCGCCGGCGAAATGCTGCGCGACGCCAGCATCGCCATGGTCGAGGCCAAGCGCGCCGGCGGCGCCCGCTGCGTGGTGTTCGATCCCGAGATGCGCGAGCGCGCAGCGCGCCGCGCGGACATCGAGTCGGACCTGCGCCAGGCCCTCGTCGACGACCAGCTGTTCGTGGTCTACCAGCCGGTGGTCGGCCTGTCCGCCGACGGCGGCATCGACCATTCCGCCGGCGTCGAGGCGCTGGTGCGCTGGCGCCACCCGGTGCGCGGCGTGATCCCGCCCTTCGAATTCATCCAGGTGGCCGAGGAATCGGGCCTGATCGGGGCGCTGGGCGATTTCGTGCTGCGCCGCGCCTGCCGCGATTTCACGGTATGGCAGCGCGCGCTCGGCGCGCGCGCGCCGCGCCTGCTGGCGGTGAACCTGTCGCGCGCCCAGCTGGCCGAAGCCGGCTGGCCGGAGACGGTGCGCGAAGTGCTCGAGCTCTACGGCATGCGCCCGCAGCAGCTCCAGCTCGAAGTCACCGAGAGCCTGGCGGCCCAGGACCAGCAGGTGCAGCAGCGCCTGCACGAACTGAAGGCGGTCGGCGTCACGCTGGCGCTGGACGATTTCGGTACCGGCTACTCTTCGCTGTCCAGCCTGCACGTGCTGCCGGTGGACACGGTCAAGATCGACCGCTCCTTCGTCTGCCAGGCCGACACCAGCAACCACCACCGCGTGCTGATCGAGGCGACCGTCAAGGTGGCCCAGAGCCTGGGCATGAGCACCGTGGCCGAGGGCATCGAGACCGAAGCGCAAGCCGAGGCGGTGCGCGCCCTGCACTGCGCCAAGGGCCAGGGCTATCTGTTCAGCAGGCCGCTGGAGTCGGCGGATCTGCTGGACTGGCTGGCGGGGACGGCGGCTGCCGGCGCGGCCTCGCCGGCGGTTTCCGCGTCTTAAACTGTACGTCGCCTGGCGTTCGTTGCGCTGAGGGCTAGGCTTATGAACGTTGGCTTATAAACGTCGGGCCTGCTAGCGCATCGCCAGCGGCGTGCGCCGGTGCGGCGGCGCGAAGCCTGCGTCGAGCTGGGCCAGGTCTTCCGGCGTCAGCCGGATATCGAGCGCCTCGCGATTGGCGCGCACGTGTTCCAGGCGCGAGGCCTTCGGGATCGTGACCACGCCTTCCTGGCGCAACAGCCAGGCCAGTGCGATCTGTGCCGGGCTGCGCTCGTGGCGCTGGGCCACCGCGCGCAGTTGCGCCCGGCCCAGCAATGCGGCTTGGTCGGCCGGCGTGGATTCCAGCGGCGAATAGGCCATGAGCGGAATGCCGCGCTCGCGGCACCAGCCCAGCAAGTCCCATTCGATGCCGCGCCGGGCC
>Ga0265798_10008607_pt1 | contig 12965 bp, 8 predicted proteins | sample P3T30metagenome_FD_192430 | JGI IMG/M metagenome (GOLD analysis project Ga0265798, IMG submission 192430) | Plant litter microbial communities from East Loma Ridge, Irvine, California - P3 T30 | ecosystem: Environmental > Terrestrial > Plant litter > Unclassified | place: USA: California...
CAGCGGTTGTCTCGATCATTACTCAAACGTCTAAAAGCCTGGAGTTGCGTAACATGGCATTTGTCGGCAGCGCCTATGATTGGCCCGGTAGCAATGTCCGGAGATCTTGGAGCAATACAGGTTACTTCACTCCCCGCCGCGGAATTCTTGTTTGTACTGTAGGTAGTCGGGACGGGGCAACCGTGCATATGGAGATTCTGAAGCGTGATGGGCATCTTTCAAGTGGGTGTGTGATTGGCACGGGTCAAGCGTTCGTTTGTGGAAGTTAGGGTCCGCGGATCGTCAGTGGGGAGGTTTAGTTGTTGCTCTCTCTTGCGCGTTTGGATGGAGCTGCGTGGTTTTGTACGTTGATCTGGATGTAGGTTTCCGAGACAAAGGTGACGATTTGCGACGCTGCGCTGCAAGAGGCGATGTGCCCGAATTCATCAACGGATCTGCCTGGTAGATTCGAGATGCTAAGCAGACAAAGCGGTAGCGACGATTTCAGTGCCGTACAGAGTAAGCCGTGGACATTCGCGGCTTCCAACCTTGTATGCCAGGGGGTACGGTAGTGTGACGAGAGAAGTGGAGCTTCGGTACGTCATGCTCGTGGTCCAGAGGGAAGCGAATTCGGGCGGAGGTTGAGAAATGCGCGCAATTCGCGTACGAAGTCAGATAACATATTCGACTCCACGAAGGTTTGGCCAAGCGATGTTAGCAAGGCCTTCTTCGAATTAGCAAGGCCTTCTTCGAAGCGTTCCCTGACTGCCCCTCGTTTGCACCACGTTGCGGAGCAAACTCGCGAGCAATGAGGGCTCACTAAAAGGGCACTATCCACCACACGAACGATCCGCGGCAAAGCTGGCGTCCTGGTCGCAGTTGGCGCTAGGCGAGTCGCCACAAATCGGCGATGGAGCGGCAACAAGGCATGTGGCCATCGAGAATTTGGTCGTCATCGGCGCGACGGGTTTGACACTTGTCCGCTTTAGCTGCATCTGTATCGCAGTTTGAAAGATGGCATTTTCAAGAAATGCATGTTCGTTTTTAGCGCGCCCGCACGCTTTCTCCGCCATAATAACCTCTGCGTCGTTCCTGCCTGCCCTCGCGAATTTGCTCCGTTCGTTTGCTCCATTGTCGTGCTTGCCGATCTGCTCTGCCCCACGTCACTGCGTGTTTATCCACGCCTCTGCTCTGCCTATAACTCAACCTGCCCACCACACACCATCAGCTGCCCCTCACAGCCCACCACTTCGAGTCTCAGCATTGACTCTCCACAAAACACACAACACACAGCCCACCATGGCCCAGGTACAAACCATTGCACCTCAATCTCACTTCGATTGGGCCGCAGATGCCTACAACGCGCTCAATCTCAACGACCACAACTCACCACCAGCCATGTTCAAGCAAGCCCCCACGTCACAGCATGCTGCCTTCGGCATCCCACCTTCGCTGCTGAACCAGTCCTCCATCGAACGTTACGGCCAAATCACCCCACCAGAGGACTTGTCGCCTGCCAGCCCGCCACACGACGCGAGGGAGGGCTCCATTCCTGTAGAGCAGCTGCGCAACGAAGCATCCTGGACCCCAGATCACCAGCAACAGTCGGGGCTTCAGGAGCCTGCTGCAAAGCGTCGCCGCACCAGCAGAACGAGTGCCGCCATCCAGAATCAAGCAAACAATGGCAACGGCACCTCTCTTCAGCAGGACGCCGACCCTCAGCCACCGAAGCGCAAGCGGGGTAGGCCCAAGTCCCAGCCCCAGATGATCGAGGCATACACAGCCGACGGTTTTCCATTCCAGGTCTCCTCAGCGCGCCAGTCTCATCTCGAGAAGAACCGCGTTGCTGCGCACAAGTGCCGACAGCGCAAGAAGGAGTACATCAACAGCTTGGAGGGTCGCGCACGCGAGTTCTCCTCAAAGAACAAGGCCCTCAAAGAGAACGTCGCCATGCTGCGTGACGAGGTACTAGGCCTCAAGAACGAGGTCCTCCGTCACGCTGGCTGCGGCTTCTGGGCGGTCGACGAGTACCTGGCGCGATGCGCTGGTGATCTGCTGGGCATGCAGGCTCCTCCGTCGCAGCAGAACTACAGCAGCCCTATCGAGAATAGCGACACGAAGAATCCGTTCATGAATCAGCGTTACGACAGCGCCGATGCAGACAACCGTCAGCCAGCTGATGCAAGGAGCCCCGACGATGACGACGAATTTGGTGGTCTTGAACTTCTCCGGGGCTTCGACGAGGAAGACATGGATGACCTCGAATAGCGCATTCGCTGTTGACCTGCATCCACTGGCGTTTTCTTTCACCGCGGTTGATGGATCCTTTCTCGCTTCTACGATACCCCATTGCGCTCGACCTGTTGCGCCAAAAAATCCTCTCGGGCCTACTTTACTATTTTGTATGATATTATGCTGCATGGATATGCAGCTACGATTGATGGGTGGCGTTCAAGCTAGGGCTTCAGTATACTTTGCTCGGCGCAGCACAAGTAGCTAAACATGAGTTAACTATGTATTTCAATTCACATGCAATTGACACACACAACACCATCTTTGTCCTGTGAAACCACCTACCACCTACCACATAAGCTCGCGTCTACGGCGCAAAGTCTAGAGCGACCTATTACAAGAAAAACTTGCTCGCGTCGGTGGACCGGCCGACCTCTGCAGATATTGGTCAATTTTGGATAGGACGGCAAGCGTTGCCTCGGGGAAATAAACGCCGCCCGTGGACGAGCATTCCGGCGGCAAATTACGTGCCCTTTGCTTGCATGCATGTGTCTGGGTGGTTGCAGATTCGCCACCGTCAACCCCCGCCCCACTATTGCCGTTGGAACAGTAGCGTGCCGGAAATTACGCATCATTTGGCTCTGATTCCGCATGTTGATTTCATGGTGAAAAGATCCTGGTGCTTTTAGAATCTGCCTTCTGAATTTCTGCGTGCGTGGGTACATGGGATTGTCAGAAGCTTGGAGCAGTATAGCTGATTGCTCGGATGTTGAAGTATTACCTCTTTCGAGCCTGCCAAATACACTGTCACTTGCAGCTGTTCAGGCGCCTTGCTTTCCTCAAATGCATTTGGCGTGGCGACTACCTACTCCACCATTTCGGCGCTGCCGCGCACAATCTCGAAAAGTTGATTTGTAACCAGAACTCATCTGCCGTGTGCGAACAGGCAGTCTCGCTTCCTGACAAGTGTGACGCACATTGAAAGTCCGTGCCTACGATGGACGGGCCTGGATCTTTGCGGGAAGAGTGATCGTTGCAGGGGGGGATGTGACCCCGCATGGGAGCATTGGAAGTTTGGAACGGGAGTTTGAAGTTTGTTGAAGGGCGGGAGAGGGAGAGGAGGGACGCAGGTTGATGGACCACAGGACAGCCACGTGCAAGTCAACCCTAAAAAGAGATGGAATCTGCTTAAGATTTGTCACTCCAGCCGAGTGCGAGTTGATGATGCGTATGAGCTCTCAACACTGCAATGGGATATTGTGCAACGACAGCATGCGCTTGATGCGGACGTTGTGTGACGCTTTCAAGCAAGTTTCAAGAAATGTGAGTTGTCACGATAGCCACGTTTCTTTGGCACTTAAAACACAATGCTGGAGTATATTTCTACAAGCGAATGAGTATGGTAGATCTGGTACTCGTATTACTGTACCATTTTATCGGAGCGTTGACATTGTTATTGGCTACGCAGGAAGATAGCAGAATGCCCTATCTACAGCATTCGATAGAGGGGTATTCGCTCGTCTGTTTTTGGTATTTTTGGTACTGTTTTCTTCGCGTGAAGTAGAACTATGTCACGACAATGAACAGGTAAGCTTGTAAAGTCCTGCTTGCATGTGCTATGTTGTTTTCCTGTAGAAACAGCAGTGGAGTACTGGTAAGCTGTGGATTCCGACTAAATGAGCTAGCTTCTTCACAGTCCTCCTGCTTTGAAGAGCTGAAGTACATGCTAAAGGGCTGCTGATTTCTTTCACTCACGAAAACACCAGTGACTGTCAGCGGATCTGAGACACCACGGAAACGAAAGCGTCTTGACTATTGTACGCACAACAAGCCATCGTCGGCGATGGTTACTGCCTACATTTATCGATGGTTAAGGTTATAAATTTTTGCGTCTCGACTATACTTCTCACCCTATCAAAAACGAGTCGTGTACATGTGATCTCCCCATCAACCAACACACGCAAAACCACACCCTCCCCCTTTCCACTCAGAACTCCCTTCTCCTCCAATCCACCCACCCATCCATCCATTAACCAACAAATCCCAAAAACAAATCGCAGCAAACCAAACCCGATCCAGCCCCCGCCTTGTTCCACCTAGCTTGTGATTGGATGGAAACCGCTTCCGCAGAAAAGCTGCTGCAATCGATGGCAATCCGCAAAGTTACTGCATCGAGACGGGTGGTCGGCTTTTTGGCCCGATGGTATGGAATGGAATGAAGAGGTGTTGTTGGTTGGTTTTAGTTGGTGGTGGTGGTGAGAGGTAGACTGGTGGTAGAATGTCGAAAGTCATTTAGCTGGCGAGATTGAGTGTTTCTCGACGTGCGATGACTTCTGATCTGCTTGTTAAATGTACGGTGTTGCCATCTCTTGCGTAGCCACGGATGCACATGTCGAGATAAATGCGGCTGTGCACAGGAATTCCATGTCCAGCAAGATGCAGACTGCCGAATACAGTATATCACCATGTCGAAGATATACATCGAGCCGCGATAGACGAAGAGACAAAAACGTGAAATGACTGCTGCATCCATTCGAAATAACACTCGTGGTATACATATCAGAACGCCGAACAAGTACCTCGTCCATGGACGATTGCACTCAGACTACTCACTCATTTTACCAGTACACACAGTAACACCACGCTTTAGACCTTCTGCATGCCATCCACGAAATCCAGCGCCGCTTCCCGCTCCACTACGTCAATACTACTCGTCTTGTTCGTGTAGCTGACACCATAACACTTATCCGACACATGCACCATCTCCGGCCTAAACGTCGTGCAGATGAACTGCCCACCGCCATCACCAGCCTTGCCGCCTTGACCGGATAGCCGCTGCAACATCTCCGCGACAGCCGTGCGGTACTGCGCGTCGAGGTTGGCGTCAATCTCGTCGAAGAGGTAGAAGGGCGCGGGATCGCACTTCTGGATAGCGAAGATGAGTGCCAGCGCGCAGAGAGATTTTTGGCCACCGGAGAGTTGCGAGATGCGCTGCTGCTCGTCGTGCTTTGAGTTGAAAGACACGGCGATGGAGACGCCGGTATATTCGACGACTTTGCTGCCTTTGCGGGCTTGTGTTTCTTCTTCGTCGTCGCTGCCGCTCTCGTCGTCGGAGCCCGCGCGGCCACGTGCGTCGGCGTCGGAGCGGCGGTTGATGATGAGGCGGCCCTGGCCGACGGGCACGAGTTGCTGGAAGACTTCACCAAAGGCGATGGCGACTTGTCGGAAGGTACGGGCAATGGCTTCGTCCTTGCGTTTGTCGAGGTGGTCGATCAGCTGTCCGATGTGCTTGCGTGATTCGTCAAGCTCGGTGCGGCGGTCGGCGAGGGCCTTGCGCTGGCGCGTGAAGGTCTCGTATTGTTCAAAGGCTTTCTTGTTGACGTGGGAGAACTGCTTCTGGGCTGATGTGACCTTTGTGAGCTCTTTGGCAATCTGTCGTTACTTGTCAGTGTATGCTCTGGCACTTTTGTCAATCTGCTTACCTTTGTGGCATCCCAGCGCTGGTACTTGCGGTTGACGTCTTCAGGCAAGGTACCAAGATTGCGGATGTCGCGCTTGACCTCAGCCAGCTGATCTGTGAAACGGCTGCGGTCTGTGTCCTTCTTGGACATTTGCAGCTCTTGCTTCTCCATGGTCTTTGCGAGCTGTCGGTTGCTGGCCTCCTTCTCAGCCCTCGACTGCTCTAGCTCTATGAGCTGAGTCTGTGTCTCTTCGATCTGCGCGTCAGTCTCTTGGATTTGTTGATCGATGTCTGCAATGCGCTTGTCTATCGCGTCAAGAGCACGCTCAAACTCTCGTAACCGTGTCGGCTGGTTGCTCGATCCCCCAACGCCACCTTGCTGGGCCAGAAGGGTGTCGAGATCTGGCTGGAGGTTCTCATTCAGGTCCAGTTCAGCCTCCACTTTCTGTGTTTGAAGGGCCGTTCGCTCTTCTTTGATTCGTGCATTCTGGCGCCTCAGGTCTTGCACAGTGCTTGTGAGGGTGACCAGCATCTGCTCCTCATCGCGCGACAGTGCCTTCTTGAAGTCAGATGCGATCTCTGCTTCCCAGTCGCTCTGTTGAGCCCCAAGCTGATTGATGGTCGACTGGAGATCTGAAGCGGTCCGTTGCTTCTTCGTTAGGTCGTCTCGGACATCTTGTAGCGCCTTTTGCTTGATGCGTAGGTCCTCTCGCATCGGTCCATAGCTGCCCTCGCCTTTGTTCTTCTCGTGTTCTCGCCTCCGTAATTCACTCTGCGCGTCAGTGAGTTGTTGTCGCTTCTCGTCGAGCTCTTCGGCGATGTCGCTCTTGCGCTGCTGCAGCTGCTCGAACTGCGTGCGGCTCTGGATGACCTTTTGGTATGCGTTGATCTTGGACTTGTTCGGGTCGTGGAAACCTCCCCGATACTGTCCCTTCCGGGAAGCATTGTCACCATCGGGCGTGTACGCGCGCACATTGTATTGTTTCGCGTTGCTTTTGCATGCGTCGAGCGTAGGGCAGACGACGATCTTCGCAAAGACGTGCTTGACGGCTGCTTCATAGCGGTCGTCGTAGCGCAGTCGCGGTAGCAAGGGCTGCATGTCGCCCTTGTTCGTTGGGAGATTCAGATCGGGCGCATGTATACGGTTCAGAGGGATGAATGTCAGACGACCGCCCCTGTCCTTGATGAGTCTGTCAATAAGCTTGCTGGACACGTCGTCATTGTCCACCACAACGTTGAACAAGGCTCCTTCAGCGGCGTTCTCGGCCACTGTCCTGTAGGCTTCGGGTACCTCGATCAGGTCAGCCACTGTGCCGTGAACCCCTGGTATAGCGCCGTCCTTCTGGTACCGTCGTAGTGAATCCAATCCTCGACTAGTGCCGTGATCCAGCAGGCCGGAGAAGATGCGCTCGGACTTGCGGAGCTCGTCTTGAGCATTGGTGAGTTGTGTGTTCACTCGGTTCTGCTCGCGGAAGAGGACCGTCTGCTCGTCGTGCAGTGCCTTCTGCGCGTCCCTCGCCTTGTCGACCTTCGCGGCAAGCGTGACACCCGCGTCGCCTTCGCTCTCGATGGTCGACCGCAGGTCGGCAATCTCGCCTTCTAGCCGCTTGATGGCGCTCTGGAGATCTGAGATGTCCTCGTTGGTGGACATTAGCACGGCTTTCCTGCGGCTCAGGTCGCCGTTCGACTCCTCGACCTGGGCGCGCAGGGCGTCGTCGCGCTGCCGCTTGTTGCTGTAGAAGGCGGTGCGGCCCTGCTTCTCTTCGAGACGCTTGCGCTGCCCCTCCGCCTCCAGCAGCTGCGAGCGCACGGCCTCCTCTTCCGCCTGCTTCGCTGTATACTGCGGCAGGATGCGCTTGAGCTCGGCTTCGCGCGCGCGGATCTGCTGCTGGACGCTCTTGATGCGTGCGTCGCGGGTCTTCTGGGCCTTATGCGCGCTCGACTGGCCGTCCTGCAGCGCCTGCAGCTCGAGCTCGATCTTGGCCTTCTCCAGCGTGGCCGACTTGCGCTCGTTCTCGTACTGCAGGCGGTCCTCTTGTAGCACCTCCAGGTCGCCGCGCTGCTTGCTGAGGTCCGTGTCGATCTGGTCCTTGTCGGCCTCGTTCTGCATGAAGACGGCCTCATTCTCCTCGCGCATCTCGCGGCCCTGGTTCTCGAGCATGTCCAGGTTCTCGATGCGCGCCTCCAGGTCCTCCTCCTCGCGCGACTTCATGGTCCACATCAGCGACCGGCGCTCGCGGTCGTTCCTGCTCCACGCCTCCAGCTCCTCCTTCTCGCCCTCCAGCTCGTCGAGGCGCTCGTTGATGTGCCCGACGGTGGTGTCGATGGTGCTGCACTTGCTCTCGGTCTCGCCCAGCAGCTTCAAGCTGTCGGCGCGGCGCGTCTCGTACACGTTGGAGCCCGAGATCTCCTTGAGCAGCCTGAGCCGCTCGGCGTCCTTCATGCTGGTGAGCGCCGTGACGCGGCCCTGCGGCACAATGTAGTACGGGTTGGAGCGCGAGAAGCCGGCGGATTCGAGGATCTGCATGACTTCGGCGCGCGTGGCATTCTTGCGGTTGACCGAGTACTCGTCCTTCTTTGCGCCAATCGTGCGGCGCAGGTAGAAGTCCGGCTTGCCCGTCTGGAAGCGGTCTTCGGTGTTGTCGAAGCACACCTCGACGTACGCGGACATGACGGCCGAGCCGGAGCCCTCGTGGAGCAGGGCCTGGCGCTCCTCGCGGCTGAGGGAGTGGTAGTCGTCGCCCAGGACGAAGCGCACGGCGGCGAAGAAGTTGCTCTTGCCGGAGCCGTTGCGGCCGACGATGACGTTGCACTTGGGCGAGAAGGGCTCGATTTGCATCTGATCCTTGTAGCTCTTGAAGCCCTGGATCGTGATCTGCTTGATGTACCCCATCGCGGCGGCGGGGCGCAGCTCTGGCGCGCGTTCGATGGATGTGGGTGTGCGGGCGCAAGTGCTGCGGTTCGGGAGTGGCTTCGATGGCGTGTGCGGCCTTCAGGTCATGGCGGGGTGAAGATGAAGGTCGGTCACTTTCCATTTGGCCCACGACGCGTTGCGACGCGCCTTCCTTCACGCTAAGCTACTAGCGCGCGCAGGGACCATGATGGATCTTCTCAATACCTACTAACTACCTACCATTGTACCATCCCACCACACCGACTCTGTGCAGCCACGCCACAACACATTTGCACATCCTTGCCCACAAATTAATGCTCTTTGACAATCGTGCACAATGTCACTCATCTCAAGCCCACTCAATGACGTGCCAATCATATTTATACCTTGCTCTTCTCACAGTCGTAATCACATCAACAGCACCGCACATTCGGTGTATCACTCGACGGTAACATACTCATAGTAAAATCACAACATGGCGACCATGAACAGCACCACGCTCATCTCCACGGCATATGACCTCCCCGCACCCATGGTCATGACCCTCTCTCGAGCACCCAACCAAAAGCCATCAGGCATTGATTGGTCAGATTTCACGGCGCAGCCGTTTCAGGCCTTTGCAGATGTGTTAAAGGCCTATGGTCACAGCCATCAGAGCCTGGCAACAGCGCTGCGCTACCTGGTTGAGTTCGTGCTCCATGTCCAGCAAAACGTATACTCGGAGCAGCAGTTCGAGTCGGACAATCCTTATGACCCCTGGTTGGATAATTGCGAGTTGGACCATCCTGATTACCTCTGCTTGGACTTCTCACTTCAGTACATGCTAGCTCTCTCGCGTAACGAACTGGAGCTTTGCGCAGATACGGCTATACTTGGTTTCGATCAGTTCCTCGCCGTTAGCAAGAAGAAGTCCTGTCTTCACGGTATACACGACTTCATCACAAAGCACACGAAGCCGTGCGATATTTCTGTGGACCCGCAAGGATCAGCGTCGTGGGGGCCGTCAGATTCCTGCGACGTTACTGCGAATCTTGAGGCTTTCGAGTGCATTCTGAGTTGTGTTTGGCATCCAGGTGTCACACTCACAGACACGCTCCAAGAGAACCTCGGGGCGTATCGGGAGACTCAGCCAGCGTTCACACAGGGTAAGGAAGACCAATATAGTTCCCTCGCTCAGCGTGAATTGCGCAGCACCGGGTCCTTCGGGACTTGGCCAGCGCTGACGCAGGCACTGGCTTCCTTCATGACTCCAGGGGATGACGACGCTATCATTGATATGGTTACTGAGTTTCTTCGCATTACCTATCGCGCCACAGAAGTAAGCAAATTGCGAACTAGCATGATTGTCGAGGAAGATTTTCACAGGGTAGTATTGCAAGCCTTGTGCATCGAATTCAGCAACACGATCACAAATCCCCTATCACAACTTCTTCTGCGTGTCCGGCACGTACTGAACGCAATTGATCTTGTCGGGGCTTACCAGTTCATGCGTCATTTTGTGTAGCCACGTGGGCTGGATCACATGATATTCTATTCTAGCAGGCACTGCCCAGTGGGCAAGTGCACTTATCTCTGAGCCGAGAGCTCCTGTACAAGAACATTACATAACAACAACAGATAGCAATACAAGCGTTGATCCGCAGCACCTAATCTACACTGCTTACGCAGTTACAGTTATAAGCCTAGCTATTAACTACACAAGCTGTAACTGCTACTGCATGCTAACAAGCTATTAACTGCTATTAACAGAGCTACGTTATCGAACTGCTACCTTACCTTGCTAAGAGCCTTAAGAGCACTATCTTATACAAGAGTTAATATCTAATAGCTAATAGAGCCTAATTTAGGATAGCTACTGCTAAACTAGATAGACTAATTACAAGGACAATAGTTATACTTAAGAAGCCTGCGGACTAGAAAGAATAGATCTTCCTGCGAAAGGATAGCGCAGATAGGCATTACCTATAGTCTATAGTTAACTCTAACCTTAATAAGATAGCCCTTAAGAAGCTTAAGGAGCTAGAAGCTATTAAGCTAGAGTAGTACTATAATAAGGCTAATAAGGACACTAGCGTTATACTTAAGAATATAATTGTAAGGGAACGTTCTGAGATCTTATTGGATCGATATTAATTCGTTGATTAGGAGAAAATACGTACAAGGAGCTAGAGGATCGCGAGGCGGGCGTGGAAGTAAGGTGAACGCCGAGCCGCGCTAGCCTAATTGGGACTAGCCCCCATACCTCCGCGGAGGTGCCTGCAGTGGTAGGGAGCATCCATAACAATAATAACTAAGGAGTTCTAGTAATACTAGCAGGCAGAGAGGAACTATAATTAAGTACTAGCTAGATATAAGTTAGTTATAATTAACGTACCCCACGGGCGAGTTGGCCACACGGGGGAGTTGGCCACCTGCGCCAAGCCCCCACCAAACACCACTCACCAACGCGATGCCTTAACACAACCTACCAGAATTAACTTAAAAAGAAGCTTAAATACAGCTTGCGCTTTAAGCTCTTAAACAAGACGCGACTCTCTCTTAGCGACGCGCTGCAACGATCTACAAAGTCACCTAAAGCAGTGTTAGCAACAGACGTGCAGGAATGCCTTCTTAACGCGATACTATACCTAACCTAAGGAACCTTACACAGAGTGAAGAGACAGTAACTAATTGTTTAGCATATACTTGACCTTAACGCGCGAGGATTTCCCCCTTAGCTCGCTGCTGTGGCTAATATAGCCAATTCTTTGCGCGCTAAGCGTTATATAGGCTAAGTTGGCATAAATTGGCCTAGTACGTTCGTCAAGCGCCAACTTAAGCTCAAAGTTAAGTTTAATCGCAAGTACGACTACAAGAGAGCTCTGTGCGAGGATCCTTAGGTTATTTAGGACTATTTTAGGCTAGCAGAGAACACAAAGGCGAAGTACGGCATCCTAGATAAAGACATCCACAATTTTGACGAGGCTGGCTTTCTGATAGGCATGATATCAACTGTAAGGGGAAGCCTTACAACACGCCTAAGTTATATATTGGTTGCAGAGCCCGATATCAGCAGTTCCGCTGATATTGATGTACTTTTTGGCCATTTGGCGTAGTGAGGCTCTGCACTATTACATCAACAGGCGCAGTCGTTACAGGCTCTGAGCGCCGAGGACGGCCAAAGAGCGTTCAGCAGGGCAATCAGGAGTGGATCACTGTGATCCAGGGTGTCAACGCGATGGGGTGGGCAATCCCACCCTTTGTTATCTTCCAAGGCAAGAACCACCTCTCTGCCTAGTACAAGGAGGATAGTCTACCTCACGATTAGGTTATCGCAGTCTCTAAGAATAGCTGGACAACAAATGCGCTTAGTCTTAAGTGGTTAAAGCACTTTAATGCGCACACAAAGAGGAGGACTGTAGGAAGCTATTGTCTGCTTGTTATTAATGGCCACAAGAGCCATAACTCGCTTAAATTCTAGCAGTACTGCAAGGAGAATAAGATTATCACTCTCTACATGCCTCCTTACTTGTCGCACCTCCTGCAGCCTCTTAACGTGGGCTGTTTCTCGCCGCTAAAGAAGGCGTACGGGCGCCAAGCTGAGAACCTGATGCGCAACAAGATTAACGTATTCCATCATCGCGTGGGTCACATCATCGCGTGGGTCACATCATCGCGTGGGTCAGTTTTCCTTGGCGCAACTAACTTACGTTACGACTCTTCAATTTCATTGCTATTAAATAAGGAAGCTACGTACGTCGTGCTCGCATCTAATTTAAAATATATCTAAGTATCTTTTTGGCACGTTCGCGCGTTGTGCCCAGTCCCGCCGCAGTTCCCACAGCGCCGTATAGCTGGTTGGGCTGTTTCTTGGTCACCATCACCACGAGCCTTCTTAGATCGCTGAGGCCCTGCAGACGCCTTAGCAGCTACCTGCGCCGCAGCAGTCCCATACTCCATTGTACCACTATGCTAGATATGCTTGCGTTTGCGCGTTTTGCGCTTAGTTATCTCTGCTAATTGCTCTTCAAGCTTATAGATCTGAGCAGCTTAAAGAGCGTTTTGGTGCAGCATAAGCTCACCACCTTTTATAAGCTGAGAGAAGCCAGCCTGCGCAGTAACTAGCGACCAAGTAAAGCTCTCGCGTACTAGCTTCGACTAAGATCCAAACTCGTGAGAATTGCTTAGAGTCTTTAACTGCCACGGCGTTTCTAGGAGGAGGGGTGCTAGTAGGGTACGCAGCCGTACTTTAAGGCGATCTAGCACGACTTAGGGGTTTAGGGGAACATATCCTAAACTCTTAAAGGCCTTACGGCAGTTCTGCTCTGTAAACACGTCAAAAAACGCGTCCTTAAAGGCGGGGAGGAAGCCTTCCTTGTTAATGTGGAAGACGCGTTAGCGTGCTAAGTCTCTAACGCGCTA
>Ga0265798_10008609_pt1 | contig 12963 bp, 15 predicted proteins | sample P3T30metagenome_FD_192430 | JGI IMG/M metagenome (GOLD analysis project Ga0265798, IMG submission 192430) | Plant litter microbial communities from East Loma Ridge, Irvine, California - P3 T30 | ecosystem: Environmental > Terrestrial > Plant litter > Unclassified | place: USA: California...
GAGCCCTATTTAGATATGCCTCTACTTGGACTTGTGAAAAAGCGTATTGGCTGGCTGATCGTGCTTTTTCTTGGAGAGATGCTAACCGCAACAGCAATGGCACATTTTCAGGAAGACATTGAAAAGGCCGTTATTCTGGCGATGTTTGTTCCATTAATTATTTCCAGCGGTGGTAATAGTGGCTCGCAAGCCTCTACTTTGATCATACAAGCCATGGCACTAGGGGAAATCACTGTTGGCGACTGGTGGCGTATTATGCGTAGGGAGATACAATCTGGGCTGCTGCTCGGTTGCGCCCTGGGGGCAATTGGCTTTCTTCGAATTTTTGCATGGGCACAATTTACAGATATCTATGGCCCGCATTGGATGCTGATTGCGCTTACGGTTGGGGTAGCATTAATTGGGGTGGTACTCTGGGGATCACTATCTGGCTCCATGCTACCGTTACTATTAAAGCGCTTAGGTGCTGACCCCGCAACATCTTCAGCACCTTTTGTAGCGACCCTAGTGGATGTCACAGGTTTGATTATTTATTTTTCTGTAGCCCTCATGTTTTTAAAGGGCGTGCTTCTATGATGTTGTGTAATGATTGCTCCAAAATACAAAAAAGGGGCAGCTGTTTCATCAGCTGCCCCTTTTTTGTATTATTAAAAGCGTTTAAACGTTGAAACGGAAGTGCATAATGTCGCCGTCTTCAACAACGTAGGTTTTACCCTCAATGCCTAGCTTCCCTGCTTCTTTACACGCGGCTTCGGACCCAAGTGTTACAAAATCATTGTACTTGATTACTTCAGCACGGATAAAGCCTTTTTCGAAATCGGTGTGGATAACGCCCGCAGCTTGAGGTGCAGTGAAGCCCTTTGTTATGGTCCAGGCTCTCACTTCCTGAACGCCTGCGGTGAAATAGGTATAGAGATCAAGTAACCTGTATGCTGCCTGTATAAGTTTGTTAACTCCTGATTCCGTAAGTCCGAGGTCAGCAAGGAATTCCTGACGTTCTTCGAAGCTATCTAATTCAGCAATCTCTGACTCTATTTTTGCAGAAATGATCAGGATCTCTGCCTGCTCATCTTTCACTGCCTCACGCACGCGATCAACAAACTCGTTTCCGTTAATAACGGAGTTTTCATCGACGTTGCAAACATACATCACAGGCTTTTGGGTAAGTAGCCCAAGATCTTTAATAAACTCAAAATCATCTGCCTCTACAGCTGCAGAGCGCACAGACTTACCTGCCTCCAGATGATCCTTGATGATGCTGAGGATGTCAAACGTTCTTTTTGCCTCTTTATCAGTTTTGGCCATTTTTTCAACTTTCTGAATACGTTTGGTAACAGTATCCAGATCTTTAAGCTGAAGCTCTGTATCAATGATTTCTTTGTCACGAACGGGATCAACGGAACCATCAACATGAATAACGTTGCCATCTTCAAAACAGCGCAAAACATGGATGATTGCACTTGTAGCTCTGATGTTTCCTAAAAATTGGTTTCCAAGGCCTTCACCCTTTGAAGCGCCTTTAACTAATCCGGCGATATCAACGATCTCTATGGTATTTGGTTGTACTTTATTCGGTTTTACCAATTCTGCAAGCTTTGTAAGCCTATGATCAGGAACAGTGATAACGCCAATATTTGGTTCAATGGTGCAGAATGGAAAGTTAGCCGCCTGGGCCTTTGCGTTTGATAAACAGTTAAATAAAGTAGATTTTCCCACGTTCGGTAAACCCACTATACCACATTGTAATGCCATGAATGATTTTTTCTAGATTCGCCGCAAAGGTATCAAAAATAATCTTTAAGTTTAGCCACATAAATTAACGCGGAAGAGAGCAATATGGAAAATTATAATGAGCCTGAAATGGGGCATGAGGAGGAGGATGAGGCAATAAGGCTTATCATTACGGAGGATGTGCGCAGCTATATTTATGAAACAGCTAGATGGACAAAATTCCTTTCTATTGTCGGATTCATTCTAACCGGTTTGATGGTTATGGTAGCCCTTAGTGTAGGTTCCGTAATGGATAGCATGGCTGAGATTCCTGCTTATTCAGGCCTTGCAGCAATGGGTTCTGGAATTTTCATATTCTTTTACCTTTTACTCGCTTTAGTGTACTTCTATCCAAGTTATCTGATGTACAAGTTTTCAGGCGCCGCTAAGCTTGCTGTTTTATATGGAAGTCAGGAAGGCCTAAGCGAAGCCATGGCAAAAATGAAGTCCATATTCAAGTTTTGGGGTATTTTGACGATCATATTTGTTTCTTTATATGTGCTGATGATCGTACTGTTCAGTATTGGAGCGGGGATCGCCGCAGCAGCATAAAAAATAAAATTCCTGCTAAAAGGCAGGAGTTTTATTTTCAATTCTATGTTTGAAGGTTTTGATTTCCTTCGCAAGCATTTCTTCAAAAACCGGGTTTATCATTTTAGAAACCCCAACGCCAAGTCCGCCTGCAGGTGGTCTGTAAGACAGAACAACCTTTAATATTGTCCCAGCACCATCAGGTGTTTTCTCGAATTCAACACGGCCAACGTGCGGCAGCATCGAACCTTTTATTGCTCTCCAGCCAATTAAATGCCCGGGCTCATCCTTAACAATTTCTGCTTCCCAATTTATCGGAAGAAAGTTTCCTAATACGTTTGACTTCCATTTAGACAGATTCTCATCCACCATTTCCACATCCATCAGATGGTTTATACTTGCTGGAATGTTGCTTAGATTTCGCCAATAGCTGTACACCTCCTGGGCCGGTTTGTCAATCACAAACTCACCTTTGATATTTACTGCATGTTGTTTCCTAGCGTCGATTCCAAGCTGATCGTAAATTACACACCTGCCCGAGAATCCCCGATAGGTTAGATAGGCTCCGTACCAAAATTTCGATTTAAAAGGGTTTTTAAGGCTTTTGCTCAAGAGCGCACCACCTAGAAATACAGAAAACAGGCGTTCCTTAAAACCCAGGTTTCGCCGGAATTCCCGTTGTATAGAAAAGTTGCCAGAGCGCAGCTTTAATGTTTCATCATGAATTACCATCTTTTGTCTTTTTAGTTATTGCCTCACCAATGGTGTTAACATCCTCTTCTGACAGCTCACCCCATAGTTGTTCCCATTTACCTTCAGATTCCAGACGGATTTGTGTAAGTTCATTTTCGTCATCAAAGACAACAAAGTACTCTATGCTGTCGCTCGTTTCATCTGGTTTAACGTGTAAATTTCTTTGCTGTCCGTTTAAAGAAACTTCAATTTTGAATTCGGGGTTACTTGTTCCTAAGTCTGCCATGATCGTTGTTTAAGTACAATTAATAACAGATTTATCATTCATCTGTTTTAAAACTTAAAATTTTGCAGATACCCATGCAACTTTTTTGGCCCACCAACGTCTTATTATTAAATCTAGAAACATGAAAAAGATATATCCATTTCTACTTGGAGCCATGTTGGCGACTTCAGGTCTTCAGGCATCCACCATCTTGCCTTGCAACGCCCACACTTCTGAACTTACGAGTAATCCGGACGTGAAGAACTTCCAGGGGCTGGCAATTCAAGGTCCTATTCAGGTGTTTGTAAAGATGGGGAATACAGAAAGTCTTCGAATGGAGGCAGATGAAGAGGTACTAGCATCTCTAATTATGGAGGTTAGGGGTAATATACTGGTCCTCCGGCCCAAGCCAAGCATCACCAGCTGGTCTAAAAAGTACGAGGATAAGAAAATTGTAGCCTATGTGTCGGCCAAAACTTTGACGAGTTTAACCATGAGCGGCAACAGTTCGATTGAAGTAAGCGGAACCATTAATGCTGAGGAACTTACGACAACCCTCAGTGGTAGTGGTCGTGTTTTGGCTAATGTAGCAGTGGATAAGTTGACATCTGTAATCAGTGGATCCGGACACCTGGATATCAGAGGTACAGCAGATCGGGCAGACATTACGATGAGTGGTGCATCGAAGTTCGCAGGTAAAAACCTGAAAGTTGATGCACTAAGCACCCGCATGAGCGGGGCCGGCCAGGTTGAAATCCATGCGGACAGATCTATTGACGCCTTGATAAGCGGATCCGCACAAGTAAATTACAGCGGCAATGCCAGCGTAAAGAAACGCGTGATTGGATCTGGGGGTGTGAATAAAATTTAGTGTGGAAAATTTCGCTGATGCCAGTATGGGTATACTGGCGTAACATCCGACACCTGATCAAGTCTTTTGACTTGCTCAGGTGTTAAATTCCAGCCTACGGCCCCCAAGTTTTCTTTAAGTTGCTTTTCATTGCGAGCTCCGACAACCAGACTGCTAATGGTAGGCTTTTGCAGTAACCAGTTCAAGGAGACCTGTGGAATGCTCTTTCCAGTTTCCGCTGCGATTTCTTGCAGTACATCTACAATGTTGAAAAGGAACTCATCACTTACATCAGGGCCTTGCCCGCCACCTTGACTATAACGGCTATCGGCAGCCGGTGCAGGATTATTGCGGTTGACTTTTCCACTCAATCGACCTGAAGCCAGCGGACTCCATACAATGGTTCCCACTTGCTGATCTATACCTAGAGGCATAAGTTCCCACTCGAATTCCCGGTTGATCAAAGAGTAATAAGCCTGATGCGCGACATAGCGGCTCCATCCATAACGTTCAGAAACGGAGAGTGACTTCATTAAATGCCAACCAGAAAAGTTAGAGCAAGCAATGTATCTGACCTTACCCTGTTTCACGAAATTGTCCAAAGTACTTAAGGTTTCTTCTATCGGTGTCTCAGCATCAAATCCATGCATATGATAGATGTCGATGTGATCTGTATTCAAGCGTTTCAGGCTATCATTAAGTGCTTTGCTGAGGTGGTATCTTCCAGATCCAAAATCATTTACTCCCGGACCCATCCGGAAAGTACCTTTAGTAGAAAGCAGGTAATCATGCCGGGAGATTCCTTTCAGCGCAGCTGCAAGAATCTCCTCCGACATACCATTCGAATAGCTATTTGCCGTATCGAATAAGTTCAAACCTGCATCCAGGCAAAGGTTTATAAGTTGTTTGGCTTCATCGACCTGGGTTGTACCCCAGGCTTTGAAAAACTCATTCCCGCCGCCGAATGTGGCGGTACCGAAACTCAAAGCAGGAATTTTTATTCCCGATCCACCTAATCTGTTATATTCCACAATGATTCTTGTTTTAATCTTGATGCTATCTACTTTGCTCCAGGTGTGCAGGCGTTGTGATTTCAGCAGCTGCCCGAGGTGTTTGTTTGTTACATTGACCAAGTGCCCAGTAAATCAATACGAAAATAAGGATGGTGGAAAAACATCCGCCACCAAGTTTTTTAGCGCCGTAGCCGGCAATAAGCGTTTTAAAGAATCCATTCATGTCTTTCAGTTTAGGTTAATACTGGTTGATTAACATTCTAAAAGAATAAAAGGTTTTAGCGTGCAGCGTTAGCTGATTTTAGTTTTCTAGAGCCAGATAGGTTGTACCTCAAAAAGAAGGCCTGCTGGTTATCCATTATACCATCAGCATAATGATAGGTAAATACAAATCTTCCGCTTATGTTTTTGAACAGAATAGGTGTCCAGGAAAGATCAATCCTGTTATAAGTTTTCGCATCATAGAACTTATCGCCCAGGATCAAATGGTGTCCTTGTCCTGCATAGAATGTATTCGTAAGGCTAAACCGCTTATAACCTGCATATAGATCGGCAACAAAACCCTTTGGTGTCACAAAATCCGACACACTTCTTGTTCTTTCAAAGGACATCATTCCGCCTCCAGCAACTGTTAGGGAATCCAGGAATGTTGATCTGGATAAATCCACACCTACTTTCACCGTTGCGGCGCCATTGTCCTGCAAGTTGTCGCCGGGAACTTCTATTGCGGCACCTGCATTATGGAACATGTAGGCGTGGTGGCTTACAAAGAATTTACCTGGCTGGTACTTACCCGAGAGACCGAAGATAAAGGTTTCGCGATCAATATCCGTTTGCCTGCTGGTCCAGTCGAGCCAAATGGTTTCTCTGAATTTGTCAGTTTCATATTTTCCAAGCATACCCTGCACATTCGGACGGTAATAATTCAAAGTATCAGATAGGAGTGCACGCGGATAATCGTCAACTAAGTTCAACCGCGGGAAGGACCCTATGAAGAAGTCAATTTTGTCTTTCTCATATTGATAATAGATTACAGGCTCTATCTTGTCAAAGAAGTTTGCCCGCTGAGAGCCAAACTCATACAAGGCATTGAAACCTACACGTAGCCGGTGTACGCTATCAAGTCTTAACCCGATCTCCGGGGATATTCTGCTTCCGAAAATCGTTTGTGAATACCGTCCAGACTTCATGTATTCACGATTATCCATAAAGCCGAAAAAGCTAAGATTGCCTTCCAGCTCTTGAGCATTGCTAATGGTTACGCTAAGTAGTAGCAGGCAAAGCAATAGGAGCCTGCGAAAAAAGGAGTTTGTTCGGTTCATGTTATTTAACATTCATGTTGATCATTCCGCTGTTTCTTGAGCCAGGGAATGGTGCTGTTTTAAGTGCTATAAAGAGTTTGTATTTACCAGTTTTCTCAGGTGCCTGAATTTCAAAAGCCAACTGCGCAGTTCCATTTGCAGGGATTTTGATCTGCTTGTATGCTGCGGTAATAGGCCTTGTCTGAACAACTTGGCCCTGATCATAAAAACCATAAAGTAATTCGACCCGAGCCTGACCGGGCTGGTCAGAAAGGTCAACTGCATGATTGTAAGGATTATGAATCAGGAAGGTTGTTTTCCGGGTTTCAGCGATGCTCCAGTTTTCGTTGTATTCCAATGGACTAAACTGTAGTTTCTGGTAAAGCCGAACTTGGTTAATGAACTTTCCATAGAACGTTCCTTTATTGGTGCTGATCTCAAATTGGGAACTGTCCTCCTCCGGGAATGGACGATCGAGCACATATAAGACTTTCTTTAATTGTAGGCTATCTTCCAATGGCCAGATGTCAAACTGTGTTTTTCTATAAGTATAGGAGTTATATCCAAATCCTTTAAGTGAATTGGTATAGAAGTTATAATATGATGGTGTTTGAAAACCATCCTGAAAGATGACCGGGTTACCTGCTGCAGCTTTTTCGATTGACTTTGCCCAGGAAGGATAGCCGTAATAGTTGGCCACAAATTTCAGCTTCTGCAAGGCCGGCGGTGCGGCAACTAAAAGCAATCGGGTCAGTAGGATCAGCCCAACATTGAGTGCAAATAGTGTGTAGTATACTTTTTTCATACCCTTTTCAGCTAGGTATATGTAGGCTAGAATAAACAGCGGGATGAATTCTATTAAAGGCCAATGCGCCTGAACCCTGCCTTTGAAGGTGTTAAGAAAAAAGAAGATGAAAACACCATACACAATGAATTTCAGTCCTTTCAGGAACAGGTCCTGCTTAACGGGCTGCTTCCAGGCTGTCGTGATCAGAAGCCAACCCATCAATGGTCCCATCATCAACAGCTGATCCAGGAAATACTGGGCCGTATATTCGAATTTGTACGGGCTTGCCGACCGCTCGAATAGATGGTACTTCACAGAGGGGAATTCATTTATATATTGCCAGTAGATGTGCGGTGCAAATAGTAGGAGCGCAAGTAAAATGGCCAACCAAAAGGATGGCTTTTTAAATAGTGTAAGGTTTGAAAGCAATATGAAGAATATGACCAACACGCCGTGGTATTTGCTTAATAGTAAGGCAGCTGCTAAAAGTCCAAGCAGTAAAGCCCAACCAACACTAAAACTTTTCAAGTACTGCTGATAGGTATATAGGAATAGTATACTGAAAAGGTACAGTGGAGCATCGGGGGTGGTGATGAAACCATAAACATGGAAGATCAACACGGAACTAAATAGCAGCAGGAATAGGGGCACATGCCTGTTGTAAGGTTTTACAATGTGCCACAATACCAGGATCGAGGCGGTATTGGTCAATACTGTAATCAGTCGCAAGCTCAGCGGATTGTGCATCAGCCAATCCCCCGTCTTGATGTATAGTGCCACCATCGGTGGGTGATCAAAGTATCCCCAATCCAGAAATTTCGAGTATATCCAATAGTATGCCTCATCAGGGTGCAGTCCTGTGAATGATGCCTGTAGCAGGTTTAAGAGGCACCAGAGCCCAAGGAACACATACAGCAGTTGCGTTGAGGAGCGAAACTGTTCAAATCGTTGGAATAAACGAGCCATGTAAGTTTTTATGGCGTAAAAGTATCAATTAAAATTGGTAGCGGAAATTATACAATAGGGATCAACAAACCCGCTGATGCTCGATGGTCATTTTCTTTATATTTGGGAATACAACAAAATTATGAGCGTAAACCAACCTACCAAACTACTAATTGCGGCTGCCTTATTGTGGAGCTGCTCTGCATCCGCCCAGGACAAGTTCGAAAGTGTATTCAGCCAGATCAATTCGGATGTACAGCAAAATTCCAAGGCCTATCCAAATTTGAAATCAGCCACAGAAACGATTGGACATCGGTTGACCGGCTCTGAAAATGGAGCGAAAGCAGAAGCCTATGCTTATAACCTCTTAAAATCTTACGGGTATGATGTGCGGTATGAGCCCTTTGAAGTAGAAAGCTGGAACCGGATTAGCGTTGAAACTAAAATTGGTACCGAAGGTAATCTAGGCGTCATTAACTCGGTTACGCTGGCCCATTCACCAGTAAAAGCTAACGTCACTGCTGAACTTGTCGATATGGGTAATGGCACTGAAGCTGACTACAAGGCGAATCCGGATATGGTGAAAGGGAAGGTTGCTCTTGTCTTTCTTGGAACTTTACCTGGCTCTCCAGAAAATACACCTAGACTTCATCGCTCAGAAAAGACTGCTCTGGCCACTCAATATGGTGCCATCGGTGTTGTGATCATTAACGGCGTAAAAGGCGATGTACTTTTAACAGGCACAGCATCAGTTACCGGAAAACTCATCCCAATTCCAGCGGTCTGCATTGGACTTGAAAACGGCATGCGAATTAAGGAGACACTTAAAAGTACAAAACAGTTTGCGAGCATTAACATGACTAACTTTTCAGGTATGATCAAAGCGAGGAATGTAATTGCGACACTAAAAGGTACAGCACTCCCAAAGGAAAAGATTGTAGTCGGTGGTCATCTGGACAGCTGGGATCTCGCAACTGGAGCGATCGATAATGGGATAGGATCCTTCGCAATTCTTGATATGGCAAGAACTTTCAAAAAATTGAATCTTCACACAAAGCGCACAGTAGAGTTTGTGATGTTTATGGGGGAGGAGCAAGGCTTGCTTGGATCAAAAGCTTACGTGGCTCAAGCTAAAAAGCAGGGTACCTTAGATCAAGTAAAGTTCATGCTGAATTATGATATGACTAATGACCCGAAGGGATTTTCTACCAGTCGCAAGGAAATGCAAACATTGTTTACCTCTTGGGGTGCAGAAATCAATAAGATAGATACCGGGTTCAAGAACCTTTTCACGGCCGGTGCTGGCTTGCATAGTGATCACCAGCCATTCATGCTTGCCGGTATTCCTACGGGTGGTGGTGCAGGAGGTAAGTTGCCAAATAACTCCGGACCGTACTATCATTCTAACGGAGACGCTTTTAAACTCGTAGATGAGCAGGGCCTTAAGAACACCGTGCGATACAGCGCAATGTTGACCTATGCATTAGCAAATACGCCGGTAATCCCTGTTGACGTGCAAACCGAAGACGAGATTAAAGCTTTCCTGCAAGCAAATAATCTGGAAACACCATTGAGGATCGCAGGTGATTGGCGCTGGGAGTAACGTTCTAATTTATAATTAGTTATTAGCTTGTGTAGGAGATTAAATAATCTTACCTTTGCAAACTTGTTTTCCAGCGCAGCAATGCGCTGCTATTAACCAAATTATGAAGAAAATCGTCGATTACAGAAAATTATTAGGTGTACAGAAAGATACCGAGTTAAAAGAACTTAAAACCATTTACAGAAACCTGATGAAGGACTGTCACCCTGATAAATTTCAGGATAATGACGAAGAGAAATTAGCTGCAGAACATAGGAGTAAAGAGATCATTGAAGCTTACCATTTTCTAGTGAGTATTGCACCTGAAACCTTATCACTTTCTATTGAAGAATATACACAAACCACTGCTACTTGTGGTATAGCTGATTTTTCATGGGCAGGATTGGTGCTCACTGTGCACTTCTTAGATGGTAGCAGCTATGAGTATTTTGAGGTGCCAAAAGCGGTTTATGTTAAACTTGTAAACGCAGACTCACCAGGTCGTTTTGCAAGAAGACACATCTTTAATGTATACCCTTACCGTAACATTGCAAAACTAGCAACAGCTTAATTTAGCCAAAAGGCAATAAAGCATAACAATTAACGTCTTTTTAATGAGCGTTAATTAGATGACGGGGAGATTTGCGAAAGCGATCTCCCCGTTCTTGTTTTACCCCTTTTGCTTCTCTTTAACTGTTGTAGGTTTGCCATCATTAGCCTGAACAGGAGCATCTCCAGTCTCGACCTCCACCTGTCGGGTAGTTACCGCGTAGTGATTGGGGTGGATCGGCGAGCCAAAGTCCATGGCATATGCCTTCGTGAATTCTGCACCAAAGTAGAGAATGATTGATGAATAATACGTCCATAGAAGTAGTACAACCAAAGAGCCTGCTGCCCCGTATGTACTTCCAACGTTGCTCTTACTGATGTAAAAGGAAATCCCGAACTTACCAATCATGAACAAGACCGCCGTAACAATGGATCCAAGTGCAACATCCCGCCATTTAATTTTTGCATCAGGCAAGACTTTGAAGATGACACCGAAGATAAAAGAGATCACAAGAAGTGTTATAATTTGACCCAAAACATTCACAACAATGACTGAAGTATCTTCGAAGTTTTGGAATAGTCGATCACTTAGCCCCTCTATCGCCCAGGTGACACCTAATGAGACTAATAAAATAAAGACAAGGCTCACGATCACGGAAAAAGAAAGAAAACGATTAAGCAGCATTTTCACCAGCCCCAGTTTCGGTTTGGGCTTCAATCCCCAGATGGTGTTAATAGAATCCTGTATCTCTGCAAATACAGTTGTAGCCCCTACAAGCAGGGTGGCGGCGCCAATAATGATGGCGATGGTACTTCCACCACTTATCGCTGCATTTTTGATGATATCTTGCAAAGACTTGGCGGTATCCGCCCCCATGAAGCCTTCCAGCTGCTGATAAACCTCACCTTCAATTGCCTCTCTGCCAAGAAATACGCTGCATATAGAAATGATTAAGATGAGCAAAGGTCCCATTGAAAAGACCGTATAATAGGCTAATGAGGCACTGAGCTTCGTCACCTTATCATCTGAGAAACCAGCAAAGGAGTCTTTTAAAAGCTTCCATATGTCTTTAAACTTCATTTTTTTCATAGTTTGCCTTTTAGATTGTTTATGGAACAATGTTGGGACCTTTTAGTTTTTTGAGATCTGCAACTTCTATTTTCGATGGCTGTTGGCTTGATTGTTTAAGAATGTTCTTAAAAAAATAAAATGTTATATTTACAGTTATAATTTAAAGCCTGAACGATGAAAAGAACCTTTAACACGACACTTAATCACAATGCTGTGAATCTCGGCCTTCTTGTTCTACGAATTGGAATTGCCTCTTTCATGCTTACCCATGGATGGCCAAAACTGATGAAACTAATGGCAGGTGGAGAAATTCAATTTTTAGATCCATTTGGACTCGGCGCTACACCTTCTTTTATACTGGCCATTTTTGCTGAAGTGCTGTGTTCAATCCTTATCTTATTAGGGTTAGCAACCAGATGGGCAACAATCCCATTGATCATCACCATGTTGGTGGCGATATTCGTGGCACATGCTACAGATGGTTTTCAAAAACAGGAATTACCTGCACATTACGTGTTGGTTTATTTATTTCTGCTACTTGCAGGTCCGGGAAAGTATAGCCTGGATTACTTCATTAGCAGAAAGTTGAGCCGAAAGTACAGAAGTTTTTAGGCACTCGATTTCAATTCAAACTCTACAAGTTTCCCAATCTCATCAATGTTAAAGTCTGGAAAGGGAGGTGCAAAGTCACCAGTACTCCATTGCCCTTTAGAGCCCATAAAAAAGGGACAGTTTTCGCCATCTTTGTAAATCTCATAGGCATTGGGTGTCCCTTTCATTTCTGAAACATCATAGGTTGTACCCTTGGCTGTTGTAATTTTAAAAGACTTCATAAGGCTGCTTTCCTACTAAACGGTTAAAGGCCCGCAATGTTTTATTCGGCCTATTAAATGCATTTCACTATTATTACCGTTATAATAGAACCTAAAGAAAAATAATGAGAAAAATAGTATTCGTTTGCATCACCTTGATGATTGTGTGTGGTTGTGGTGTGAATAAGCAAGCACAGCAAATTGCAGCATTGGAAAAATGCAGCTATAAACTACTATCAGCCGAGCAAATCACCGTTGGCGGTACGGAGGTGAGTAACCTGGTTAACATGGAAAAGCTAAATCTAGCCACGCTGCCAGGCTTAGCTCTAGGCTTGCTGACGCAGGATGTGCCATTAAAAGCTAAACTTAATCTGGAAATTAAGAATCCAACATCAACTGCTGCCGCGATCAATAACTTTGAATACCAGGTTTTGGTTAATAGTCAGGAGCTTGCTACCGGTTTGGTAGACCAGCTTGTAGAGGTACAACCTGGCGGAACAACAGTTGTTCCAGTCAACATCAATCTGAATGCCTACCGTTTTATATCCAATAAGCAGGTCATGCAGCAAATTGCAAACCTACTTCAATCAGATTCGAGTGCAACGGAAACAAAAGGTCTATTGACAGTTAGAATAAAGCCCAGCATTAAAGTTGCTGGTGCACTGGTTAAATATCCAGGGTTTTTCACGATCAACAAAGAAATTACCCGTAAGATGCTATTTAAATAGCCGCTATACATTACTTTCTTGATTAAGTCCTTAGCATACCTGCGATCAAACGACATATGAAATTA
>Ga0265798_10008611_pt1 | contig 12961 bp, 18 predicted proteins | sample P3T30metagenome_FD_192430 | JGI IMG/M metagenome (GOLD analysis project Ga0265798, IMG submission 192430) | Plant litter microbial communities from East Loma Ridge, Irvine, California - P3 T30 | ecosystem: Environmental > Terrestrial > Plant litter > Unclassified | place: USA: California...
AACTCAGAACGCCTCGAAGACGGGAAGAAAAAGGGTTTCGGGGGCTGACGACCTAACTAACCCGCCAAGTCGGATCTCTCGGTGGCGTGCATGCCATGCCATGTTCGCGCCGCGATTCCGAAAAGGGCAAAGGGAAAGGGAAAGGGAAAAGGAAAAGGATTCATGCAGGGGCTTCCTCTTGGTTTACATACATGTGTGATGTACTTACGGAGAGCGAAGTCCTGTACTGTAGGAATCAGGGACCGCTCGGAAAGTGATTCCCGACCGTCTTCATGGAATCTTAGCTTGTAGAAAAAGAAGAAGGCTTCCAAGATTCCACTCTTAACACACGTTCCATGGTTTGTCTTCTGCGTGAGATGTTGCTGCATTATTATTGATTAGATACGATCGAACCACGCCACGCCGAGCCCACCCAAGTCGTTCACACGCGCCCTTGGCACTATACGGACTGTTGCTGTCCGGTAGCGATGGTCTGGGTAGTACATGTAGTTGGAGCGAGAGGTCTAATTCGCACATCCTTTCGTATCTGCAAAGTGAGATTCTTAAGGTACCACTGTACCTCATATATGCAGGTCCGGTCGTAAGCACTTGAGAATCCTGACCTACGTAGTAGACCAGTTCCTCAGCATGAGAAAGAGGAACGCCTGAGAGATGTAAGGTACCTGCATAAATGCATTTGAAGACGTGCAAGACAAGAGGGCGACTCATGATAGTAGTAGGTGATTAGTAACTTTGCTTTTGATACTCTTGTCGCGCCTGTGCAATGCTCCAGGACAATCTGTGGGATGTTCCCATCTCTTCGGTAAACGCCTGGTAGAAAACAAACAAAGAATCGGGTTTGGCGCTCTCGTGCTGCCATCCCAGTGAGAAATCCGTGAAACCTTTCAAAATAACGCCACTGCCACGCCCAACGAGTTTCCGGAATAATAAAAATGGCAAACCAACCAACACCTTTCCAATGCACGAGACTTAGCAGTCACTCGCAAGGCCTATGACCTACGGCCAAAGAACCTCCTTACAGTCAAGCCAGCGCCGAAGACAACCGCGGCAAGACTGCCACCGACGACAGCAGCGCGGAGAGCTACATTCAGCATTTGCATGCGGTTACGTCTCCTGCAGCGGTCGACGAAGCCGTCGGTGTCGTTGGTGCGAGGGAATTTACGGCCTTCAGGCACGGGGACCTCGAGGAAGTCACACAGCGGCTTCCAGCCCTCGCCCATCTTGTACTCCAGCAAGTTCTCGGCGGGCACCATGGAGCGGATTTCGTCGTAGTATTCGTTGAAGCGGCGCTTGCCGTTCTTCTCAAAGTCGCCTTCCCAGAACTCGGTCCAGAATTCTGCGTACACGTTAGAAAAACGGCATCTCAGTCAAGAACATTGCCAGGAGGAATTGTTCAACATACTGCTAAGCATTGGCTGGTACATGCCGGCGGCCCAGTCGAACTTGCCGACGGTCTTCAGCTCCTGGTCGGTGGCACGCCAGTGTACAGTCTTCATGGTGCTTGCGTGCCAGCTGTCGATGTCTCTGGTTGTGATGAGCACTTTGGCGTCGGGGTATGCCTCGATCAACTCTTTTGCGAATGCGACCGCGGGCCAGTCGCACACGGCCTGGCAGTGGCCGAGAAGCTGGTCCCACTGTTCACGGCCAAAGGTTCCCTTTCCGTCGTATTTGGAAGCCAGCGCATCGGACCACATGAGGCAGTCGGGAGGGTTCTCAACCGAGGCAGACATCATGTGGTAGCAGTCGTCGAAGCCAAGCTCTTGAAGGGCGGTGCGGAGGGCTGGGTGGACGTGTTAGGGCGTGTTCATTCACATTGTGCATATGCGCCGTTTGAAATGCTACGGGCTACATGTACTTACAAGCTGTGCCAGTGCGACCCAGGCCCAGAGCGAGGACGCGCATGGGGACTACACGACGGCATTCTCTGCGGTTGATGTCGGTGTCATTGGTGAAGATGTCGGTGATTGGCTTCGGGGTGTAGGGTTGGAAAGCCATTGCGATTGTGGTTGTGGGTGAAGAAATGTGTTGATTCGGGGCTGCGGTGTATCTTGAATGGGAGAGATTGTTTGCTCCAAGAGACCAGACGGTGAAGATGGCGGTCGGCGCACAAATAGGCTTTCTTCACAGGAGTCGGTTGCGGAGAAAGTGCGAGGGGCGATAGTCTGGGCGATAGGAGGCAGTCGAGTTGGTAAGAGCGAGAGACGGGTAGGTGTGGAAGTGTGGTATAGCGAGTGGTGTGTTGAATGCAGGCCAGATGTCAGCGAAGGGCGTTGTTGTCGGAGGAGGAAGAGGGTATAGTTCAAGAGATAACTCTCTCCTCTTCTTCCCTCTCCCGATCGACAGTGCAATGGATGGGGATTGCCATGTGCTGGGATAGAGTGCTCCTAGCGGGCCATCTCCACAATCCACTTACGCTGCCCCTTGCAAAGGAGAATCAATCAATCTCTGGCCAAGCCCGTGGCGCGCGGCTCGAGGCGAATAATCCTAATCAACATCAACCCCCGGCTAATCACACTGCCGCCCCCAAGGCCGTGCTGCTGAGACCATGACGAGCTCATGTCTTGAGCTTGGTATGCATATCCGATATGCAGCCACGAAACTCGCCTTCCACTGTACGCTCTAGATAAGGGCTGGGGCGTCGCAGTCGCTTGCGTTACGCGGTCGCAAAACGTGGACAAGATAGATGGACTCGCGGCAAAACACGTTGCGACTTGCGAAAAAGCATGAATGATAGCCCGCGATTAGGGCTAGACGACATGACAAGACCGAGAACGGCTTTCACTCCGAAGGCTTGACTGGCCGCGCGTGTGGACAGCGAGGAGTCTAGCAGCGATTAGTCGCCGAGGGGTCTTTGGATGCGATTCACTTAGCACCGTGAATGCCGAAGACTATCAACGATCGAAATACAGAGCCCGGTGGCCTGGCGACGGCGGAGGCATGTTAGACATGAAGTACGTAGGCGTGTCTCACGGCGTGTCTTCTCAACGGCACCCATGTCATCGTGCCTACGCCATTGGAAACAAGTCAATCCTCATCTATAGTGGTGGCTCGACGCCTCTCTGCAAGCCACCTACCCACCCACCCTTGCAAGCTGAGAAGTCTCCCGAAGAAGTAGTGGAAGTATACTGCAAATCTTAGTAGTAGTATCAGCAACAATGGTATCTCGAAATCCTTTGTACGCCAGAGAGAACTATCTTACAAGACATCGAGAGACTTATGGCATGATCAAGTGGTAGTTTTGGCACCTTTGACATAGTATAAACAGGCTAGCACCAGTGAGATATGTACAGACTCTTTCTAGTAGTCTCGGGCTTACGTGGCGCCATACCTCAAACTGTTCGAAAACACAGCTGTGACGTCGCAAGAGCATAGGATCCATAATGAGGGATTCGAATCCATGCCACATTCCCGACTCCTGATGAATCCTGAAGATCGGACCCCCGTCAATGAGCGAGGAAACAGCATGTAGATAGACCAGATATTAGAGGATTGAGATGCCCATCCCGTGAACTACAGAACGTAGGCACCCAATTCTGAACTTCGAGTATGTACTTCGATGTGGCTTCGGTTTCCAACGTCTGCCGACTATCAAAACAAAATCCACGATGTTTATCGTGAAAATCCCAACTACGAGTACTATATCCACGTCGACGCGGAATGTATGCGGTCGGTCCTCGACGGTCTGAAGAGTCTGCTAAAACTTCGAGATAAGGGCGAAACTCAAGACGAGGGCGAGCCTGAGCTTGAAGGTCGCACTTCCCGTGACGTTGGCTGCATGAAAGTTGCCGTCCAAGGACTAGAACTTAGAGTCTACGAAACAATAGGTAAACGACTTCATGTGGGATGCTTTCAACGTCAGGCCGAACGAGGTGATCTGGATGGTTTGAGTCCGATCAGGATGTCGCCGTCACATCGACACTGGGCATTGTGAAGCCGAGTCAATCACTCCTCAAGTACGGAGCACAACTCGCCATAGTCGAAAGAATTCCTAGTTGACAAACAGGCCGGTCATGAATTAGTTGTGAAGATTAGGCACCTGCAATACATGTACGTAACTACCCATGATGCAACGAGGTCATGGTGGTCGCTCAACTGAGAACGATATTCTATTGTACATGCTCCAACCCCAACTCTAACCCTCAATCTGCCTTCAAATTAGGCTTCAACCATCAGGATACCAAGATAATTACTTGAATGCCAGCGCTCGAGCCTGTACGCGAACCAGACCGATCTTGACAACTTCACTTCTATTTCAATCATCACCACTTCTTCGTTCCTCCTTCCACCCATCTTCTTTTACGAACTCTCCCCACTCCAAACATGTCTCAGCACATCTCTTGCCTTACTCTTTTCCACGAAACAGACGCAATCGAGTAAAGCATTCGTGGCGCACCTCGCAACAAAGAAAACGACGACGAATGGCGACACGATATCTGAGAGTGTAATAACAGAGCCAGGGGATGGCCGTCTTGTCAACCAAGGCTCCTTATTGGATTCGGCATGACAAGCCTCCGATGCATATGCGCAAACCGAGGATAGTAGATGCATCCTTGCACAACCCGACATAACGGGCAATGGGTCTTCCCAGATCTGTTTGTACGCCATCAGAAGGGCGATGACTTTCTACAAGATCGACTTCAACCTCATGTTGTTTTCTTTGCATCCGCGATACGAGTCTTTCAAACCACGTATATTGCGCGATGATGCAAGAATCGCAAAGCCCCCTTCAGCCAATGCAGGCTGTGCCATGTGCATTGGGGGCTCCCTCGAACTCCTCGTGATCTCACCAAGCTAGGTGTCGCGGTGCTGTTTCTTCCTCGACTTTCTTACAGAACTACATTGCACGCTCCTGTCATCCTTCACAACGCTTAGCAATAGCAAGAAACAGACGGGTAAGAGGGCGCCTACATGCGGTTGTTGTTGTTCTCAGCACGAATTACCTGCCTGTGCATCTGGTTGGTGGCCGCCATGTACGGCGCTTACACGCATCGCGCTTCCCGTGACTATGACTCGGAGCTGGTTCAGACAGGCAGCGTCTTCGAACATGCGAATGAAGGGGTAAGGCAACATGTCAGTCAGCTTCGAGCTGGGGGTACTTCAAATGTCAACGTGCCTTTGCTGACCAATTCCAGGCAGTTGTCGCTGGCCCGCTAACATCGCTGAGCGATGAAGATGTGGGCCAAGGCTTCTTCGAGGAAGCCTTCCAACCTCGGTACAACTACCCTTCACCGGCCGCTGTCGACTATGACAATGACTTTCCATATCCGACGTTGGTGCCCGAGTCGGAGTTAGAGTCGTCAACATCCGGTTTCTCTGGCAGTGTAGACGTCGACGTCGCTCAGGGACATGGCCATCGCCCTGAGCTCGGAGTCGTACCGACCTTCTTGCCGAGTCAGAGCACGACCGGGAGTGAACGTAACAGCCGCCCATCGGTCGACCACGGAGGAGATGACTCGGGGCTTGGCAGGTCGATTGCGCCGAGTACGCCCATGAGTGTCGCAAGCAAGAAACGGCGTGTTGTAGCACAAACAAGTCCAGGACTGGATCCTCGACTTGCTGGTGCTCAAGAAGAAGTTCCGCATACCACCAATCTATTCCCAGACGAGACCAGCCCATACGTCCATGGCAACGTGGACGATAGGCAGCAGGGCCTCCGTGACCTCATGGAAGACATCCAGGCTGCCGTCGCAAGCCACGGTCAAGCAGCCGACTTGAGATTCGTATGCGAACACTGCGGACATGAGAGCAGTAACAAGCATGGTCTGGAGTATGTCTCAAATCAATACTTACGGAGCGGACCCAAGACTAATAACTCCCAGTCACCATGTTCGCATCCATGACCCATCGTGGAAGCGCAAGTTTATCTGCCCGCAATGTGGGATGGGCTTTCCGTACCCAAGCAAGGTCACACGTCATGTCGAGTCTGTACACGACGAAGTCAAGAAGCACACCTGTACAGACTGCGATAAGGCGTACGCCAGGAAGGATGGCCTGCAACGCCACCTAAGGGATGAGGGTCACACCACGCCTGGGATCGATGCCCCATCTTCGTCATCCACTGTCTCTCGTCAGCGAAGTCACCCATCATCACGCGCGAATCCGAGAGCATCGACCCGGCGTCGTCTCCCATCAGGCAGCAGCATCAGACCTGCTGCTCGGAAAGCCAGGGTAAACCCAGAGACCTCCAACCAAGTCGATCAACTCTTGCACCCACCGTACCCAAGAGCCTTGCCATCTTTGCCGACATCTTCTACCATGACGTCGGCAGACGATACTATCTCGACGGTCAGCGATGTTGACTCTTTCCTCCGCTGAGCGAACCCTCGTCCCGCCTTCATGTCTCGTTACCTCTACTTCCCTTCTTCTCAAGATATGTGGTCAGCCTGCTCCTGACCCATGCTGTTTCTTCCGTGCATGTCATGTCGTTTCTTGCAAGAGCTCTCAACTCCTGTAAAATTCCCTTCTTCACAGATTGTTCTCACCACACCAGCGTCTATCTCATTGTACTCATAACATCTTCGCCAAAGAATGGAAAAAGCGAAAACACCCGGGCCTCGCCGGAGGTGTCGAACAAAAAGTACAGCCACTTCGGCACATAGGTATAGACTGAACATGGGAGAGAAAGAAAAGATCTACTAGCGCGGATACTGAGCATATACTTACGTTTCGATTCTACAAGAAAGAAGAAAACACCAAGTGTTCCACCACTACTCCGCCCTAGCAAAAACGCATGGCAGCCCTGCCAGACCCTACGACTGATCTAATTCGTTCGTGCAAAAGCTCTTCCCTGCTTGCCTTGGTGCGCCCCAATCGGCTTCCGTGGCTGCCCTGTGAACCATCCCACTTTCTGGAAGTCTTGGTGGGCTGCTGTGGCCTATGGGTACTTTACGGTCTGCATACGGTGCTATGACTCTACTTACAGCGTGATTTCATCAGCTACCATGGGGCATAGTCATGTCGTTCATGTGGCAATCATTGACGTTGTTGGGTATACATATAGTGACTCACGTGGTAGATTGTTGATCGGGCTCCAACTCGGATGAGCGTGGTAATCGGGCTTGGGCTCGATTGAGTGTGGTCGACGTTTGGGGTTGAGTACATATGTATGAAACGTGAGGCTTGGGGCTCGTTATGAAGGGTAAGGATTCAGGACATGGGTTGTTAATCGGCAGTTGTTTAGCGAATGCGATGAAATAAAGGTATTGATGACTTCAAGAAGCCGGAGTTCACGATGACTCTTCTACGCGGTTTGAATGCATGATGTCCAGAGATTGCTGCCTGTTTTATTTCCAAAAATTCAAGGTGGCAATACTTACGAGAATTCCTTGTTCTTGGACAACAGAGTTCAGAGCATGATCTACAGTCATCATTCTTCCATAGAGGTTTTCGGGGACATATGCACATGTCGGGCTCCGAAAAACAGGTGGTTGACCGTCTGTCGTGGCGCAAAAACCTTTCATTTCCGGCGCCGGCGCCGGGCAGCTGCACATGTGCGTCCAACCTTGCTGGCACTCGCCTCGTTCGATTCAAACTGCACCTTGGCCATCCCTCCATGACAGTGTCACAAGCGAGCTGTTGCCTTCTTCCCTCGATGGGCTGTCTGTCGTGCTGCAGGCAGACGTAAAGCCGACGACGCGTAAGAAGTCGTCTCATCCTTCTCATGCAGTCGGTATCCACCTGGGACGCCTTATCATCTGACGAGTGAGATCAGTGAGATGATAGGTGCCAGGTATTGTGATGACTGATGACTGGAGTGTTGGTGACATCCGCGTGTTGCCTCGTGGGCCGCCGCCGTTAGGTTGGCTAGTTTAAAGACAATTGCCACGTGCCCGGATCGTCACGGCCTTTCTTCTTCTCACGACCTCACTTATCATTTTTGCACTCAACATCACCTCCATCGGTATCGCATCATCACGACCATTTGTTCCTTCATAACACAGTGCGGAGCCAAGCTGTCGATATCGTGCAGCACGCCAATGTGCGCTTCGCCTGCATGCCGACATGTAGGTATCAATGACGGCTACAACAAGGGACACCGCACTCCAAATAAGAGTACCGCAGGACTCCTCTTGCTCTGACTTTCGTCGGAGCCATGAATCATTTTGACATTCGCCCACGCGAGTCTTGCAATTCTACCACGGCACCCTCTTCGCCGCAGCCCATAACGATCACCGTCTCCGCAGACATGTGCCGCAGTTCCTCGCGGGCTTGCGTGACTAGGTGACTTGCTCAAGGCTCGTTGTACTACCCGCTTCTTTTTCAGCTGAGCAAACTTTCCAGCATGTCTGATGGCAAATTCGTTGGCCTAGCTTGGTATGCCGACGATCTTAAGGGCAAAGATTTCGCTCGTTCGGGTTGTGCGCCGGAGCGCTCCGTCCGCAAGACCAGGATTCGGATGCGATGTGCCGACGCTCGCTGGAAGACCACTTGGTTGTCGGCATCGTGGAGTTCCAGGACACTGTCGTTCCCGTCGGCGTCCAAGTAACGACATATCCTGGCATCTTGACCATCTCTTGGAGTCTTCAGTACACCGAGCCCACTGGAGAAACTACCCGAGATCTAATTATCGGCGCTTCGTGTAGTGTCGACTTCAAGTACGCGAATGCCAGCGACGACCAAACCGGATATTGAGACCACGATTCAGATCCTGGGTCCAAGGTGAGTGCGATATTCCGGTCTGAGTTTCCAAGTTGTCTTTTTGTTCAACAGGATGAGGTTCGAAGACACATCAGCCCGGTCGCTAAGCGCTCGATGGTAGATGGCGTTTATGCAGCCTCGCTTATATAGCATGAGCGGCGTTCAGGTGACGACTCTTGAAGATAAGCATTGTTCGCTCACCTCCCTCCAGCTCTGTTTTCTTTCGATTCTCTACACTTGCATTGCACTTACTACCTTTACCATGAGATCGCGACTCAGACGAACCCTGCATGGTGAAATCCAATGTCGCCCTGGCGCTGCTGCAGAGCAGGGCGGCCGCCGGAATCCTCCCCTTAGCTTCGCAAGCTCCAATTCCCATCTTACTTGACTCCCACACCCACCTCCGCAACATCAACGTTCATACTGAGTGCGCTATCCGATCGAGCCTACAACATCCATCACCTTCCATCACCGCCGTCGCCTATAGGTCGCCGGAGAACCATGATCATATCTTGAAGCATCTGCATACATTCGTACATCCTTTGGGTCGATGGCAGATCCTAGACACGACCAAGAGGATGGCAGTATCGATCGCAGCGTGCTAGATCAACAGAAAGGCAGAGAAGTTGGTATACATGGTTGCGACTGTCACTTCACCTAGCCGTCACTAACTGCCCACAGAACGGCTATTCTACAAACATCGAACCTCAAGGCGCCTCTGATGAAAGCGGGGCGCCGGCATCATCCAACACTCCAGGCTCCCTCGACCCTCAAGGACATCCTCCTCGCACCGATTCTCACTACTCCTTCAATCGGGAACTGGATGAGGCGGTCAACCAACTAGACCATGGACAGCTCACAGCAACACCCATCGCTCCTGTAGATTCCCAACCATACAACTACATTGGTCGGCACTCCCCGGCCCCGCCGCGCAACATCAGGGATGGATACACGAGCCTCGACCACGTGATCGACACCCTCCTCGAATTGTCAAATGACTATCAACAGAGCGAGGCTCAAACCCAGGCTCAAGTTGATGAATTTGTGCGCCAAAACTATGGCATGCCGGAACCGGCGGTACATCAACACAACGTCGGAGCGCACTCCACACCTGATGCCGGACTTGATCACGGGATGGCGACGTTTGGGCCTTCAAGACAACCCGATTCCACGAGCACAGACTTAGGAGCACCTTTGGACATTGGTGACCAGACCGCAGCCCATTTTGATCTCGTCGATTCATCGCAAGAAGTCGAATACCCGGAGACGCCTGAGCCCTTGCGCGAAAGGAATGCCTTTAACACACCACCTCAGGTGTATGTCACTCCGGCTCGACCACCGCGGCCACGCTATCCTTACGGTCAGCCGGAGTTCGGTCAGACGACGTATGGCTATGCGCACACTAACACAGAATATGGCCATCGCGCCGTCAATCATGTGGGATATTTTGATCGCCAGTACTCCGCTAGCATCGGCCTTGGTGATCGCGCAACAGGTCAGGGATATGGTGGCCAGAACGATGATGAGTACTTCATGGCCTCCCAGGATCAACGTGAAATGCCACCGCCCTCTCGACTTAGACGTCGACGCGGCCCCCTACCGTCTTATGAGACATGGCGGTCTTTCGTGAATCAAGATATCGGACTCAGGTAAGTGACTCAAGATCGTACCCTTGGTGTACATGGTTTGCTAAGATGTATTCTAGCCAGCCTGGGCTAGGCCAGGATCTCGCCGCGGCCGACCAGTCAACGTCTGCAGGCTCCTTTGTCCACATCTCCGAGGCTGGAGCTGCTTCTAATGGGTTGCCAATGACCCCGCGCCCTGATCTCGGCACACAGCGCAGCTCAGAACTAAGCGCTCCATCTACACAGCAACAGACCCAATGTTCGGATGAAAGCAAGAAACCTTACCAGAACCTGTCGGCCACAACCCCTTCGGAGGGCAATCCCACCAAGAAGCCCCGTGTTAGCGGAAGACCGCGCTCTCAAGCTGGCAACAACCAAGTCCAGAGCAACTTTGCAGACTACTTGGGAGCCAACCCGCCTCCACCGGATTCAAACGGGCCGACTGCTTCTGAACAGTCTTTCAGCGCTGGGTCGATCGCTAGCTATGTTTGTCAACACTGCCAAAAGAAATGCTCTGGCAGGGACAGCCTAAGGTATGTGTTCCACAAGTGTCTGAATTGAACGACTGTGGTGTAACTGACCATGGACTAGACGCCATAAGGAAACACACGACCCCATAAAGAAGAGCCGCCACAAGTGCCCGGACTGCCCCAAAGGCTTCCGCTACCCCAAGGACATGACCAAGCACTGGAACTCGGTACACGCAGGCATCAGAGTCTTATGCGAGCACTGCGGTAAAAGCTTCACGCGAGGTGACAACGTCGTCCGGCATCAGAAAGTATGTCGAGGGGGTGCAACTCCGTCGTCCAACTGATTGCCAGAGCGGATGGAATGTCGAGCAGCTTACCCGTCCCATGTCATGCATATCATTCGTCGCGAAAAGCTGGCGACTCCGACTTGACATCTCTGGACGACTGCATTCTGGTCAGCACTGTGCTCTCTACTTTGGTTCACCACAACAACAGCAACGTACTTCGACTTACCAATACCTTACACCATCCTCATGATGGCGGCTCGCGATCTTCGGTACACCACCCATGTAGGGAAAAATGAGCATCTATTCAACTGCGAACCCTACATCATCTACAGTATCAGCCCCCAACAAACAATTGTAGAAGACAAGACGCATACCCCGGGATCTCCAGAGACTTTCCTTCACATGGCGCGACGTCTTTTTCTTTTTTTTCGGATTCCCTTCTCTCATGAGCTTTTTTCCCTTGCGTCACAGCAGCATGGATTTCCTTTGGATAAACGAATCATCGTGGAGAGCAGTCATGATGCATGTATCAAACATGTACAACGAATCTTTGGTGGGATAGAAAGAACTCTTGGTGCAGAGCCGGAAAGGTTGGGAAGGAGCGGAAGAGGAAGAGAAACGAGTGCACACGCTCACGAAGACGACGAGAGAAGGACGAGATGGGTCTCTTTTTTGTATTTGCTGTACTTAGTCAGGGGGCATCCAAGGAACCAGCCGCATTTAACCGCCTTCGCGGCGTGTTTTTTTTCCATCGTAGAAGTACAAGTTGTGATGTACCGAATGCCCTGCATCCAGTTTTCGTATGATCTGCACTCTCGGACGACCGAGAGAACGAGTTATAGGCAAGCTGTTGCAGATAAGAGTCGGCCTTGTTGCTCGATTTGATTACATGTATCGTTTAAATATGGTGTTCTGTTGGCCGAAGCGTGATCAGGGAACGTCCCTCTCGCCTTGGGGCTGATGGTTGGCCCTGGCTGGGGGTCGGGTCAAGGGGTGTCAAGCCACAGATTGGCGGAAGGGGCGAGATGCCTCATTGATAATGTGATGGGCCATGTGGGATCTCATATGTGATCTGTATTGTTTGAGCTCGTGTACATGATACGGGTACCTGGCTGTCGAATAATATGCAAAAGGTCGACATTGGGCTCAGTAAGGCACTGGTCTTGAGCATCGGCAATGCCTGACAGCACCACGTATTGGTAACACATCAGGTCAACGTCGAACTCATGCTCCTCTGTGACTCGAGTAACTAGGTAGACTCAAGTACGGAGCTCTGATCGAGAAACAGTCCATAAATTGCTGTTGTATTAGTACAGGATTAAGCGTGGCGTCCGGCGGCGGAAGCCCTGCCAAAAGTCTGAAAACGCCCTGGATTGTCGCCAGGCTTGCCCATTGGGTGGGATTGGTCCTCCGATGCGTGACCATTCACATGTAAATACAAGCATACTGCAGTGCTATTGCTTGGATCGAGGGCTTGCTTCCTTTCAGCTCTGCGAGATCAATTGCCTTGGGCTTTGGGCTTCGAGAAATGCAGCGAGGAAGAACTGGGTGTCAATAATGGTCGCCGGTATGCCTGTGTGCGGCTGAGTGGTTCTGTGGACCTGATGATGTGTTTTGGGGCGGCACCCATACCCAACGATTCCGTCGAGGCTTCGATGTTAGTTTCAGGCGGTCACAAAGTGCTGGCGGACACGTCTGGTGTACAAGGGTTGTTAGTGTCGCACTGTACGCTGATGTGGCTAAGAGATCGAAGCCCTGTGTGCGGGCCAATTTGTCTTTCCCGAAACCCTCAACTCCCAACCCCCTTTGCAGTCCGTTCCTTCCCAGGACTCCTCGAGATCGCAGCTTTGTCCTGACCACAACAAGCCATTGATACGATACGTTGGTGGTATGGTGTCGGTCGTGTCGAACGCATGGCCTCGACGGCGGGCTTGTCTTTCTC
>Ga0265798_10008612_pt1 | contig 12961 bp, 16 predicted proteins | sample P3T30metagenome_FD_192430 | JGI IMG/M metagenome (GOLD analysis project Ga0265798, IMG submission 192430) | Plant litter microbial communities from East Loma Ridge, Irvine, California - P3 T30 | ecosystem: Environmental > Terrestrial > Plant litter > Unclassified | place: USA: California...
GTAGAGCATCAGCGGCTTGAAGGGGAAGCTCTCGTACGTATGGGTCTTTTGGAGCACCCATTCCTTCAAATGTGCGCATTCTGACGCTTCCGGTTCCGGCATCGCAGCCATCGCCATTTTCACGAAGCACTTGAAGACAGCCATCGGGACGTAGGACTGCCGCTCGAACGTCATACGGATGGACTTGGCTTCTTCGTCAAACTCGATTCGCTCGTCGCCCTCGCGCAGAGCGATATTCAGCTGGCCAGCTTTTGCATCGACACGAACCTTCTGGTCCGCAGACCTGTAAGAAGGAATCTTGTTCTTCTTGCCTTTAATGCGGGTCATCGAGCGAAAAGGCAGAGACCATTTCCCGAAATGGTCGTCCACGTGAACCGCAAAGTGCGCGTTGCACTGGTCGCACTCCAGCAGGTCTACGAGCTTCTTGTTGCCGATTTGCTCGGGGAACGCGTGCGACACGTTGGCGAACGAGACCTCGGGGGACGACTTGCCGCAATAGCGGCACACCTGAGGCTGCCCATCGCCTAGGCTAACGTTGTCGGATTGAGGGTTGAAGTGTCCCGAAGCGATGTATGTGTACCGTTCTTCGAACCACTCGAGCCTCCGAAGCTGCGATTCACTGAAGTTCGGCTCACGTTCCAAGGCAAGCTTCGCCCGTCCTGCCTCAGGAATTCGTGACGTCAGCTCGTCGAGCTCGGCTTGGGAGCGGGGCGCGACGGTGACCCAGGTTCCGTTCGGAATGCTTTTGAGCAACATCGAACGCGCACTATCAGCTCCGAGAAAGAGCACGGCTCCAGTAGCCTGCGCCAGCTGCTGGGCGGAGGCAACTTCAGCGACGTGAACCGGCACGCCCGAAGCTGTGAGAATAAACGCGCCTTTTTCTTTCAGCTCGTGTACAGCCGCGACCGGAAGTATGTCGAGGAACGCGGCTCGCAGGTCCTCGGCGACATTGAGCCCGAGCTGAAAACCCGTCTTGACGGCAAGACCGACGGCGAGTAAGAGCACTCCTTCGAGCAATTCAGGGGCTGCGTCGAGTGGGTCGCTGAGGAGAAAGATGGGGCTAGTTGGCGTGGTCTGCATGATAGATGTCGTCTGCTCTTAGACGGAGGAGAATTTGTCGCGGCAGCTCCCAATTTGGGACGGGCGATGGTGATGGGTGATGTTTGTCGTTATGGCATCCGTGACCAGGTCGCTGCTACCACTAGGTGAAAAACCTCACAAGTTTTCCAAAATCTTACGTGATGTTTTCCACTACCTGCAAAGTCTTGCCAGGCCAAGCGAAAAATCTCAAGGTATTGTCTCAGGCTATTGTTACTACTGCAAGTGTTGTAGCCTGCGTTAACCGGTCACGTTCTCGGTCTCGTACTGCAGCGGAACATGTCTGTGTTCCCTCAGGTTGAGGTTCATGGTCCCAGGGACGAAAATCGCCGCAATGACCTTCTTCGCGCCGATGTAAAACGCGCCTTGAACCTTCAACCTCGTCGGCGTGAGGACGGTGTTACCGTGAGCATTTCGTCCTCCTACAGGACGAGGTCCTACAGTCTTCGCGTTGGGTCGGCCATCGGCGGCTTACATTGCTGAGGGACTCCTTCGGGTATCCGGCGTGCCGTTGCAGGCTGCCGAACGGGAGGTAATGCTCGCGTCGGAGAGGTGACAACCGTTGGCAAATCGGCGAGGTGCAGATGGAGATACACAAATTTACTTGGCCTGCCCGCCAGCGCATTGATTCTCTCTTAGCCTGCGGGCTCGACTGGTGCCAGTCGCTGGGCGAGCTTTTTCGCCGGCCCAGTGCAGCTTGAGGTCAAGATTATGCAGCGCTGCTTAAACTAGGGCACCACCCCTCTGGCGGCGCAGGATTTTATTCAGCGCTGCATAAGCCGGCTGGCAGACGGTAGTTGTTCAGATAAAAGCCCATCCAAACGACGGAAGGGCGTGGGGACCCGGGAAACCGGTTAGGGCGCCGCGGGCGGTACAGCAGCGTCTACCTGGCTGCCCGGCCTTGCGTCGAGACTCTGCAACAGCGCGACCCGGTCGGTGGGCATCCTGGAGACCGACGCCCTTTATTGAACTCGAGGAACCGCGTTAGCCTTATAAGCGTGCGCAGCCACGCGCTGAAACGCGATGCAGCCCTACGCCAGCCATTTCGGGCACTAGTGCGCACGCGTTTCCGTTACTTCGAGCGCTGCGAAATGGTGCTTGTAGGGGAAAGTAGGAAGACTGGCGCGTCGGAGCCAGGCCCATGTCGCTTAAATTCCCCCCTTTTTAAGCACTTCGTCCTCGTACTGTGCGGCGTTGACGAGCTCGTAGTCGCCAGCCAATGTCGCTGCCCGTAGCAGTTCTTTGGTCATCCACGCGCCATGCTTTGTATCGAACTCCAGAACATATGCAGCCACTTTCCTGACACCAGTAGCCAGCGCTCCGCGTGATTCACGCTCAGCAAGGAACGCGGCGAGCTGGTCAGCAATCTCGACCGGGGCCAGGATACCTTCAGACGTTTCGCCGTACGGTAGCTCGGCAGCTGCGGCTGTAGCTCGTGCCGGGGCATATATAGGTTCATGCGCCAGGACGGGAGGTATGACGGGTGGACCCTTCACGTCCTTGCGCGGAGTTAGGCGTAGCGCAGTGCCATACTTGACGAAATAGTCAGTCAGGAAGGGACAACTCTTGCTGATAGTTGCAAACTCCTTGTTCACATACTTGACCTTCAGGTCTTTCTCCTTTAGTTCCTCGCCGAGCTGGTGACGGGCGCCTTCGATAATCCAAACGTACTCGCTTATCTCGTCGTACTTGGCAAAGCCGGTCTGCTCGATAGCAGCCAAGGTGGCGCGCACTTGGTCAAGGCCCAAGCTCAGGTCGTTGGCCATGTAAATAATAGGTAGCCGGTACAAGCCAGTGTAGTTTGCGAGCGGATTGCTCAGCAGGTAGAGGGCCAGCAACTGGGCGGTGGTGCCCGCGTTGCGAAGGTCTCGGCCGGTCTGACCAATCCAGAAAGCTGGTGAAATCATGACAAATTTGCGCATTTGAGACTCCTGAGAGGTTGGTTTGTGCAGCGACACCATTGCCTCTGCATTAGGGTATAGCTTCATCTCACCCATGAAGTCCCTTCGTAGACCTTTGTCAGTCCGAAGAGCTGGCAGGTATCGACGCGCGGCGCACTGCGCAGGAGCAGGTATGCGACGGGAGCCCGTACAGCCAAGCATGAAACTGGACGCCACCCGATAGGAGCCGAAGATGATGGCAGGCGTAGCGCGGGCCGAACGGGTTGGCCAGGAGGCCGGCCAGTTCGCTCGTGCCGCAGACGAACTGGCGCACCGCTCGCACGTGCCGCTCGAGCAGGCGCGCTATGCCACGATTATCCGAATCGGTCAGCCAGCTGTCCGTATCGACCGCGTCTAGGTACGCGGGCGGACCGCGGAGAGCCTTGCAGTCATCGTGGTACATTGCGACCTTCAGGCTGAACATGTCGGTTGCACCTGCTAGGCGGCCGGCGCGGCGCCCGAAATGCACGGTCTGCGCATCGTCGATGGGTGCCGACAACCTCGAAATCGGCCTATCTGAGCAGGCGGCCGAAGGCGCCGCCGCTCTCCGGTGTGCAGCACAAGCTGGCGCTCTCGAGCGCGCGCAACGGCCAGCGCTACTGCATGCCGGTCAAGGGCACGCTGTCGGACCTAATTGCCAAGCTGCCGGTCAAGGGCGACGACTCGCAGGTGTTCAACGAATACGCGTGCATGCAGCTGGCTGCCCTGGCGGGCGTGAACATCGCACAGTGCCGGATGGTGCCGATACGCGAGATGGCCGGGCGCCCTGAACTGGTGGAAGCGTTGGGTGCGGACACGCATTTCCTGGCGGTTGACCGGTTTGACCGTGGCCCCAGCAGCGCGGTGCATATGGAAGACGCATGCCAGCTGCTGCGCCTGATGTCCGGCCAGAAGTACGCCGGCCGCGAATACTTCGTGCGCCTGGTGCAGGTGCTCAATCGCTTCAGCACCCGGGGCATCGAGGACGTGCGCCAGTTCTTCATCTGTCAGACGGTCAACACCCTGCTTGGCAACTCGGACGCGCACCTGAAAAACTTCTCGATGCTCTACCACAACGGCCTGATGCCGGAACTCTCGTCGGCGTATGGCATCGTGTGTGTGGCGGCGCTGCCGGGCTTCCAGGGATTCGGCACCAATGTCGCCATCGACCAGTACCAGCGAAAGGAAACGGTGGACGACTTCCTGTCCGTGGCCAAGAGCGCGGGCATCTCCGAGCGTATCGCCCGCGCGGCCGTCAAGCAAACCGTCAGCCGGGCCAGGGAGCTGTGGCCGAAGCGCTCGCCGACCTACCCGCTCCCGATGCGGTGCGCTCCGAAATCCTCATACGGCTCGATACCATTCCGCTGGCGAGATAGCGGCGGGCGGCGTGCGCCCGCGCGGTGTCGGGATATATTTTTCGGCTCGGATGCATATTTTCGGGTGAACCTGCGGCCGGCTGGCCACCTCAGCCATCTCACCGGCTACACTGCTCATCAGGACAACTACGAGACTACAGCCCATGCTGCAAATCCCAGCTGATTTTTACGCCAACAGGACCAAATACGGTTACCTGGTCGGAAACTATGACATCACGCCGGTCCGGCAATTCAAGCTCTTGCCTGGTAAGCCCGCGGAAGGTCTGTACCTGCCGCTGAAGGACGTGGTCTTTCAATTCACCGCCTCGAAAAAAGGCGGCGGCCCGCTGTTCTGGTTCAACACTGGCTACCATAATGGTGCGAAGCTGCTTGCGGCTATGAACGCGACCATGCCGCCGCTCGAGACCTGGGCGGCGGCCCTCGCAACGCCAGGTCCCGGACCGGGCCCGGCAGTCCCGCCGGCGCCGCCCGGTCCTGCGGCGCCGGGCGCGGTCTGCGCATTCAACGCAGCCTTGTTGCAGCTGTTGAACCTGTTCTTTCTTAAGTATGCGTTCGACCCGTTGAAGCCTAGTGCAGATATTTACAAGGACATCCACCGGCAACCACACGTTGAGAACCGCAAAGGGGCATTTGGCGTGAATACTATTCTGGTCACCTTCGGGGAAACGGCGACGGGCCTGGAGCAGTGGCTCCAGGCCCAGGTGGGAGCCGCGAACGTGCGCAAGTTTAATTTCACCATTCTGAGCAACTACCTGCACAACCACAAAAATAAACCGCAGAACATCGCCATTTAAGCCGCGCGAAAATTGATTCGCACTGGGGGCCGCACGGGACTCAACCTGGCGGCCCTTTCTTTTGTGCTAGCGCCGGCCGCCGCTCACGTCAATCAGCGCCATCTTTTCACGAACGAAGTAGTGCCCGCGCACGCGGCCCTACCACACCCGAGCTGCTCGGGTTCGCCATCTCCGGCCGCCCGCGTGTAGGACACCTTTAGAACTGGACAGTGCGTAGCTTAAATCATGTGTAATTGACTCGGCTTTACCTTGTGTTTGTCGAATAGACCGCTGCCCTGTCAGGAACAGTGTGGAGACCATTCGGCCACCCACGGTCGTATCAGGAGGGCATGGCGTTCAAGATGGCGTGGCTAACTGCCGCGATTGAGCGTTTTCGTGGCATTGGCACTAGCGTATGGGATGGCCATGGTTTACGTATTCCGTTCAGCTCAAACTTGCTGAAGCGGCTGGGTATATTTACGATAGTGCTCGTACCAACGGGACAATGTCACTTCGCTGGGTAATTGGAAGCTCCAGGGCAGGCGGTCTGCCTCCAGCTCAAGGGTGCAGAATCGACATAGGGTCCCAACGTAGTCCTCGTAGTCGGCAAACAGTGGGGCGCCTTGCTCGCGCACTAGCCACGTGTGGAAGTCGTTGCGAATAGAGATGAAATTGATTTTCTCGCAGGGTTGCAAGGATACGATGGTGATGAGGAAATGAGATGTTTCGCCTGGTTCGGCGTATCGTTTCTCGATAGCCAGAGTCCGAACCTGCTTGTCGTCGCCCCAGATTCCGGCGGCGGAGATGGCGTCCAGAGCCGCCTTGGAATAGTTGTCTACGAGGCCGGTAGGCGTATCAGTGGTGAGCTTCTGGGGACGCTTGCAGACTACGTCGATGAGCACCTTGCATAGCCCAAGGACCGGAGCAGCCGGCGTCGGTAGATATGCCGACGCGGCATCGCGCCAGGAAGCATAAGTCTTCGGGCAGTAAGGGCTGCCACGGAGAGGAACCCGGCGGCCGGATGCTAGCACAGGGGCCAAGGGGATAGTGTAAGTCAGCGTGGTCATACTAGGTATAGAGAAACCACCCAAGCATGACAGGGCACTTCGGACAGCATATTTGTGCAGAGGTACGCAGCTTGGGTAGAGGCGGGGAATCACTGGACCTGAAGCCCCTTCCAGGCTACTTCCATGGGGGATTGAAGCCCCTTGGAAGCATATAAATATAGAGATATAAGGATGAATCCCTTGAGCGGTGTTGAGCAGCTGTGTCCGTGTGCCTGATGTAGCGCGGCGCTTATCTTTTTGGTGAGCATCTGTGTCCGTCTGCTCGCTCAAGGTTGAGCGTGATGCGTGCACCTGAAGCCGGCAGGCCGGCGGGCAGCCAGGGAGCGATGTTTGCAGATTGCGCCGTCACCATGTTTGCGCGCGGCGATGCTCCATGCCATCCCACGGGTATGGTATGTCTGCGGCTTGCGTAGCGGGCCTGCAGGCGCTCTGCCCGCCTGGATTGGTAGGTTGGTTCTTCTCGGGGGGCGTTCGCCTCGCTTACCTCGTTTTAATGCGTCTCGGGTTGGAGGGCGGGGGCACTTGGGTGTCGGGCCTGTCTAAGCGGCGCCAGCAGGCGTTTGTGGTCGACTGGAAGGTCGGTAATCTCGGGGCACGTTCGCCTCGCCTGTGCGTTCTTGGTTCGTCTGGCGAGTGTTCTGGTTAGGGACTCGCCTGCACTGGTCATGGCGTCTCACCGCGACCATCGCTTCCTGGCTGCCTGCGGCGTAGCCGTTTTCGAGGTGCCCCGACCCTAGAGTTTTCTAAAGTGTCCTGGTAGGACAGGTATTGCCTGAGGAAAATAGTGTCCTACTAGACAGTTATTGCTGTGAGGGAAAAAGTGTCCTAGTAGGACAGTTTTCATGAAATTCTACTGTAAGCGAAAAAGTTTCCTAGTAGGATAGCTATTGCTTTGAAGAAAATAGTGTCCTAGTAGGACAGTTTTGACAGCGCACCCTAGTAGGATAGTTATTGCTGTATGGAAAATTCTTCCTAGCCGCCGGAGTCGACCAACGTGGTGTCGATGTCCACGGTGCCGCCGCCCTCGACTTTGAACCGGGACTTGCGCACCTCGTCAACCTCCAGCCATACATTGTCCTACGCCGGGTACCCGTAGTGCTGCGAGTACGCCACGAGCCAAGATTCTTTCCGCTCCCTATAGCCTTTAACCTTCACCTTCAGCTCCAGACGGTCGTCCTGCACGTCGACTGCGGTCGTCAGGATACGTACGCCTGTCGGCACTTCTAGCTCCGGCGCCCAAGCCTCGGACCAGGCGGCCAGGAGGCAGCGGCTCCGGAGGTTAGCGTGCCGATGGCGAGCTTACTCGTGGGCATCGGCGTCCTCCTCGCTCAACGGCTTGTCGAGCGCAGCCGCGCTCAGCTCGTCGTAGACCGGCGCACTTCCGCCGTGATAGCTTCATGACAATCGAACCGATTTTGTCAGCCCAGCCACGATGGGCGCTAGGCGGTCGGACATGGTCAAGAGTGTCGCGAGCCTTGCGCGCCGTGGCGAACGCAGCTCGACGGGCGTCTTTAGCTTGGATGAGCTGCCCCGACTCCAGCTCGTAGTCGAGCTTTGCGGACAGGGCCAGGTGCTTCTCCTTCATGGCGCACGCCTCGGCGAGCGTGGCGGTATCTGCCGGCTCTGGCTTCTCGCGCTTGGTCTTCATGATGTCCAGGCCATCCAGCTCGATGGGCGCCAGTGTTGTTCAGCCCATACATGACGGCATTGCGGTCGGCATGCCTAGCGACCGCGTGGCGAACTGTCCTACTAGGACACTTTTATTGCTGGGTATTTTATTGGCCGACCAACTGGAGCTGCGCTGAGCGCGTCAGGTGGCACTTGGCGCGAAACGGTCGAGCAACAGTTTCTAGTCTGAAGCTCGCCGCCGGCCTATCGATGGTGCCACTGCGGCAGGCGCGAGCAACTTATGTGGCGAAAGTGTCCTACTAGGACACTTTTCGAGCGAGTGGGACAAGCAAAATCGATGCGCTGTCACGAACCAGGAAAACTGTCTTACTAAGACAGTTTTTGGTAGCTGGGCGGTTTGACATCGAACTCATGCCGGTGTTAAGGCAGAAAAGCGTTCTTTGAAGAAGGTGGCCGACGCCGACTCTACGACTGTCGTGGCGTAGGTAAAGCCATAGGTACCGGTAACGGCGTCGGCGCTGGACTGCCCGTTCTTCGCTGTGTAACTTGCGGGAGCGAAAGCCGACAGCACCCCCAAATCCGACCAATGGGCAGAATTGTTAAGGGGGCAGGTTAAGTAAGATTAGGGCGCACGCAAACGCCGGCGCTTCGCGACGCCGCGCGCCGTAACGGCGGCCGACGAGGTTCGTTTTCGCGGGATGGAAGAAACCGAAGAAGGCCTTGGTGATGTCCTTATTCAGCCAGAGAACAGTCACGTCGCGCGGTTTTCTTCACTTGGTCCAAAAGGAACCTAATTGCTGACACGTAGAAGCTCAGCTCAAGGCTGTTTCTGTGTTGTTATTGTGAAGGAGTCCCAGCTCGGCGGCCCGTAACTCGAAATTTTAGGACCTTCCGAGCAATATCCACTGAAATTTCAAATTTTTAGCGTTTCTTACGAAAACCGATTCGAGACCCATCATTCGAGGGCGGCTCTTCGCTGTTTGGTTCAAGCATATTTTCGCTGTCAATTTGACTCCGCAGTTGGGCCAGTGCATCGCGATATATGACGTCTAGCCCATGCGTATTTCCTAGAATCGCAACTCTGGTTATCGAGTTTTCGGAGGTGTTCGCTAGAATCATGTTCAGCGCTTCTTCACGCGTTGTGGCTGAAGGAATGTCATCGAATCCATTGATAGCCTTTAGTAGATATGTACTAAAATTCACGCTCTTTTCAAAAACGGGCGTCTTTGGAGCGCTTTCAACCGGAGAGCAGGCAGACGAAGGCTTTACCATTGGTAGCGCGGGAAACTGAATCCCAGCTGTGCCATTCTCGTAGAAAATATAATTAGACGCGCACACAGTTTTCCGGAGCTGACTGAACTGGTAGCCGCGTGTTTTATGTTTTTGTGAAATATCTGCGGATTCGCCGGTATAACATTTAGCTTGAAATAGGAGAGGAACGAAAAGAGGTCCTTGTAGGGGCCCAGTTAACGTAATCAAGTCCGGGGCCAGGGGCGGGATGGGGGTGCTCTTGCGAATATCTAGGATTAACGCGAAGTCGCCACCCGTAGCCTGTTCACCACCGCCTACAGTTAAATCGATGCTACTAATTTCCAAGACGTTGCCAGTGCGATTGAGATAAGACCGGAAACTGTCGGCCCACAATCTGCAAGCTCCACTGAGACCTTCAATAAACCTGCCGGTCAGAACGTCCTCTCGTGAATGCACTGGACAAACGTCAAGAGAAAAATCTCGCTCTGATTGCAGCGCTGCTTGAAATAGTAACCATACCGTGGGGTCCCGGAATGAAAGCGGGTCCAATAGAACACGACCTAATAGTTCATCCCAATTCTGTGAGCTGGTTCGCTTCTCGCTAACCATTTCGTTCACCAAGTAGATGTGAGCCAAAAGTCCGACCTTCGACAAAATTCGCTTGCAACCCGCCAAACCGGTTGAGATAGTTTCCCGTGCGGAGGAATCGCGACTGATAGTATTCAGTCTCGAAAGTTTACCTTTGTCGCTGAAGGCCTCGTCCGTAGCGCGGCCCTTCATGCCATTGACTTCATCAAAAGTAAGGCCAAATTTTTTCAAGAAGATTCCGTCATTCATTTATAGGAAGAGTAAATAATACATAAAGTGAATCGCCGACTAAACTTGCGCAAGTGCGAAGTGGGCGTGCTTACAGCGCGAATATGGGCTGAAGGTTCTAAAAACTTGTTATTTGCGGCTCTTACAATACGACTGATAGATAGGTGTAGCTTGCGCCGGCGTGACCGATTTTGCAAGTAGCTCGTCTTTATCGCCTTGCGCGGTCGACTCCGTAGGTCCCGGCCGCGCGTCCATGTCATCTGCCGGAAACAATTCATCGGGTGCCCGAGCGACCTCAGGACGGGTCGAGCTGAGCCAATTATCGTAGTGCTCAGGCCCTAAGATGGCCAGGCCTCGATTCTCGTCATTTGAGTGAAACCGTTCTAATAAAGGATGCTTGCCGGCATCTAAGGTAAAGTGTATGAAGGCGTTCACGATAGAGCGGTCTTGTCCTTTCCAAGTCTTCCACATTCCGGGTAGTCCGAAAGGCTTATGCGAAGCGAGGTTGATGAGCCAGCGTTCATGCTGCCTGGCTTCCTAGTTGGGGTTGAAGACGCCGAGCGCGGGCATGATGCAGAGTTGTTGCTGTAACTAGAATCGTCTGCAGTGACCTTGCTGCCGACCTCTTCAGCGCGCGCGTTCATTGAGCTATGCGAGTTCGCTTGCAATCACCCATATATTTATCGCTCGCGGCTGTGCTTCCTTTCTCCAAGCGGTCGTTACTTATATAGGTAGAAATATATTCCTGTATGTCGTCCACATTTGCTGATGCAGGTAGAGTGTTGAGTCTCCGGCATCGGGATATTTTCTGTACTCGACGTTTTGCCGTCGCCAGCTACCAATTTCGCGCAATGTCGAGCAATACGAGGTGCTCTTTTTTTCCGAGGGACATGGTTAGCGCCACGCCATGGGGACCGGGGGGCGCTTTCACATTACTTTTCTGCTAGTGGTACCTAACTCGTTTTGCCGCGAGTTCCGTTTCCATGCACGATAATTGGTGTCCAATGTTCTACTCCCACTGCGTCAAACTCCGCTTGAATCTGCTGAACGGTAAAGAATGGCTTAGTCATATACACGACTGCATAGAAAAATTTCCAGTCTTCGCTTCCTCCATAGCCTTTCATATCCTCGTAAAATCCACCAATCACTTTCTTTGCTTCTTGTTCGGTGGTAGCATACTTATACTCTGCAGCAGCTTTCAAAGAGCGAACTCCAATGTCAGGCTTGTATGTTTTTGTTACCTGTGTAATTGGAATTTCCCGAACAGTATCGGGGAATACATGGATGAGTAAATCATAAACGCATTTGCGAACTTCGGCTTCGTTTTTCGGCTCGATACCGCGGTCGTGGACAATTTTATCTGTATTCTGCAAAATCGAAGCGAAGCGTTCACGTTCTCTTACTTCATCGCTACCTGAAACATCTGTTTCAGAGAATAACAATGAAACTGGTCTAAAATATGACCAAAACAATCCGAGTACATCGCTGTGCGGCTCTGCGGTAAATGGAACTGACCTAATGACTGTTTCTTTCCCTTTAAAACTTTCGAAGTCATGCAAAAATTTTACCAAAAAACTCTGGTTTCCCATTATTTCTAATAATAAAGACAGTGATATTCTAAGACGTTCGATTTTGGATTTGAAGACTTCTTCTTCGTATTCAAGCTCTCCATCTGAATCATGGTCAAAGCCGTATGCCATGTTTATAGATTCAAGATTTCGCACAGAGGCCCAGCCTTCATTAATTTGCGCCTCAATATCTTTTACTAAAATCGGTATTGTGTAAAGGTTCATGTTCATATCATTAGTTTCTGCGGATTAAATTTAGTATGCCTCAATCATAATTGCCGAATAGGCCCGATTTTTCGTCAAGCATAATGTAGTTTAGGCTGAGGTGGTTCCATTAGTGGCGTTGACAGTGTCGCGAGCCTCTTGTCATCCCTGAAGGTTCGTGACTGGGAGCCGCCCCCTACACCTAAGGTGCGTCGAAATTGGCGCCGGGATTCATGCCGCGCCGAGCTTGGCTAATTTGCACCCCATCGGTGGCCTCGACAGCGTTACGGCTCCCTCTCATTCTGGAACATGCATGGTAGCCGCTGCCCATGGTCACCTGTCCAAATCATGAAAGGTCACAAAAATTGTGCAGAGTGTGCCGCAACGTATCGAAAGGTCACCGTCAATTGTGATGAAACCGGAGGTTCTACTCAAGTTTTGGCCGTCGCATCGTTCCTATCCATTTGATTTTATTGAAATTTCTTTCGAGACGCCGCAGGTCGAGTCTCACCTTTGCAAAATTTTTGTGACTTTCCCTAGGCATGGGAACTTATTAGCACATTTTTTGTGACCTTATGCGCTATTCTTCAACGATTACAGCGGCCGTATGCCGCAAAATGAAAAACGTGACGAGGACGCCGCTGCGCAGCTCGACAAAGAGGTCGTCCCGCCGTCTGAGGCCAATAAGCCGGTATTCTCAGCGTCAAGTCTGGTGTTTACACCTGTTCGAATGGCCGAAGACATCAGCAAAGCTATCTCTGAGCTGTTCTCTAGCCAGAGCTTGGTACTTAGCGCGGTGCCAAGCCCGGTAAGTGACGACATCGCTGTGGGAAAAATTTGGGAAAAAATCGTCGGAATTTCTTCCTCGTTATTCCCGGACTTGCCTGATACTGCCTAAATAGAATATGATGTGATTCAAAGAGTTACGGCAGACCAAGCCAATTTTTCCAATCGCACCTAAGGCCTCCGAAGCCAAGGGTCGCTGGTTCGATTCCAGCCAGCCGCACCAATTTGGCATCATGCCATCCCGTTTTCCCGCATCTGGCGTTGCCGTACAACGCTTGCCCCGGTAGTCGTACTTCTTCTTGTCACTCCCATATCAGTTCAGGTTCTGCTGTGTCTTATTGACCACTTCTGGCTGCAAGTCTCTGCTGTTCATCAATTATTCTGAAATCTATAGCGCACGATTACAACCTTTGCGTGGCTTTATGCATGGTCAGTGCTAAAATCCCTCGACTTTATTGCATGGTGGAACTAATG
>Ga0265798_10008614_pt1 | contig 12960 bp, 8 predicted proteins | sample P3T30metagenome_FD_192430 | JGI IMG/M metagenome (GOLD analysis project Ga0265798, IMG submission 192430) | Plant litter microbial communities from East Loma Ridge, Irvine, California - P3 T30 | ecosystem: Environmental > Terrestrial > Plant litter > Unclassified | place: USA: California...
AACGAGGTAGTTTGAAGACTTCATGTAGCTTTCTAGTGTTTTCCTGCCATCTTGTTTCGCACCCATGGGAATCGAGATGTTACGGATGCGTTGGATCTTGGGCATTTCGTCATACCACTGTCGGACGTTTGCGCCAACGAGGTTGAAGATGCGCTCGAGTGGGGGAATCAAGTTCTTGGAGATGTAGTACTCTGCGTCGAGCTCGAGGTGGTCGTTTTGCAGGAGCGTCTCCGGACTGACACATCGGTCTATGAGGCGAGCTCCCGGCGCACCTGTAATGACGACGTAGGGTACGCGCTCGCCGTATTGCGGCTCGGTGCGTGGATCCGCAAGCATGCGTTTTGTGGCGATGAGGGCGCCGGGTGGTGGTGGGCCTCTGTCAGAGTAGGTACCTAGCTTGACTTCTTTGGCGAAGAGGAAGTCTTGAATACTGATGCGACCTTGCATGATCTTGGCACACTGTTCCTGAAAGTAGCTTTTGACTTGACTGAGATCGGCTGTCCGGAACAGAAGCTTTAGCGCTTTCTCTTCAATTTTCTGTTCTGCGGGTGTACCGTCGCGGCGGACTGTTTCGATGCCTTTTGCGTCAAAATCTGGCTCCTTCTGGTTCTTATGCTCGTACTTGAAGCCCACGTAGCGCTTTTTGGCAAGCAGAACGCAGGGGTGATATACTTTCTCAAACTTGAGCTTGATAGGCTGTGGATTTGCAGCAGTGATAGCAGCAGTGATTTCCTCGCCAATTTCGAACGCTTCATCCTTGGTACGTCCCTTGAGATGGATGAAGAGCGAATCGGTATCTCCGTACACGACTTCAGCGCCCCATTTCTCCGTGGCATGGATAAGGGCGATAGCCTTTTCGAGAGTCTCACGACCGGTCTGTACAATGCTATCCGCAATCTCTGAGCACGGCATACGCCCAGAGAAGGATGCAGATGTGTATCCGTAGGTGACGTTTGCCAGCAGCTTCAACGCCAACTGTCTGTTGTTTAGCAGCTGTTGTAATGTTTTATCGTCCTTGTCCTGCTTCATCCCACTCTTGACCATGACACGAGTCTCCAGAATCTCACCGAGCATCTTCGCCAGCAGCGACGTGCGCATTTCCGGCTTGACATACACCATACCGTTTGGTGCGATGTTGATATGATCCTTCACCAACTCTAGTAATTGGGGTTCTCGCTTAAAGTCCATGAAGCCCAGCTTATTACGTCCCCGCCAGTTGACGATGCGTCCAAGACACGTAGAATAGCAGTAGTTGTATGCTATCATCACACTGGGATAGAGCGACTGAAAGTCCAGGACTAAGACTGGACTTGTGTAGAAGGCGCTCTGGGGTTCCATGACAAGGGGCAGGCACTCGAGGGCGTTCTGCTGACCAACCTGCTTCCGGCTTGGAGACACGAGGATGAAGTTTTCCGGTTTTGCGATACGGAACATGGTCGACTCGACCTTGAACTGCGAACCACGCGATATGACTGCGAAGAAGTCGACACCAAGCAGACGAGCTTGTTCGCTAGTACGTGGTATGGTGTCATTTGCCTCTAGAATGTCCAGATTGAGCTGTACGCGCATAGTAAAGTAATCGATGACCTTTGTCAGGTCTCGTGGTCTTCCGTTCGTGTACCAAGTAGTGAGATCTGAATGCTGGTAGTGTGGTATACGCTTGTGTAGTAGATGGAATACCACATTTTCCATTGTGTACTGTAACAGATTTAGCTCCCCCCGCATAGCTCTCCATATGTTGATCATGTGACGACCGGTTACCCGAATAGTGGAGGTATGCGTAAAGCCCCACCGATCCGTGTCCTTCCCAAGCTTTCCGGGAGATAGCGACCTCACCCTGCTGATCTCCTCGCATAGGTTGTACTCATACTTCATTCTTGCGCGTTCTATAAGATAACCCCACGAGCCATTGTGCACTTCGTATCCAGTGAGGATGTCCGGGTCAAACTGACGGACAATATCAACGAGTCGATTGATGAGGTCCAGCTCGTCCTCTTCGTACTCGACATCTACCTGAACCTGTTTGGCGATGCGCACGGCGATGCCATCTTCTTCAGAGAAACACAGTATGCCAGCGTGAGGGCGGTCGGTAGTCGCATTCTCTTCTCCCTGCACGCTCCAGAATACACACTGAATCTCATCTTCAGCAGGGTCCGGCACGAGAGAGCCTCGAGAATTGACGTGGACCTCCAAGCTCATGATGCTCATATATTGGACGTCATGTTTAACACTGGTCAATGTCTGCTTTTGAGAGTATTTGAAGCCATGTCGGTTCTTTTGTGTTGGACCTTCGATTTGTGAAAGATGGCTCATGGGGTTGAACTTGCGTTGTGGGAATGGTGCCGTCGCGATTTCATCCTTTGATTTTGACTTTACCACTTTACGATGTTTTCCCTGCTGACGTGTCCAGTCTTCTACTTGCTCAAAAGACGGCGGTGGTCTAGATATTTCCCAATGACGCAAACTGCAGCGATGTGATCTAGCCCGGTGCATTTCAGCCAGTTTCTTTTTATCTACCACCACCGGCGGGTATTCTCCAATATTGGCGAGAGATGCACCGACTGGATCAAATGGAGGAAGGTATGGTAGTGTAGTGCTTTGCAGTTTGAACTCGCGGCCCGCATACTCACGAGGCCGACTCGGAACGTCCTTCTCGTTACTATAATAGGCATCCTGATAAATTACAGGTGGCAGTCCGGCATGCATCATAGTGCTATCCACAAGTTCGGCTGACGGAGGTAGGGAGGCATAGTAGACGGTAGGGTTACTGCAAGATGTTCTCAATTGCGTTGCCAAAGCAATCACCTGGGAGCTGAATTTCGGTGTACTGCTGCTTGATACCACGGGTGTAAGTTTACGATGTGTCCATGGAGTAACTGGAGAATGCTGTGAGGCTCTGACTCTGAGATGCTTAGGTCCAGGTGTCTTGGGACCTTCTTGGGAGTTGGAGTAACCTGATTGACTCAAGCGATGTATCGTCTCCGGTGCGTTCGGGTTTTTAACAACAGGAAATGCAAACGTAGTCGGTCCTCCGAGACCCTGGGCTTTGATACGTGATTGCGAAGCCTGCTTAGATTGAGGCGGCTCATCTCTAGAAGTTTCCTGCAAGCCGCTTGCTCTTGAATCGTCGCCTTTTGCAATAGCATTGCGGAAAGCGATGCGCCCGCGACGGCTGGGTGTTTCGTTTAGAATCCTCTGACGCTTGCTGTAGTCTTCGCTCGTAGCATCGAGAGTTCGCTTCCGGGAACTATTGGAATTGCTAGAACCAGGCTCACCGTCATCACTAGGGTCGACAAGATCAATGTCTTCGTCGGCCAGTGTATTGTCCAGCTCTGTGTCATCCGAACCCTTAAGTAACGATGCCGTCAATGGGTCTAGTGACTGCTGCTCTTCAGTGTCGGACTGGTTATCCGCATCTGGCTCATCCAATCCGCTATCCTCGCCTACGACAGTGTCGTTGTGCTCCTGGTGTTGGGGCTCGAGTTCAGACTCATCAGAGCGGGGCTCAATGTTGACTAAAGCATCTACGCTACCCTCTGCGGGTGTCTCAGCACTCTGATTGAATCCGCTGTCTGGAAGCTGCTGTACAGATAAGACTTGGGGATAAAGATCTTCAATGCTCTCCACAGCAGTCTTGATACGATGTTGGCCTTCAACAGGCTTGACAAATGTCTCAAACTTGACCTCCCCTCTCTCACGTCTTTCTTCTTTAATCAGATTTTCAACAAGTTCCCGATACTCATCCTCATGAATCCACCCGGCTTTCTTAGTGCTTCTAGTGTCAGTCGACATTGATATGAGCACCTCAGGAGGAAAGGGACTGCTCGAAGTGCCGCTGAGACCCATGCGGCGCTTTCTTCTGCGCGTTTCATCTCGCCACAAACTAGCCATGGACGGTACAAACTTGTCGTCGGGGTTTCGGGGCATCTGACTCGACCGTTCTAAGAAGTCGTGGTGAATGGGTCGATGTTGTAATTCGTGCCGATTAAGAATATCCTGAACACATATGTCGACTTCGAGGGTACAGTGACTCTGGCGAGGATATTGGTCTTCTTGTGCCATGAACTCGTCTGGAATAGAGGCATCATGCCACTTGTGGAGGATGGTGTCGATTTCATCGCTGTCTGGAACAGGCCCTCGGAACTGCACTTTTGCGCAGTCTATATAATCGCAGCCGTACAGGTTGTAATCACACATCCACTGCAGGATATACTGCAGGTGGCTTTCATATGGCTGAAAGACCCTGTTCAAGATGGCACCCTGGTGCAATAGATCGGCAAATCGCGTCATGTGCATGGGATTGAGCATGTAGACCTTGAGGAAGGTCTTGTAACCAACACTGTATCCGAAGAAGGGCACGCCCTTGACCAGCGTAATGTGGCCGACGTATATGGACTTTCCATCGTATGCGTTTCGTCGGTAGGCCGAGGCAAGGGCATGGTCAATTGATGTGCGTAGGTCGAGTATGTATGAGTCCACTAGGAAGGTATCAGCACGTGATGTGTGTAAGCAGTATGCTATGCCTACCGACATCCTTGTCCAAACTCCCATTGTACTCGAGATACAGGTAGGGTAGCGCTCCATGGATATGAGCGCACACCTTTTGTCCGGTCGCGGTTGCGCCGAATGCTCTGATTACCGGGACTTGGGGTGCACCCATGCGACCGGCAGGCCCGGCATTGCGCCGCAACAGAGGGTCGAGATCGGTTGGGGCGGCCTGGTAGTTGTCGATGCAGTTCAGACGAAAGCGAAACGTCTCCATGACGACACAGCCAATGCCCTAGAAGTGTGAGTGGAGAAGGTGGTTCGCATCGTGCTCAAGAAAACATCCGAGAGCAAATAGTTTGCAAGGCACGCTACGGTGCAATGGGGCGACAACAAGGTGAAAGCAGACGCGGTCGCGACTGGAATGCTGCGCGTGATCCCGTGAGCGTGAGGCGAATGCGAGCGATCGTCGCTGCAGCCCTACGGCGCTAGCGGTCCACTCTCTCGCTCGCCGCCAAAGGACACCACCTTCATCTCTCCAGCACGACTCAATACGCTCAACACAGCCCACATCGCCCACACCATCCAAACCACCCAACATGCCGCCCTCACAACCAAGGAAGCCGGATGTATCGGCCGCGGCCAAGGAGCGCAACGAGTACATTCCTTCCTTCATCTCCAAGAAGCCTTTCTACGCCGTCGATGAAACTGGCGAAAACCAAGCCGATTACCTCGAACATCAGCGTCTACAGAAACAGGAGCAAGACTCGAAATGGTACGACCGCGGGAAGAAAACCGGGCCGGCCGCGACCAAGTTCCGCAAAGGCGCATGCGAGAACTGCGGAGCCATGACGCACAAGAAGAAGGACTGTCTAAGCCGACCGCGCAAAGCAGGCGCAAAGTTCACGGGGAAGAACATAGAAGCCGACGAGATCATCCAGGACGTACAACTTGGCTTTGATGCGAAGCGCGATCGCTGGAATGGCTACGATGCAACAAACTTTGAGGAGGTCATTGAGGAGTACAATGCCATGGAGGAGATTCGCAAAAAGGCAAAAGAGGCGGAGAAGGGCGACAAGTCCGACGATGACGACGATGGCGACAAGTACGACGCCGAGACAGACATGGGACGGAAGCAGGCCACATCCACACGGAATCTACGGCTACGAGAGGACACTGCAAAGTATCTGCTCAACCTCGATCTCGAATCAGCCAAATATGACCCCAAGACGCGCTCCATGGTGGACAGTGGTGCAACAGCAGACAATGCAGCACAACTAGTTGCCGAAGAAGGCTTTCAGAAGGCTTCGGGAGACGCAGCCGAGTTTGAAAGGGCACAGCGATATGCATGGGAGACGCAAGAGCGCGGAGATAAGAACAAGCTGCATCTACAAGCCAACCCCACATCTGGCGAGGTTATGCGAAAGAAGCAGCTTAAGGAAGCCGAAGAGATGGCGGCAGCGAGAAAAAAGGCCCTGGCCGAGAAATATGGAACGCAGGAAAAGTTTTCAGACGATACGCTGCGAAAGAAGGCTGTCACGGAGAACGAGCGATACGTCGAGTACGATGAGCGAGGCAATATCAAAGGAGCACCAAAAGTCAAGGCAAAGTCCAAGTATCCTGAGGACATACTCCTCAATAATCACACATCAGTCTGGGGCAGCTGGTGGTCCAACTTCCAATGGGGCTTTGCGTGCTGTCACTCGACGGTCAAGAACTCGTATTGTACGGGCGAGGCAGGCAAGGAGGCATTCGAGCTGGCAGACCGAATGCGCACTGGGGCTGCGCTGGAAGAAGTTCCCAAGGAGATTGCATGGAAGGAGGAAGAGGCGTTGCAGGAACATGTGCCAAACGCTCCGGATGGCGCCGAGAAGGCCAAGAACGATGCCGCTAGTCGGAAACGGGCTCTCGACGAGATGACTGGCTCGGTGAATGAGGATGAGATGGAAGAATACCGACGAAAGCGCACAATGGCGGCAGACCCGATGGCGGCATACCTCAGCAAGGGAAACAAAAGTGAGGCGGTTTGAAGTGTCTCGTCGTCGTTGTCCTCCACAGCGTCATAGGCGGGTTGGTTTTGTATTGGTAGCATTGCATGGCGTTGATACCCTAGGTGGCATATAAGCATATCAAGTAAAATGACACAGTAGTTCTTCTATGGTGGTTGCGCTGGCCTCTGCAGGCATGGGTGATAGGTATGGATCAAAGGTCCGGCTAGCAACCCGATTAGTGGAGGCGCATCTGCTCACCCTCCATGGCGAACTGCCAGCTCAGAAACGGAGGCGGTTGCGCATGCAGCCGCGTATGCGTTGTTAGTACCATCGCGAAGGCAACAGTTTAACGGTCCAGAGACGGGGGAGCACAGCCTGGAGTGTTTTGCGGCCAAGGGCGATGGCGATGACGAAGCGCCAAGGAGCACGAACCACCACCCCCAGGAGTAACGTAACTAGTACTGCTAGGTAGCTCCCACGATAGTTGACTGAACCAGATGCCCGAACCACCCCACCTCTTTCCTTACTTTTTTTGCCGGCTTTCTTGCATCTTCACGGACACCCTTGCTTGTCTGCGACTGCTTGCGACCGTCAACACGTAGTCTGAGAAAGCGCATACGGCCACCAACATGGCGCTCTACGGAAGTTCGCGCAATGTCGACATGGGCAAGTACGTACAGCATCACATTCACAGCCATGAAAGACATTCTGAATAGCACTATCGCGGGTACGCCAGTTCTATGGGCTAACATAAAACTCGCTAGGCAGGAGTCGGAGCTTGCCATCAACATTCGCAAAGCAACCAGCATTGACGAGGTGTCGCCCAAGCGTACGTCGGGTCCCCGGAACCTCGCCATGTAGACAAAGCTTATAGCAGTGCAGGGAAACACGTGCGAGCATGCATCGTATACACTTGGGACCACAAGAGCTCGGCCTCTTTTTGGCAGGGCATGAAAGTGTAGGTGCCTTCCAAGTCGAGACTCTGGCGCGGCTGGTCAATACCTCGGAGATGCTGACAGGGCGCCCAGGCAGCCAATTCTGGCCGACGAGGTGCAGACGTTCAAGGCGCTCATTACCGTCCACAAGGTCCTGCAAGAAGGCCATCCCATCGCTCTCAAGGAGGCGCAATCAAACACCAGCTGGCTCGAGAGCCTGTCGCGGGGCTCTGTAGCCGGCGAAGGCATGCGAGGATATGCACCGCTCATCTCCGAATACATTTACTATCTCCTGGCCAAGCTTGCCTTCCACCGACAGCACCCGGAATTCAACGGTACGAGAGAGGTGGTAGCAGGCCCGGGACAGCCGACTGACGTGAAACAGGAACATTCGAGTATGAGGAGTATATTAGTCTGAAGTCAATCAATGATCCAAACGAGGGCTACGAGACCATCTCGGACTTGATGACACTACAGGATCAGATTGACGCCTTCCAAAAGCTCATCTTCTCGCACTTTAGGAGCGGTGCGAACAACGAATGCAGGATAGCAGCCTTGGTTCCGTTGGTCCAGGAGAGCTATGGTATCTACAAGTTCATCACTAGCATGCTGCGCGCAATGCATACCAGTAAGTGCTAGACGCTCCGACTAGAGCCCAGCCCGGACTAACCAGCCCAGCTCTCGGTGACGATGAAGCACTTTCTCCTCTGCGCGGCCGGTACGATGCCCAGCACTACCGACTCGTCAAGTTCTACTACGAATGCTCCAACCTACGATACTTGACAAGCCTGATCACAGTTCCGAAGCTGCCACAAGAGCCACCGAATCTCCTCTCCGAAGATGAGAATGCGCCAGCCTTGCCCACGCGACCACGAAACGAGAAGCCCGCCGACCGTGCTCCTGCTGTCGATCCAGAGCCCATCAACGAGTTCTGGAAGGACAACCAAAGAAGGCAACAAGAGGAATATGAGGCAGAGCAGCAGAGACTACAACGCCAATGGGAAGAGGCCCAGCAGCAGCAGCAACAACAAGCGCTGCAGGCACAACGCGACTTTGAGGAGCAACAGAGGCTTCAGGCTGAGCAAGCTCGTTTGGCCCAAGAGCAACTCATGCGCGAGCAGTATCAGCAACAGACGCAGGGTCGCCTTGCCGAGCTTGAACGCGAGAATCTGAATGCGCGCGCACAGTACGAACGTGATCAACTGATGCTGCAACAGTATGACCAAAGAATGAAGGCCTTGGAGGGAGAAATCAACCAGATGAACCAAAACTTCCAGCAACAAATGGGCTCACGAGACGATCAAATACGCGCGCTTCAGGAACAGCTCAACACCTGGAGATCAAAGTACGAGTCGCTAGCTAAGCTGTACTCCCAACTGCGACATGAGCACCTTCAGCTGCTGCAGAAGTTCAAGGCAGTACAGCTAAAGGCAAACTCTGCCCAAGAAGCCATTGACGGCCGCGATAAGCTCCAACGAGAGCTGAAGACCAAGAACATCGAGCTGGCCGACATGATCCGCGAGCGTGACCGCGCACTCATGGACAAGGACCGACACACTGGTGGCCACCGCGAAGAGATTGAGAAGCTGAAGCGTGAGCTTCGCTCTGCCTTGGATAGAGCCGACAACGCCGAGCGCGGCAAGGGCTCAGAACTATCGGCGATGCTGTCAAGACACAACCGTGAGATTGCAGACCTTGAAGAGGCCCTGCGGAACAAGAGCCGCGCACTGGAAGACTTCCAGATGAAGTACCGTGAAGGCGACTCTGATCTTGAGCGTCAACTACGCGAAAAGGAGGAGGAGCTTGAGATATTCCGCGCCGGCATGGATCAGACGCTGCTGGAATTGAACGAGCTCAAGCTCAATGCCAATGCAAACGACAACGTCCTGGACGGCCATCTGGACACTCTCATTCAAGACAGCCTTCAGAAGATCAACGATATCATCGACTCAGTCCTACAGAGTGGTGTACAACGTGTCGATGATGCTCTGTACGAATTGGACTCCCCCATGCAAGCTGGTAACCAGAATGCCACAGGTCCCTTTGTGCTGTCGCAGATCGAAAAGGCATCAACGTGCACCATGGAGTTTTCCACCGCGTTCAATAACTTTATCGCTGACGGACCAAATGCTAAGCATGCCGAGGTGATCAATGCCGTTAACAACTTCGGTGGCGCTATCGTCGATGTTCTGGTCAACACCAAAGGATTGACGCGTTTTGCTTCGGATGAGAACAAGTCTGACCAGCTCATCAACGGTGCGAGAGCTTCGGCCACGTCCACCATCAGGTTCTTCCGTAACGTTCAGTCAGTGCGCATGTACGATCTGGACGCTGAGCAGAAGATCAACGTTGTCATTAACAACAGTACTGAGGTTGTGCGCAACCTGCAGAGTCTGTCCAAGCTTGCGGACGCATTCGCACCCAAGAGCAAGATCACTAATGCATCAGGTGATCTTGGCGACCTGGTTGATAGCGAGTTGACCAAGGCCGCCAATGCCATCGATGCGGCTACTGAACGTCTATCCAAGCTGATGAAGAAGCCCAGAGACCAATATTCGACGTACGAGCTGCAGATTCACGACTCCATTCTCGAGGCCGCCATTGCGGTCACAAATGCCATCGCAAACCTCATCAAAGCCGCAACTGTCTCGCAACAAGAAATTGTGCGCGAAGGCCGAGGAAGCATGTCCAAGACTCAGTTCTACAAAAAACACAACCGCTGGACCGAAGGACTCATCAGTGCCGCCAAAGCTGTTGCTACATCAACCAATATGCTTATCGAGACGGCCGATGGCGTCATCTCCGGCCGCAACTCGCCCGAGCAGCTCATTGTGGCTTCCAACGACGTCGCTGCTTCGACGGCCCAGTTGGTGGCTGCCAGTCGTGTCAAGGCCAGCTTCATGAGCAAGACGCAAGATAAGCTTGAGAGTGCGTCCAAGACTGTAACGGCGGCTTGTAGGTCGCTCGTCAGGCAAGTGCAGGCGATCATCGCACAGAAGAACCGTGATGAGGGTGAAAATGTGGATTACAGCAAGTTGGGTGATCACGAGTTCAAGGTTCGGCAGATGGAGCAGCAGGTACGTTATATAATCATCATCGGCTGTTTGAGTAATCAGTTACTAATAAGACATCGTAGGTTGAGATCCTGCAACTTGAGAACTCGCTTGCTCAGGCTAGGACGAGGTTGGGTGAGATGCGTAAGCTTTCTTACTTGGAAGAGTAGAAACTTTTACGTCATTATCGTTTCGCAGCATTCATTGTTTCTGGGACATTGGGTCATAGTAGTCTGTTCATATTGTTCGTTGGGATCCGCTGGGGAGGATTGCCTTTTGTATTGTCTATCCAATACTCCTATGCAAGCAATACCACGTGATGTTCATTTCTTATTCGCTTGGTACCCTCCTCCAAGTCAGTTGGGCTGTGGCTTAGTGTCTTGCCTGCCAATTTAACCAGACGGTGTGTTATTTGAAGAGAATATTGAAAATGTACGTATGCTTTGATAATCCATTGTTGTCGTTTCGTACATGTTCAAATTACCCACTAGGTTTCTCGATACCATATTCTAAGATGGTCTCTCTAGATATGTCATTTTTCCCTTGTTTATTCTATGCTTAGTCTGCTTGGTGATATCTTTAGCAAACGCAACACGGTTGTCTTTGAAAGTCACGGTGTTGAACGTCCGTCAGGGATAGGCTGCGGGGAAGTGGGGCGATCTTAGCGTAGCGCGTTATCACGTGCGTAATTAGCGTGTTCCCGTGTAAACAGCTTCGAAGCAATGCGACTTACTTTAGTGATACCTGGGGTCAAGAATAGGCCGTGTAGTTACAGCTTCAGATCGCTAGCCAACCATGCCTGCCGCCACAGCCCCCGATTCGCGCTCCCCGTCCCCAACGCCTGCCCCGCCCATTGCCGATGCCCCAGGACCTCGCGCGCAAGGTCTGATCAATGTGTTCAACCAGGCCTCAAAGGCTACACTAGATAAATGCTCCGCCAAGAACTTTGCCTCGTGCTTCCCTACCGCTGCGCAGTACAGCCCCGAGGTGCTGGATAATCTGCGAGGGCAGATAGTAGATCAACTGGACCGAACCTGGAAGAGCAACTTTGAGGACATTATGGAGAGGAGGAATGTAGTCAAACTGCTGAATTCGCTAGATCAATGCATAGAAGATGCAAAGGTTAGGAAGAAACGCGCAGAATCAAGTGCAAATGGCGGGCCTGTGGAAACACCCATTCCGTAAGCAAAACACTTTGCCCTGTGTCTCCTCCCTCAACCATGTCTCTTATAGTGCTAACATTTTCTTCTTCACAATAGCCCTCACACTCTCTCGCCGCCTGAAATCCATTTGGCCCACCTCATGCCTTTCCTCGAGAAACAAGCGACGGATATGAATGCAAAACTTGCAGAAACACAACAGTCCAACACTGAGCTATTGTCTACTGTAACCGCACAGCGCGCTGAGATCGAGGCACTGGTACGCGGCTTGGAGAACGTCATACAAGATCTGGATGCAAGTGCGCAGATGATGGCGCAGGACGAGGTGCAAGATTTGAGCAAGGAGACGAGAGATCTGGAGATGGACATGAGGACCTGATGTCGCAGGAAACAGATTGCTACATGTGAAGAAGAGTCCGGTGAATGTCCCTCTCGCACCTGAGCACGCATACTTGATGGCAGAAAGACTGTAGGCGTCTTTAGAGACCCAAGTCAGAAAGAGGGGGGGGGCATAACATAAGCACCCACGCTGAAGCGTCTCTCCTCAAACTGCGATTCTGCTACCCTATCCGATGATGAGTACGGAGTACGAACAGCACAGGCGCGGGAGCTTGGCACTACAGAAGCTGAACCCCTAGCCACTGATGCTACCGCTGTGCAAAGTAGTAGTAGCGAATGGCGGTAGTCCTTTGAGGCAATTACATACGCCTGGGATTTATCAAGCGGATGGCATGCAACGCAGCATTGAATGGATTGTATGAGTGTATGATGTTGTGTTAGACAAGAAAAAAAAAGACTAGTATGATCTACAGTGAACAACAGCAAAAGAGGATGGACAAGACAAAATTGTAGTTATAATTGAAAAAAAAAACTACTGACGCAGAATGATTCGTTTTCCCCTTTTTTGGGCCGCGTGCTCAATAAAGCAACGTCTCTTCCAAGCATACATAGTTCAAACCCCCCGTTTTTCTTCTTTTTGGAATTACCAAAAGTTCATCTACACACACCAAAAAGAGAAGAATACTACATGATCAAGCACAACCCTATGGTGCATAGTACTTCAACAACGCTGCTAGACTCAACTCACTCCCCGTCTGCAGCAAGATGTTGAAAGCGGCCGTACCCAGGTAAACCGGACACTTTGCCGCCTGCGCGTCCTCGACCGCCATCTTCAGCGCCTCTGCATATCCATCCAACGCCCTACCCTTACCATCCTCGTTGCCCTCCAAGACATCAATCATCTTCTTGCCCGCCTCCTTGAACATGGTACTCGCGCCCGCGGCATCACACGCCAGCTGGTAGAACTGCTGCAGTGGGATACCGACGTGCTTGGCCA
>Ga0265798_10008617_pt1 | contig 12955 bp, 9 predicted proteins | sample P3T30metagenome_FD_192430 | JGI IMG/M metagenome (GOLD analysis project Ga0265798, IMG submission 192430) | Plant litter microbial communities from East Loma Ridge, Irvine, California - P3 T30 | ecosystem: Environmental > Terrestrial > Plant litter > Unclassified | place: USA: California...
CGACTGGGAACTTTTTCTTCATATCAAAGATTTGGCATACCAGCAAGCTAGGCTGATTGAACTGCATATTAAAAAAATGAAAAGCAGAACTTACATAAAAAACCTAAAAAAATACGAAGATATTCAAACCAGGCTTATTATGCTGTATAGATAACGTTGGCGACCCCGATCGCTATCGGGGTGGTAGTAGACGCACCAGCTTGAGGGGCTGGCGCCTGCATAAGTGTGGGAGTTCGATCCGATAGCTATGGGATCTCCTCTTGGGTACTTTAAAAGCTTCGGTAAAACCGAAGCTTTTTTTATTTATGGCTTCAGGTTATATCCTTTTTTCTGAAAAATTAAACCGTTTTTATACTGGTAGTTGTTTGGATTTATCCCAAAGACTAGATGAACATTTACAAGGTGTTTATACTGATAGTTTTACCAGTAAAGCCACCGACTGGGAACTTTTTCTTCATATCAAAGATTTGGCATACCAGCAAGCTAGGCTGATTGAACTGCATATTAAAAAAATGAAAAGCAGAACTTACATAAAAAACCTAAAAAAATACGAAGATATTCAACCAGGCTTATTATGCTGTATAGATAACGTTGGCGACCCCCGATCGCTATCGGGGTAGTAGACGCACCAGCTTGAGGGGCTGGCGCCTGTATGGGTGTGGGAGTTCGATCCGATAGCTATCGGATCTCCTCTTGGGTACAAATTAGATAGTGATTGTCAAGTGAAAAAAAGCCACACAGAGATGAGTGGCTTTTTTTGTTTAAAATAATGTTATGTTCTTGAGGATGCTATTTTGATTTTTAAAATAGCTATTTAGTTCAAAATTGGAATATGAGCAGCCACTGCATTAGAAACAATTACCAATACCGTCGTTCTAGAATGATTAACCATTTAATTCCGGTAATACAATCCATCCGTACTCAACAATAGGAAGTTACCATCAGGTTTGATGAAAAATGAAGAAATTGTTTTTGAAAAGTTAAGTTCTACCTTGTTCCAATTGTTTTTCATACTGTAAATACCTGCATTCGGTGTTGCACGGACCAAATAAAACACATCGTCATTTGATGGTTGGATATTGGTTACCGATTGCGACGTTCCATTGTATTGATAATAACGTTTCGCCGTGCCTTTTAATGTTGTAGGGGAAACCTGCGCAATGACTGCATCATCAGCACCAACATACAAATTACCATCTGCACCAATAGAAAAGCCGGTTGGCTGCGACAAATAATATCCATAATCCAGTAAAATGGGCTGCCAGGTTTTGCCAGTGTCCTTCGACCTAAACAGTTTTCCCCAATCATCAAAAAGGTATAAACTGCCATCAGCATGTTTGTTAAAGAAACTGAACCGCTGCGAACTGGTTGAAACTAGCATTTTTTGCCAAAAAAATCCGTTGTTAGTGGTAATGTAAGGGCCATCAAAGTAGAAACTTACCATTAGTATATCGTCTTTAACCATAAAACCAGTTGGATCACGTTTGTCGAGTATACCATTGCTTATCGCTTCCCAATTTTTAAGGTCTTTAGAGTAAAAAATGCCATCAGTTTTTGTAAGTACATATAACCACCCTTTGGTGTTAAACTGAGCTCCAACTATGCTCGACCATTTTGGTACACCCGCTACTTCGTACCAGTTCATACCTCCATCAGTAGATGAGTATAATTTATCGGAAGCTAAATACAGGGTTTTAGAGTCAAATGTTGTTACCTGTGTCCTATACATATCTGGTACTCCACAACCACAAGATTTTCCCCAACCGACTGGTTTTGTACCAGTCGCCTGAACTTCAATCGAATCTTGCGGCACAGAAGCTTTCCCATTATTTGTATAGGTATTAGGGTACGCATACAAGTACACTTTTATTTTTTGAGCGTTACTGTTGCAGCCCAGTTGCCATATTGCTTTTGCAGTACTATCTTGCTGTACGTTTGATTGTGGAATTGTATAGCCGTTAATCATGCCGTTCCCCTGCACAAAAGCGAATTCCAAATAATATTGTTCAGGCCTTTTGCCTTCAATATGAGTGATTTTAAATGAAAGCTCGTTTGCCAGCTTCTCGCCATAAATACCAGATTGTTTATCTCCCCCAGTTAATGACAATTTTGCCTTCGGCAATAAACTTTCAGGATCTTTTTCTTTATCTGAATCTTTTTTGCAACCTGCCATTAACGATAACATCAAAAGGGATGAAAAGATAAGCTTTATGTATAATACAGATTTAATCATGATTATGGCTGAGTTATGTCGTACGTTAAGATAGAAGATTGTTGTAAACCGAAGACATTAGTCTCGTCTTTTATGATTGCTCTGCGAAGATCACCAGCGCCATAATTACTTTTTAATAATAATGTCCAGCTTAGTCCATTGTCTTTTGATTCTGCAATTTCACCACCGGAACTTACGATTAGGCCATGGTTTTTAAAGAAGCGGATTGCAATAATTGAAAAACTCATACCAGTTGATATTTTATCCCAATGTTCGCCTGCATCATTTGTTCGGATAAGTGTACCATATTGCCCACCTATATAACCCAACTTATTGTTTACAAAATAAACTTTATTTAAATTGTTGTTTAACTGAATTGGTTGCTGTTTCCAAGTTTTGCCAGCATCGGTTGTTCTGGCGATGAAACCTACGGAACCACAGGTAAATAATGTGTCATTTCCAACATGAGTAAGATCGGTTAAGCTATTTAGTATGTTAAATGATGCCGTCTTGTCCCAGGTTTTCCCACCATTTGTGGTTTTTGCAATTCCTCCCTGCAAACCTACCGAATGAATCACGTCTCTACTTTGGAGGTAATATGCAGATGAGCTTTTATGACCTACAAACGGGGGAGTCCAGGAACTAGGCTGAGCAAATGTTTTTCCACGATCATTAGTAAAAGATGCGTAGTTATTTACAATACTTACCATTGCTGTGTCTTTTCCAGTAAAAGAGATAAGGTAAGCACTGTTATCATTTCTTACGGGTTCGCCCTTTATCCAAGTTTTTCCGCCATCATTTGTTCTAATCGTTCCAGAGCCTTCTCCAACAACTAGTCCATTCATTTCATCTATAAATTGAAAGTCTTGTAAAACATTATAACCACCTTGATTGCCATAATAAACGCTTCTCCAGGGTTGACGGAATTTTGCTGAAAGACTAACTGAATCCAAGGTTTTGCATGTACCTTTAATAAATTGCTCATTTGTACATCCAGCCCCAACGTAAAATTTAATTGTTGGATTAACTTCAGTAGAATTAGGTAGCCAAAAAACTTTAATTATCATGTTATCGCCAGATTTAACTTGGCTTAGTACAGTAAAACTTCCACTATTACCACTCATTTTAGTGTAATATTGCAAGGGAGATTCGTCAGTAGTTGTATTTAATTTTACCTTAAGGACAATAGTATCTAAAACTTGATTTTTATAGGCGAGTTGATTATTACCCTTTATAATCTCGATACCTTTTATTTCTCTAGACTTCGAATTAGTTGTAGTATCTGACTGATTTGGATCGCCTTTTTTACATGAAAAAAATAAGACTATGGCGGCCGATAAGAGCGTGTATTTTTTTATTGTGAGCATATGTTAAATTGTAAAGCTAAAGATAGGATAAAAAATTAGGGAAGTTCTGAACATAAATATTTTTTGTAATAGTACTGGTAAGCTTCGATTCTACCGAAGCTTTTTGTTTGTTTATGGCATCAGTTTATATTCTTTTTTTTGAAAAATTAAATCGTTTTTACACCGGTAGTTGTCTGGATTTGCTACAGCGATTCCAATTGTGTAAGGATAAATACCTCTAAAGTAGTTTCGGCATATTTTTTTTGCTGCCGCGCTAAAGATGTTTTTTGAAAATTGAGGTGATCAATCTCTTTTTGGATCGGGTTTAATAACGCGTCGCAATCGGCAATGCTGGTTAATGTGCTTAGAGAATAATTCATTACACATAAAATTTAAGGGTATAATATAATTTAATTAGAATAATTATATGGATGAAAGTTGTTTTTATGCAATCGCCTCCTTAACTTCATTTGTAGTATTTACTGTACTTTAATATATCTAAAGGTTATATATTTGCACTTCATTTCTAGTCAGTGCAGATGTTGTGTGGCATACTTCCTTGTGGCATAAAAAAAATGACACATAAAAAAACGCCACAACTTTGTGTGCAAATTTTAACGGGCATAAAAAAGTGCCACAATAAAAATGGTCATAATGCTGACTTAAATAACAATCGATAAAAAAATGAAACACATACGAGAAAAATTAGGGCTTTCGCAAAGTGATATGGGCGGTTTATTAGGCATGCCCCGAAGTTCTGCCAGTATGTATGAAATCGGTTCGCGTAATTTGAGCAGTCGCCAGCTGGCTTTGCTTTCTAAAATAGAGCTGTTGATGCAAGGTGAGCTCGAAATAAAACCATTCGAAAAAATTAGTATCAAGGCACAACAGAATACGGCTTCCACGATAAAAAAAATGGAACAGCGGATAGATAAGGCTGCATTTGATTGTTTAAAACTACAGCGAAAACTAACTGCATTAATTAATAATTATGCGAAAACAGAATTGTTGTGGGCCATTATTTCGCGCTTAAAAGAAGAAACACCAGAAAATACACCGTTAAAGGTTTATTTAAACCTGCTCGAGATAAGCTGTTTAGAAAAAATAGATAACTGCGGCCCTCACCAGCAGGCAGAAATTACTTTTCGCATTAACATGCTGCAGTATGAACAGGAGCTTGCCCAAAGGATGATTGAGAAGGCGAAAGCAAAACTGTATAGTTTTACGGAGAAGTAGCTAAGTTAGCGGTTTGGAGGCGGAAGATTATGTTGCAATTGGGTAACTTCCCGCACTAGTTTTTTAATCTTTCTGGCTTATTGATTATATTTCTTGATGAACATTCATCTATAACTGAAAATGTAGCCATTGGGTTTTGGTACAATTTGCCTACACCTTAGCTGCCATTGGTCGTAGCGATTATTTTAACGGCCAGGGCAAATATTTCAAGGTATTCCTTTTTGTCTATGTTCTAATCTGCAGTTAAAAACGATTTAAATGTTCAGTTATTCCTGCTGATCGGTACTAGCCAGAATCGAACACTTCGATTCCGGTTTTTTTATGGCTATTCCGCGCTTTACGATACCTCAAATGGTGGTCAAAGGGATCTAGATACGGTCATCTGTTAAAAACAGATTAACTGCAGACGCAGCATAGCTATTCTGGGGAATATATTGGCCATAACAATTACTGGTGGCTGTCTGCGTCAATTTCATTTTTTGTGCCTCAATGCTCCTCCCGGGAGCCGTGTTTTTCTCTATCAACGGTAAACAACCGGGGAGCTTAACTCACAACATATCAATATTTTGCCACTTGTTGCTAATATACGATCACAATGGTCGCCTTTTGTGTTGTAGGTTTAAACATTCAATACTGTAACGAACCGCAATCAAGTAGCCTTATGCTTCATCACTTTTATGCTGCGTATGGAAATGTATTGTAATAGCTAATATTAAAGTATTAACCATCATAAAAATATTTTTATCGATCAGCCTGTTGATCTTCTGAGGGAATTAACTACCTAAAGATGCGTATGCGCTGTGATGAAAATTAATCAATCAATAAACCTAATCAAACAAAAACCAAAATGAAAAAACAAATTTTATTATTCCTGATAATTGTATTGTTATCAGGCTGTAAAGATGAATTTAATTCCCTTCAGCCCGCTCAGTTAACTAACCCACAAAAGCAGGCCAAAACAGCAGCGGTTGCAGCTGCTGCGCCGGATGTTTATATTCCGCAGGAACTAAGCTCGAATGATTTTAATAATTCGTCTAGCACATGGAGTTGGTCAAGATCACGCTCTTCCGATCACTTTATTGTTTTCTGGGCCAAAGGCTATGGCACTAATGACCCAAATTCAACTGCCGTACCAGCAACATACCGGGTAAACATTACGGATCTGCTGACCAAAGCGGAAGGCTTTTTTCAATTAAATGTTACTCAATTAGGTTTTGCTAATTTAGCTACATCCAAGCTGAGTAAATATAAGATGATGATCTTTATAAATTATCAAACGGAATGGCTGGCTACTGGTTCTGGCTATGATAACGTTATTGGTGCCCTGTGGGTTAGCCCAGCTACCATGCAGCCGGTTGGTCATGTAATCGGTCATGAGATTGGACATAGCTTCCAATATCAGGTTTTTGCTGACCAGGGTGTTGGCGGGTTCCGCTATGGGTTTGGTGGCAATGGCGGTAACGGCTTTTGGGAGCAAACCGCTAATTTCCAGGGATTCCAGAGTTATCCGTCGACGGTTTTTACCGCATATGATTTCACTGTTTATAAGGATAATTACCATCGCCATGTTCACCATGAATGGTACCGTTATGCCAGTTACTTTATCCTCTACTATTGGGAATTTAAAAGAGGGCGTGATTTTATCGGAAAATTATGGCGCGAGTCTCGCCAGCCGGAAGATCCTATTCAAGCATATATGAGGCTCAATGGTATTAATATGGCTACTTTTAATGGAGAAATATATGATCAGGCGGTAAGATTTGTCACCTGGGATATTCCTTCACTCCGATCTTATGGTACCAATTACCATGGTGCCCAAACGTGGAACTACACCATGCTGACTGACGGAAGCTACCAGGTAGCATATAATCGTGCTCCGGGTACTACAGGTTACAATGTTATCCCTTTAACCGTTCCTGCCGCAGGCACGGTTGTGTCTACCGTTTTTACTGGTATGGTTAATGCACCAGGGTATAATCAGGTAGCAAATCCAGCAAGAGCAGGTTGGCGCCATGGATATGTTGCGATTTTAAATACAGGAGAACGCAGGTATAGCGGCATGTGGACCAACAATGCAACCAGTAGCTTTACTGTGCCGGCTGGTACTGTAAAATTATGGTATGTAGTAACTGGAGCTCCGACTACCTATGCACCACATCCATGGGATGAAAACGAAGCTAATGATGACCAATGGCCTTTCAAAGTAAAATTCACTAACAGTTCCGTGTTGTAAGACATGGCTAAATAATACGTTTTATTTAAATTAAGATTGGGCCGTCTCAAGCTTGTTGAGGCGGCTTTTTTTACTTTGCTAGTAACTTCTTTAAGAACGTTTAACTGAATATATATATTCAGTTATCCGTGATGAACTCAAAGCTAAGGGGGGAAAGCTGAAAATATCCTGCCCGGCCGAACTGCATGGGATAGTGACCTCGGCGCTTGATGATCCCCGTTTTCCGTGCTGAAGAACATATTCATCCCCATATTTGACGCTATAATCCCTTAAAATATATTTGCCTTCCACTTCATGTATCATTTTTACCTGACTGAATGATAGACCGGAAGCGGTATCGCCACTTACTTTTAAAGTGTGCTGCCCGTTTAATGTAAACAATCATACCCTTGAAGAAGTAGTTGGCGCAATGACCAAATGGGGAATGCAGCATCGCGAAAAGGTGAAGTCAGACATGTCTGTGCGGAAGTCAAAGTAGATAACTAACTGCAGAATTACTATCTTTGATTTTTACAAACCAAATGAATTCTATAACCATCAAAGAATTTTATAAGGATATTTTAGGAGACAGCTGTCCTGACATTGATCAATTCCTTAACGACAACATTAATAAAGATGTTGGTCACTTTAATGTTTTTGACATCACTGAAATATCAAAGACATGCACTACTAAAACCGGAATGCCGTATAACAGGAGAACTTATTACAAAATAAGCCTGATTAAAGGTAGAAATAAAGTGGAATATGCAGATAAGACTGTTGATATTGAGGATTGCGCTGTTTTGTTTGCCTCACCGAAAATTCCATATAACTACACACATCTCAGTACGGAACAGTCGGGGCATTTTTGTGTCTTTACAAAAGATTTTTTGCCCACTTCTAAGATTGCTCTTGAGCTTGATCACCTTCCGATTTTCTCTCCGCAAAGTGATTTTGTTTATCACATTTCTTCGGAACAGTTTCAAAAATTTGAAGCTGTATTCGTGAAAATGCACGAGGAGATACAGTCAGATTATGTTTATAAATATGATTTGTTAAGGAATTATCTAATGGAATTAATTCATTCCGGTCAGAAATTAAAACCCATTTTGCCTGTTGAGAACTCCAAAACTGCTGCTGCTCGAACCACAACGCTGTTCATCGAACTATTAGAAAGACAGTTTCCTATTGAAAATATAAATCAGTTGCTTCAATTGAAAACACCGGCAAATTTTGCGGGAATCTTAGGCGTTCACATCAATCACCTCAATAGAGTGCTGAAAGAAACTACAGGAAGAACAACGGGTGAAATTATTGGAAGCCGGATTTTTCAGGAATCCAAAATACTGCTTACACAAACACAATGGAATGTGTCGGAAATCGCTTTCACCCTTGGCTTTGAAGAAGTTGCTCACTTTTCCAATTTCTTCAAAAAATACAGCAAGCAATCGCCACAACATTTCAGGGAAACGGTAATGGTTTGATTTTTACAAACATCCATTTGATTTATGCAAATTGATTGATGCGTTAATTCTCCAGCTTTGTATCGTTAATTAAAACGATACAAAAATGGCAAATAAAATAGCATTAGTAACAGGCGCAAGCCGCGGACTCGGAAAAGACTCAGCCTTGCAGTTGGCAAAAAAAGGATTTGATGTCATCATTACTTTTCAGACCAAAAAAGAGTTTGCAGACGAAGTGGTAATTGAAATTGAAAGCATTGGGCAAAAAGCATTTGCATTGCCTTTGGATATTGCAACAACTGCTGGCTTTGATCAGTTTGTAACTGAAGTGAAAAATATTCTGGATACTGAATTTTCTGCTGCAAAACTGGATGCACTGGTTAACAATGCTGGCATCGGTATTAATGAAAGCTTTGAAACCATGACAGAAGAAATTTTGGATTCAATGACGAATATACATTTTAAAGGACCTTATTTCTTAACTCAAAAGCTATTGACCCTATTGAACGATGGAAGTAGTATTGTAAATACATCTTCTGGTCTGGCAAGATTTTCATTTCCAGGATATTCTGCTTATGGGGCAATGAAAGCAGCAGTTGATTCATTATCCCGATACCAGGCACTGGAATTGGGAAGCAGAAAAATCAGAGTTAATTCTGTGGCTCCGGGTGCTATTGAAACAGATTTCGGAGGTGGCGTTGTTCGTGATGTTGCAGATATGAATAAACATCTGGCTGCTGAAACGGCTTTAGGAAGAGTTGGTTTACCGGATGATATTGGAAGCGTGGTTGCATTCCTTTGTTCTGATGATTCCAAATGGATTAATGCGCAGAGAATAGAGGTTTCGGGAGGATTTAAGATTTAGATTCTGAAGAAATTTGTAGAAACCCCATTTAACATTTTGTTGAATGGGGTTTTTATTTACCTGTGATGATCGTTTTACACATATTTATGCTTTCTGAAATCATAAAGTTCAGAAAGGTGCTTTCCATTCGTAATAATTTGCATATATGTAAGTATGTAATAATTTATCAGCAATCATAATCTCAAAACCAAATCTTACCAAACCTTCTTCTTGTATAAGATTGATAAAATTTACAGCATCTATACAGTAGAAACACAAAAACTATCCACAGTAGATAAACGACACCAAGTGGGTAACCGTAATTTGATAATTCATTTCCTTTCTCATAAGATTTGGAGGTTGTAACCATCTCTGATATAGATATACCAGTGAAGCAAAGTCCGGCCATTGCAGCAAAGTGTATCATTAACGTACTCAATAGGTAAGTAAATAAGGGGGAAGAACCGAACGTTATAAAAAAAATACTCACTCTATTTTGAACGTCCTTTATAAAGTGAAGGAAAATAAAAACTGGCCCCAGCGTGATGCAAATAAAATTTAATGAGGCCGGATACTTGGTTACACTAAAAAAGGAAAGCAAGGTTTTTACGAATGTTTCCTCGGGAGTCCATGGTTGTGGATCGCCAAAATTGATCCCGCGGAGGATAAAGAACAGTGCGGTTAACATAATCCCTGTTGGTAATAACCATTTTCTTTTGTAAAGATGGCCGACCGCATAGCCTGAACTTAGTATCGCAAACCACGGAATGATCGTATAATTAATCACAAAAAGCCTTTCTCCATCAGTAATATACTGCTGTTGATGCAGGACAGACCATAAAATTGTTATTGATGATTGGCCTGAAAATATAAAATGATCTAATAAATGGTGGCCAACTAATATCAGCAAACTAAAAAATAGCAGAATTTTCTTTGGCATAAACTGAAGAAAAGCCAGGAGGCCAATGCTTAAACCGAGTGCGCCAATAATAAAAAGACCAATGGTCCGGTATTGGAAGTCAAATGTCCATAAAAAGTTATTAATCAGCAGTTCAACAACAATCAGCAGGAATGCCAGCAGTAGCATTTTGTAAAAAACCTGGCGACTGGATTTACGCTGACTCCATTGAAATAAATAAGTGCCTGTGATGAAAAATACCGTAGGCGCAAAGAAGTGCGAAATAAATCGGGTAAAGAACAGAATAGGGGTGGTGCTATCAAGGTTGCCAGGGTTCGTATTCCAGTAGTGAAAGAAAAGCCGGGTATGGTCTAAAATTGCAACCGTAAGCAGGATCCCGAGTATCAATTCTTTGCTATTACTTTCAGTATTAACTGATTTTTCTGGTGTAATCTGATTCTTCATTGGATATTCTTGAGGCGACTTGAAGTTGAAAGAGGCTCACAATAAAATCTCATAACTCAAAATATGATTCGAAGTGTTTGAAATAGGTGAGCCTCTTATTTTTACTTTTTAGAATTTGAACGTCAGGCTTGCAAGGAAGTTAACTGGTTTTTGCGGACGAGAATAGAAACCATCCGAGATCCAGTACTTTTCATCTAAAATGTTATTTGCCTTAAAGCTGACACGGTATTTTGGTCTGTTGAAGAAAACGGTTGCATCTAAAACTGTATATTTTGGCAAAACAAAAGTATTTGCCGCATTTGAAAAGGTATCGTCTACATAGATGGCGCCTGCACCGAAGCCTAAACCTTTCGCACCACCATTTAATAAGGTATAACCTAACCAGATATTGGCAACATTTTTCGGTGTTCCAACGCCACGTTTGCCCGCTAATGCCGGACTGCCATCTTTAAATTTATTATCGTTATAACCATAGCCAGATACAAAATTGAATCCTGGAAAAGGATTGCCGATAAATTCAATTTCTATCCCCTTACTTTCCTGGGTTCCATCCTGCACGGTGAAGTTTTGATTATTAATCGTAGCTACCCTGGTGATGTTTTTAACCGAAATATCGTAATAACTAATGGTTGCATTCAACTTTTTATTCATCAGGTCTAGCTTAATACCACCTTCCCATTGGTTGGCTTGCTGTGGTTCGAAAACAGAAATTGAACCGTCTGGCTGCGTGGTGTTTGCAACGTTTCTAAAGCCGTTCATGTAATTTCCAAAAATGGCTACCTTGTCTTTTATTGGCTGATACACGATTCCAAGTTTAGGTGAAAAAGCAGTTTGATTATAATCACCTGTTTTCACTTGGGTCAGGTTATTAATCGTGCCTTCATTCATAAACCGGTCTGCACGTAAACTGAACATGGCCATCAGGTTGTCGGTAAAGTTTATTACATCAGAGAAGTACGCACTGTAGGTATTTTGCTTATTTAAACTTTGTGGTGTGCTGATTGTTCCCAAACGGTTTTCAACCTGTTGCAGTCTAATATCTTTCACGGGGGTGTTCAGCGTAATCGTATCCAGCTGCAATGCTGTAAATTTAAAATTCCGGAACTGAGTCATGTAATCAAGACCAACAACCAGTTGGTTCCGAAGCTTACCAATTTTAAAATCTCCTATAAAATTTTGCTGGATTTCTTTTCTTCCGGATTTTTCTGGTGAGAAGACACTGATGGCTCTGGCAATAGTGGTATTGGTTAGCCATGTTTGATTGAAATAAAGTAAGTCGTTATATTCTCCATTGCTGAATGAATAATTGGTTTGTGAAGTCCACTGGTCAGAAATTTTATATTCTGCTTGTGCGTAAACGTTATTTGAAAGCTGGTTTCCAACAAACGAGTTGTCAATCAATGAGCGTTTATAATCCAGATCCAATTGATCATAGCTTGTGGCTGTTACCCTGCTTCCTGTGGCCCATGCCGTAGATGAAGTGCCTTTATACGTTTGAAGATCGGCATCCAGCCGGAAAATCAAGCGGTCATTTACCTGGTAGGAAATACTAGGTGCTACCGCATAGGTTGTTCCAAATCCCTGATCCTGAAAAGAGTTTTCCTTTTGTGTAGCCAGATTCATTCGGAAGAGCAACGTTTTATCTTTATTCACCGGAGTATTAATATCTGCTGTTAGCCTGCTCAAATCGAAACTGCCCTGAACATAAGATATTTCACCACCGAAGGTATCATAAGGCTTTTTAGTTACATAATTTACCAATCCGCCGAAAGATGTCATTGCCGCGCCGAAAAGCGTAGCTGATGGTCCTTTAATGGCTTCCACACGGTCAACCATTGATAGGTCAATCCCTGTTCTTAGAAAGGTAGCCATACCATTTCTAAAGTTTTCACTGGTTTGAAAACCCCTTGAAAAAAATGCCGGCATTCCTGCACCTGTTTTGGCCGGCGCTGCTCCGGGGATATTGCGGAATGACTCCTCCAGCGTCAGTGCCATTTGTTCCTTGATTAATTCTTTATCTACCACAGAATACACCTGTGGATTTTCCAAATTTTTCAGCGGCAATCTGGATACATACCGGCTTTCTTTTCGCGATGATACATTATATTTATCGCCAACAATCAGCACCTCGTTTAAATCTTTAGCAGTGGATGAGAAGGAGAAATCTGCTGTAATGTTTTCTCCTGCCTGAAGTACAATGGTTTTAACCTGTGGCTGCTGACCAACAAAACTCACTTTTAGCGTATAGGTTCCGGCAGTCATATTTTTAAATTGATAGG
>Ga0265798_10008619_pt1 | contig 12953 bp, 19 predicted proteins | sample P3T30metagenome_FD_192430 | JGI IMG/M metagenome (GOLD analysis project Ga0265798, IMG submission 192430) | Plant litter microbial communities from East Loma Ridge, Irvine, California - P3 T30 | ecosystem: Environmental > Terrestrial > Plant litter > Unclassified | place: USA: California...
GCCGCCGAAGGTCTGGCGCGGGAAGCGGATCGCCTGCTGGCCGCGGATCGCCAGCTTGCGTTCGCCCTGGCGCAGGATGACCTTGAGCGTGGCCGGCTCGATGCCGCCGCCGCAGAACATGCGATAAGGGACGGTGACCTCAAGCCGGCCATCCTTGTCGATGTCGGTAAACGTCACTTCGTTGGCGAAGAATCCGGCATCGCTGTCGAGCCCCGGGCAGTCGTTGGCGTCGCGGATGGTCCAGCTCTGGCGCCACGCGCCGTCCGCGCCGCGCGTGTGCAGGGCGGCCAGCAGCGCGTAGTTTTCGGTCCGGCCGGAGGAGGGGGCGCTGGGGGAGGGGCCGGTCTTGCGAGTGAGGACCAGCAGGTGTTCGCCGTCGCGGTCTGTATAGGCGCGTCCCAGCACCAGCGTGCCGGGGACGTCGATGCGGCGTACGACGAGATAGTGCTGGTTCACTGGCGTGGGCGGGCTTGCCGCATGGGCCGCGCCGCCACCGATGGCCAGGAGGGAGACGACTAGCGCGATCGCCCGCATTCAGCCTCCCACGCGTTGGAGAGTCGCGCCTTCGCAGGTCGACTGGTCTTCGGGTTCGGATGTCGCACCTGGCGCCACGTTGGTGCAATCGAGGATGGTGTCCTTGCCTTCCTGCTTGCGTGTAAAGCGGTTGTGAAGTTCGTAGTGTTCGCCCGGCGCGCTGCCGGGATAGACGCCGGTCCAGTCGAACTGGTAGCCGTTGTCGAGGCGCGTGAGTGCGGGGCGCGGCTCCGCAAATGGCAGCCGATCGTCCTTGCCGCTGACACCGGCGCGCCAGATTTCGCGCATCGTGCCGGTGGGCTGGTCATACAGGTAGTAGGTGACGCCGCCGCTGAACCGGTTCGGGCGGTACTCGAACACCTGGCACGTCATCTCGAGCAGGACGTGCACTTCGGATGTCTCTAGCACGCGCAGGCTGTAGTCGGGGCAAATGCCGTCCGCGCCTTCTGGATTGGTCAGTTCGAATATGTGACTCGAGGCCGAGGTGGTGAGCGCGAGGTGGCCTTCTTGCGGCAAGAGGCGCATGGTCATCGTGGGGCTGCGCCAGACGTCGAGCGTGAGGTCCTCAAGGCGCGTCGCATCCGAGTAGATCGGTACCGACCAGCGTTCTCGGATATCGTCGGAGGCGTGTAGGGCGTCAGTCACGCGCTGGCCTTCTTCGATTGCGTCTTCTCGCGGATCCTTGCCGCAGGGTGTGCTGGTGCACGGCAGCTGGATAGCTGCGGGCGGCGCTGGTTTCGACAGCGGGACCGGTGCATTGCGTGCTTCGCATGCAGTCAAGAGAAACAAGGCGAACGTGTACCTGGCCAGATCGCGCTGGCCCTTCGTCAGCTTCGACGGCGTCACGGCGCTTCCAATACTGGCAGTTGTACGAGCGTCCGGCACATGGCTTTTTCCAGGGTCTTCCACGCATTCATCGCGGGCGCGTGGGCCTGGGAGAAAGCGTCAATCGGCGCCAGATGCTCCTTGGCCGCATCGGTCGGGATGACCAGCAGGCGCAGGTAGCGCGACGAGTCCGCGTGGCTGCCAAGGGCGGCGGCAAGCAGTGCGGGCAGAAGTATCCACCTGATGTGTTTTGCATTCATCGCACGTTTCCTGTTTTGTAACGCGGCGTCATTTGGCTGGCTTCAGCTTCGCTTCACGTGCGAGCACGTCTTCAACAGTCAGCGCAGAGTTTCGATAACTGCGGGCGAACACCGGCTGCAGCCGATAAGCCGGTCCATCGGTCTCATCGTCCGAGGCCTGGCTAAGTTTGTTCCAGGTGGCAGTGATATCACCCTTGTCGTGATAGCTGCTGCCACGGCCGATCCGCTTATCCGCGACGACGAAGTACACGGCGTCAGCACGTGGCACGACGATGCCATCGGCGATCGTCACTTCTCCGCCGCTCGCGCTCTCCCAAGGGAAGGAGGCCTCACCTTTCTTGCGGATCACCGGCACCTGGTTCCAGGCTTCGTCGCGTGCTTCCTTGAAATAAAAGCTGTAACTGCGGCGGTAGCTGACCGTGTCCTGATAGGTGCCGACGACCAGCATCAGCTTTCCTCCCATGACGGGCCAGTGGTGGAGACCCTGTGGCATCGGTGTCGGGTCTGCAGCGCCGGCACTGCCCGCATACAGCGTGCAAGCGAACAGGCCAGACAAGATTATGATTCGGTTCATTTGACTTTCTCTCCAGTGTCGCATTGGCAGGCAGTAGCAGCGCGTTGAGCTGAGATAAGGATTGGTTTCATATAGCTGAAATACGGATGGGAGATCGTTGATTAGGCAGCGAATGCTTATTGAGATACTTTATCTAATGGGGTAGACCGGCTCTTCGCGGATATCGACGCGTGCGGCATGTCTTATGTATGCCCGAGGAGGAGAAGATTCATACGACGGATTGGCGATTCAGGTTGAAAATATCGACGTTACTTTCCTCAAATAGCTCTTCAAGTTGCTGAGGGCCGAAGTCACGCGCATATTCTGTTTCACTCCGCGATATAGGCACGGCTAACAACCATGCTACATCCTTGCCCATTAGCCTGGTCGAGCATAGGCCCTTATCCCATAGGAAGGGGTAAGTGAAATATATATCGCTCATCGTCGTTGAAGACCCATACATTGATATCACGTCCGGAAATATTATGCCTGGGGCGCAGAACCAGTTGGAGTTAATGACGTTAAATGCGAGCGTCGCCAGGATGTTATCGAAATTAGGGTATGCAGAACCGCAGGCTCCCACAAGTTCCACTCTGGTACGGAAGGGCGCGCCATTGAATACCATCTCATGGCTGCATAAGCCGACTGTCGCGTAAGCCGTCACGCCAAGTTGCGGACAATCTTCTGCCTGAAGCACGAAAATATCGCTTTCGTGATTATCATCCCAATATCTGGCGATTGGAGGTTTAGAAACACCAAAGGCACTCGCAATATATTTCGCTATCCCCCGCAGTTCGTCTGATATCTCAGTCATACCAACTCCAAAAAATTCAAATGCCGTCGAGGTCCGATTTTAACGCGTACAGAAATTTCTCAAAGCCGTTTGCCGAACTTTGACGTTAATTTTTGCTTCATCATGCGACATTGCCAACGAAGCATTTTAATGCTGCAAAGGCGTTAAAGTGGAAATCGCGATGTATCGATACGAATGATTTCAGTTTCACCTAGCTCGGCTAAGAAATGAAGGTGTCCTTTCAAATCGACTATAGCCAGAGACTCCAGTTTGGCAGAACCCCCAAGGGACAGCGCCGGCTCAAATCCGTATATTTCATCCGGCCTCACTGCGCCAAGTTTCTTTAGTGCCCTTTTGAACAATGGCTTCTCTCGATCATCCTCGAAATCAAGCATTTCTACGGTCATGCTGCCCAAGAAAACACTAAGGGAGAAGTCTTCCTTGCCTGCTATGACATATTTATCGGGGGGGAAAGTGAAAATTTTATTTTCTAGCGAAATTATTTCGACGAATTTTCCGTATCCTTTTTTCCATCCAATTAACTCCCCAAACGCAGTTCGTCCAATAATGAAAACGTCGGTATATTCGAGCGAATTTCCACACCAAGCACCAAGGATGCTACTGTATTCATCAGGATTGACGAGCCAGAACATTCCATTCCCAAACCCACCCCACCCAAACTCAGTCCAATATGCTAGTAACCGATCAGGCAATTCTTCTCTGAACCGTGCTATTTGCTCTGGCGTCGGATACACCCGAGGATGCTGTGCAGGAAGCGCTTTTAAAAGTGCCTCGAAATCTTCGTCCATAACTCGCCTGTCTGGATTTGCGTAACTTTGAATTCATCAAGGTGGGGGCGCATAGCCTTGGCCGGTCTGCGCGCGGCGAAGCGGAGATCAGATTCTCTAATGCCATAAACAACCATCCGAAGTTTTAACGCTGCCCGCGTCTTGCTGTTTGAGTAGAGCGAGTGAATTGCTAAAGCTCTACTCCTCAATCAGGTGATCAATATTCAAATCAACTGGTTCTATGTCCGCCATGATTATCTGCCTAAGTAAGCCTGGCTTGCGGCGCAGCCAGACTGCTTGCATAGCAAAAATTGGTGAGAATTCGAGGCCGACTATGGCGGTATGGTCGACAATTACAGGAGAGTTGTAATATACATTCTTAGGGTCGTCCAAAGAAAGCTTCCATCTGCCGCGATATGATGTACTCACAATCTCGCCAACGTAGCGTGAAAATGTTACGATCAAACTGCCGCGTGTGTCTTCGTCCGCTTTGTCCGTTAGTTTAAAAAAACAGCGATTCCAAATTTTCGAGACTATTCATTGTGACGTCAAGTTGAATTCCATGCCTCTCTGCCTCATGATTCAGCGCGTCCATCTGATCATCCATACTGAAGAGAAAATCGTCGAAATCTTCCTTCGATTTTTCGATGTCAATCATGTATTTATCTTTCAAAGATTTGATATAGAAATGAAATCAATTCCGTCGAGCTTTAATGTTTCCCGCCCTGAGCGGATAGATAAAATTGGCGAAGCTGCACACTATTTGGTTGTAACGGGTAGCGCAGTGAAGGGTAGTCTACCCAAATTAAAGCTTGCTACAAATTAAATAACGCTCCCGGGCAGGCGTTTTGCCTTTCCGTGACTTGTATACGCGCATCGGCTTCTTCAAAATTTCACCAAATTATCTGTCCTTATCAAGGCCCACTCGCGGAAGAGTTCCACCCTCACAAGCGCCCATTTCTGGCTCGACTTCCCCCCGTTCTAGGAGATCTCTGCAAAGCAAGACGCTCTTACCATAATTGGTCGTTTCGCGCGTATATCGATTGTGCAGTTCTAAGCGCATTCTTTTACCGTCATGGACATAATTGGCAGTCCATCGAATTTCATATCCCTTAGAATTAACGGATATCCTAGGGTCGCGGTCCAATGCAGGTGCTGGGGCGTCCTTCAAACTTGACGACGATTCCCAAATCTGGCGCATCGAATGCGTAATAGTATCGTACAAAAAGTAGGACGTACCGATGTGATATCTGCCGGGTTTGTATTCCGATCCAGCGCATGCCTTTTCAATCAACGCGTGCGTCGGCGAACCGTCGATGACCTTAATGAAATAACCTCGACAAATAAAATCGTTCGAAGATTGAGGCGATCCGATCTCAAACACGTCGCTGCTGCCATTTTTGTCGAATTGAATTAGTCCTTGAAGCGGTCGTAATTTCAGTAGAAGTCCCGCTGATTTGCTGACGTACAGCTCCAGGTCTTTTGGCTTTTTCGAATCCGAGAACAATGGTAGTGTCCACCGCTCTTCGTCAGAATTGCCGGCAGCGATCAAGTCACGTTTTTCCCGCCCTTTTCTGATCAGATACTCCTGTGGGTCTTCTCCAGTCGGCGTATTTCCACAAGACGTCTCTCCACATTTCGTGGGGCTATTCGTAATAGCAGGCGCCTCTCTGTGACGCGGAGCCGAAGGTTGCTGTGCATCCGTACATCCCGCTGCAAGGAAGAGAAGTATCAGCGCTAAATAATTCAATCTCATTGGTTTGTGGATTTTTTTAGTGAAGGAAGCGGGACGAGACGATTGTCCAAAACCCGATCGTGACTTCGCTGCCGTCTGCGCTTTCCGGCGGAAAGGCGGTCTCGCCTTTCTTGCGCACTGCCAGCACCTGATTCCGCGCTTCGTCGCGTGCATCATTGAAGAAGAAGCTGTAGCTGCGTCGGTAGCTTAAGGTGTACTGATAGGTGCCGACGACCAGCATCGGATTTCCTCCCATGACGGGCCATTGGTGAAGTCCTTGTGCCATTGGAGCCGGGTCTGCAGCGCCGGAGCTGCCTGCCCACGACGTGAAAGCGAACAGCCCGGATAGGTGTCGCGTTGGCTCATTGGACGTTCTCCTCTCGGGCGCATCGGATTGCAGTCGAAACGCATTGATCTAGAAAAAGCATGGATTTCGTTCAATCGAGATGCGAACGGTAGTTTGTCGTTTGGACTAACTGGCTGCGTACAAAGTCAGATAAACGAGCGCGTCACCTGAATGATGGCAGACGAATCCTTTGACTGGCGCAGCAGTCTTTTTCAGACGCGAGCGGTACAAGCGACAGGTACTTGAGTAAGGCAAGGGAAGCGCGGTATTCTCCTTATTTCGAAGGATGCTCTGGAACGGACTGGAAAGCCAGAGTCTCGCAGCGCCTGGAACGATAAACTCACTGCCTGCTTCATTGGGAAGCCCATTGAACCAGTGTTCATCAATGCGATCAACTTCGGCCACCAACGTGACAAAATCCGTTGGGCCGGGCACACCGCCGTGATACTCCGGGGTTCCAAAAATTTCCCATCGAATGGACTGGATTGGGGGTGGAACATCGACAATCGCTTGCAGCTCAGCCATGCTCGAGGAAACCTTCTTGTTCGATTCATTATTTGAACAGCCGGGCAGGCAGATAAACAGCATACTCAATGCAAGCAGAAGACGTCTATAGATCATATTATGGTTCCGCGAGTACGGGCAATTCTCCAAGCGCACGGCAAAGCCCCTGCTGTACTCCAGAAGCATTGGCGAGCGCTGCGACAGGTAGCGTCGACTTGTAAGGCTTTCCCTCCGCATCGGCCGAAATTCCGGTTAGCTGCAGCTGCCCGGCTTTGACGTCGATGATAAGTGCAGCATCGAAGCCGCGCGGAAGACTCCGGTCGCGGTATGACGCGAGGGCTTTGACCAAGCGTCTGCGGTGCTTGTCATCCTGGGCCGCTGATATGGCCCAATCAGCCGATATCTTGTGAGTGGACGTCGCAAATTGGGCATCCGCGATGTTGAGGGACCCGCCCGCACAACTCGCTGCTTTGCTGCCTGGACGATAGCTGTCGAAATACGACTTGATCGGCCCGAGGTGGGGTAGTGCGGGGCCCGAGGTGATGACCAGGATCGTCAAACCGTCCGGGGATCCAGCAAGAGCGGCTGGATTAACGGCGAGCAATCCCGCCAGGATCAAAGCGTTCGTGGTTTGCAGTTTCACTGTTCAGTTCTCTAATAACGTCAACGCTTAGTTGGTAAGACTTGCAGGTTCATTCGGCATGGCCGCCAGGATGCGCTGAACCGGAACATGCATCGGTTTTGTGTAGTAGGGCTGTGATAGATAAATCGTCATCCGGACGATGCAAGGAATTGTTTTCCTCCCTTGGAGCACGGCCGCAAGTTCGGCGTTGGTCAGCATTTGGTCACTGCCCATGCTGTCCTCCGACGCTCGCCAGAACTGGAGCGCCGACTGGAAGCGGTAGGCGCCGTTCTCGGCTGGCCCGGCAGCCACTTCGACGCCGCCTTTGCCGAAGTGTTCCAGCCGGTGCTCGAATTCGAGATTGCCATCCGCTTCAAGTGAGCAGGCAAGCTCGCTCAACACCGGACGTTGATGCCGGTTCTTGCTGAACAGCTCGAAAAACTGCACGTTCGACTGGAACGTGAGCCGGAAATTTCCGTTGAGAGGGGCAATGTCGACGAACGCCAGATCTGCTGCAGGTCGGTCACCGGTGCAGGCGAACAATAGGGCAAGGACGGGCAGGGCCGCGAGCTTTTTCATTTGGTCAGTCTTCTGATCGTATCAGTCATGATGTCCGCCGCGGATTTTGCGCCGCCGAGCGGACGCGTGAACATGATGCCCGCGTTGGCGTGATTGACGTCGACAACATGGTTCATCTGCGGCTCCGACCTGATTTCCCATTGCTCTCCCATATCGGCAATCACATCGGAAAAGTTGCCGCTCTTCGGCTTGGCGCCAATGTTGATCCAGTATTTCGCAGCCGGCATGGGTGCGGGCACCAGAGCCGTGGCCGATATCGGTGTACAGCCGGGACGGCTGCTGCCTGGTATGACAAGGACGCCCTTGTCGTCGAGGGGATAGCCGCGGTCCTGCTCCCACCCCCAGCGGGCATGGAAGTCGACGTCGATCCGCAGCGGCGCGCACTTCGATGCCCGCCGGTTGATGCGTAGCTGGTCGTCGCCCAGTAGATACGAAATGGTGGCCGACTCGCTAGGGCCCAATCGCTGATAGCGCGACAGCAGCTCGTCCGATGCGAGCGAGGTGTGGCCGAAGAGGGCCTCTCCCGTACCGGTGTCCGTGATGGTCGAGTAAGGACCGGTTGCGCGCATGTAGTCGACGGTCAGGTAAGCGTCACGGTCCGAGCGGTTGGTAACCAAGATGATGAGCCTGAGCTGCTTGTTGGATTCAATGCATTGCGGATTGCGAGGACAATGCATGGTCAGCACGAACGGCGACCCAGGTATGCTCGGCTTGGCAGGCGTGTCCGCCGTGCCAGCTGTGCAGACCGTGAACAGCAACAGTGTTAGGCAGCCACGATGTCGCATGTGCTCTTCCGTCCCAGTAAAGTCGATACGAAGCTGCAGCTGAATCTTCTCGGCTCAAGTATGAAAACTACGGCCTTATGAATTACGTGGGTTTAAATATTATCAGCTTAGTATTTTTAGTCGAGAATAGTTATGCCGGGTAAAGTCATGAGTAGTTCACGAAGATCATCAAGTGAAATTTTGTCCTCTTTTGAGAGAACCTCGGCATTTCCGCAAATCGCAACGCATTCTGGATCGTTGTCGGTATATACGTCAAGGGTAACTCCTATATCGGACGGCCATTTTCGAGAAAGTAGAACCGGTCGGGCGTCGATAGGATTTAATATTGCGAAATTAGGCCATTTCGGAAGTTGAATTTCGTCCATGTCACAATTTAAGAATCGGCATCCATCAAGTACAGCATCGCTGAAATCACAACCGTTGACAGACGATCGATCTGATGTTTCCCAGTCTCCGAAGTCACATCCGATAAAATTCCCAATGAACTTCACGTTGACTAAATGGGCCCGATTGAAGTGAAAATCGTTTAGCGGACTATGCTGAATGAAATCGCCGCCATTCATCTTTAGGCCAGCTATACATAGGGTATTGCAATCGCACTCAGAGTGAATTGAACAATTTTCAAGAACAAGTTCAGGACCTAAGAAATTTACTTCGCTGCCAGAAAGCTTGATTTCTGTACGGGCGAGTTTGGTGTAATCAATATCCATTTTTCTAAAATGAACTCATTTTGAATGTCAATAATTCATTCGTGGCGCCAGTCGAGGTAAGTAGTGCAATTGTGGATCATCGTGTATCGAACTACCCTTTAGCATGAAGATCACATGGAACAATTTGTAGCCGCTTAACGGAGAAACCGCGTAGTGTCCAGGTGTAATACTTCGGTTTCTCCAAGTTGAGCTAGAAAGCTCAAGTGCTCTTCCATCTTTACTTTTACTAATGCACTAAGCTGGGCGGATCCGCCTAGAGACAGGGTAGGTTCAAAAGCATACATCTCGTCAGGGCCAAGCGCTCCGAGCTTTTTCAGTGCTCGCCTGAATAATGGCTTTTCGTTTTGATCTTCGAAGTCAACAGATTCTTGATCTACTCGGCCAATCATGTTAGCAAATACAAAATCCTCTTTTCCCGCTAACACATGCTTATTCTCCACGAAGGTAAATATGGTATGTTCCAACGGCATAATGTGCATGAATTTCCCGTATCCTTTTTTCCATACTATCATCTTGCCGAAGGCGCCCCGTGCGATGATAAATGCACCATCAGTGTTTATCAATCCTTGGCACCATGCGTTGAGAACGCCAGTAAATTCGGATGGATTCACAAGCCAGAACAGCCCGTCCCCAAACGCACCCCATCCATAATCCTTCCAATAATTTAATAGAATGTCAGGGAGTTTCCCCTGGAAAGCGTTGAGCTGAGCCGGTGTGGGCACCACTCTTGGTTGCTCGAGCGGGAGGGCGCTAATCAATGCCGCGAAGTCTTCGTCCATTTAATTCTCTTATTTTTAGTCAGCTAATCTGGCATTCGGTAAAATGCGCACGCAGGAATTGCGTTGGATACGTTCCGTCGGAAAAGATGGGCACATCGGACCTGCCTCGGGGCTGGGCAGCACCCAGCGGCGAGGAAAAGTGGTTCCTGCCGAGATGAGCAGAACAACTCCACCATTCCACGGCGGCTTCGGCTCAAGCCAGGTTTGGCCAGCGGTTGGCCACTCGAATGATCGTGCCTGGATAGGTGCGGGCCCGGCGTTCGCTTATCCCAGTCAGCGGATTATGAATTTCGCTTTCGAACGTATTTCATTTTGAAGAGCATGGCAAGACAGGTATATGGGTTAATCAATCATTGATTTTGATGCCTGGCAGAGTCATAAGCAGCTGTCGGAAGTCGTCCAGTGTTAATGCGTTTTTCTCGGCAAGCCGTTGGGCGTTTCCGGAAACTGCTACACACTCTGGATCGTTGTCGGTGTATATATCTAAGACAACGCCAACTTTTGAAGGCCATTGTCGAGATAAAGCTACTGATCTGGCGGCGCCCGGATTCAGCAGAGTAAAGCACGGCCACTTGGGAAAGCTGATATTTTGTACGTCGCAATTCAGAAATCTGCATCCGTCGAGCATAGCTTCAGTGAAGTCGCATTCTTCGACCAAAGGGAATTGCGGGTTTTCCCAATCACCAAAATCGCACCCTATAAAATTTCCGCTAAATTTGACTTTGGAGAAATAGGCGTGCTCGAATTGGAAATTCGTCAGAGGACTAATTTGTGCAAATTTTCCTCCTATCATTTTCAGACCGGAAATAAACAAAGCGCGTTGCTCGCATGCCGATTCCACGATGCACTTTTCCAAATGTAGCTCTGGACCTAAGGAGTTGATTACTGTATTAGATAACTTGATATCTTCTTCAGTGTACGTGGCATGATGTAATTTCATAGTGTTAAAACATAATCACCTAGGAAACTTCAGAATTATGATCATCTGCAAAATTCGCATATCGCCTACTGCATTTCTTGCAATTTGCTGGCTATCTTTTATAACGATTACAGTCTCTCTATCGAAATGAAAAAACTGTCGATTATGCAAAGGCGAATAGCTTGAAAATATTGATGTATTCAGTGATTAACAATTGAGCGGTAGCTGTCTCATACCCTATCGAGACACATCCAGGAAATTTTCGTCTACGAATGTCATAGCGAATTCACTCGGATCAATGCCTACCCCGCTTGAATGCATACGCGCGAGGTCAATATTCCATATTTCGCGAATTTTAGTTGGCAGGGAATCGGCAAAGTTCATCTCGTCACGGAGGATTTCAGACCATGTTCCATTCCGTTTATAGAGAGTCGCAAGTTTTGGCGTCATACGCTGCAATGTATCGCGTTGCCGCTCATCAAGCTGATCAATGGCGTCTAACACGTAGCATTCTAGCAAACGAAGAAGCGGCTTTCCTTCATACCTGTCCATATTTTCAACTTCGAATAATGAGGAGGAGCGCGAGTGTCTTCAGAACTTTTCGGGGCCCAGCGATTGACCTCCCAGTTCTAGACAGTCGCGATGATTCTGCAAGTTGATCCTGTTTAGCATCGTAATGAGTTGACGAGAGCAACCGAATTACGTTTTGTTCGGTCGTAGTAGCACAGTTTCAATTTATTTAATGTTGTCGTTGAATAGCTGTTGCCCTAGCCTATTGCCTACCCAATTTAAATTTAAGCTAGTATTAACATTGCTTTCATTAACATTTCGCGATGCTAAATTTTGGGTCGATATTGAGCCATAGTCTCAAAGTCAGCATCCCAACGCCCACGCGAAAATACCGACATTGCAACGTCAGAATCATCGGGATCCTCAAATCCTGTTATCGATATACCAAGATTCTTGAATGCAATCATTCCTACGTCTTCCCATGCGGAACTGTCGAGCATGAGAAGCTGCGCAAGGCGGTCCTTCTTCGGTGGTAAGAAAATCGGAATGTCATTTAGTTTGACGTTCGTGCATTCCTTAGGTATGCCAATTTCAACCAGCTTTTTTTCGTGAGAATACGTCGTCGAGATTCCATTCCTGAACTCAACAGGCTCATTAAAAAAATTTGTGCGTATTCGATCAGCGGCACCCCAAATTGACGCAACCTCCTCAGGACTCATTCCAAACTTTATGTTATCGACCCCGATGTACGAAAAAATTCTCTCAATATCTAAGAAATCCAAAATGTATCCTCCTATTTTAAGAGTCCGTGAGTCTCTAGACACTTGAAGTATTCGAGCATCTCGAGCATGGCTTCATTGTACTTTCTGCTGTTGCCAGTCTCGCGCGAAATTTGACGAACGTCCAAAATTTCTTTAGCCATCGCAGTGCGCCATTTTCCTTCTTTCAAGAGGTTTTCGAGCATCTTTCTGTAGCTTCTAGCGGCCGAGCCGCCTTGACCATTACTTTGGGTCTCCTTGTGATCGAACGGATCCATCTGGATCGCTGGTCCATCGTTACGTTTCAGCGGGCTGATTTTGTCCGCCGGCATGTGATGAGAATCCTTGCCGTCGTTTGCTGGTTTTCTGGTCTTACTATGAGCGCCACCGCGGTATGGGCCCTTACCGTTACCTTGGCGCAAGTGGTCACACGGCCCTTTCTTGCCTTTTTTGCCCTGCGTTTTTTCTGGCAAAGGCTTCGGCCCCCCGCCTTCCTTGCCGCCTATTTGTTTCGCAGGACTGCTAGGGCCACATGCTTCACAGTCTTTATTGCTTATCCCTGTATTTGTAGTTCTATGCTTTTCGGCAACCTGCTTACTTTTCTTTCCAGCGACTTTCGCCAAGCGCTCCTGCATCTCCGCCTTGCGGAGATCGGCCAGTTTGGCCGTCAGCTTGGTTACGGTCTCGCGCAGTTCATTAATCCGCTTCGCCGCGCGCACCGCTTTGGCCGGCTTGGCCAGCGCATCACCCACGTATGGGACGACACTCACCAGGCTCATGCCCGCGCCCAGCCAGTCACCCTTACGCACGGCCAACCCAGCGCCGATCAGGTCCGACGCTGGCGTCGGGTCGATCATCCCGGCCACATCGGCTGCGCTCGCCGCCAATTCCCACTTCAGATCCGCATCCGCCTTGGCCAATGCTTCCGTCGTGTCCTTTATCTTCTTGCCGAT
>Ga0265798_10008620_pt1 | contig 12951 bp, 10 predicted proteins | sample P3T30metagenome_FD_192430 | JGI IMG/M metagenome (GOLD analysis project Ga0265798, IMG submission 192430) | Plant litter microbial communities from East Loma Ridge, Irvine, California - P3 T30 | ecosystem: Environmental > Terrestrial > Plant litter > Unclassified | place: USA: California...
CCCAGCCATGTGACGGGCGACCTCAACGCCAAGACGCCGATCTCGAACGCAGAGATGCGCGAGCGGATGAGCGGCAACATCTGCCGTTGCGGTGCCTATTCGAACATCCTCGAAGCGATGACCGAAGTTGCGGAGACGCGCGCATGAAGCCCTTTACCTACGAACGCGCCACCTCCCCCGCCGCCGCTGCGGCTGCGGTCGCGCGCACCCCCGGCGCGAAGTTCATCGCGGGCGGGACCAATTTGCTCGACCTGATGAAGCTCGAGATCGAGACGCCGACGCATCTGATCGACGTGCAGGAGTTGAAGCTCGACAAGATCGAACCGACGCAGGACGGTGGTCTGCGCGTGGGCGCGTTTGTATCGAACACCGCGCTCGCCTCCGATGCGCGCGTGCGTCGTGATTACGGCGTGCTCAGCCGTGCGATCGTCGCGGGCGCATCCGGCCAGTTGCGCAACAAGGCAACGACCGCGGGCAATCTGCTCCAGCGGACGCGCTGCCCGTATTTCTACGACACCAACCAGGCGTGCAACAAGCGCAAGCCAGGTTCGGGCTGCGCGGCGCTCGGGGGTTACAGCCGCCAGCTCGGCATCATCGGGACGAGCGATGCGTGCATCGCGACTTATCCCGGCGACATGGCGGTCGCGATGCGCTTGCTCGATGCGCAGATCGAGACGATCAACCCGACCGGCCAAACGCGGACAATTCCGATCGCCGACTTCCACAAGCTGCCCGGCACGACGCCGCATGTCGAGAACGCCCTTCAGCGCGGCGAGCTGATCACTGCGGTGACCTTGCCCAAGCCGCTCGGTGGGACGCATACCTATCGCAAGGTGCGCGACCGCGCCTCCTATGCCTATGCGCTCGTCTCGGTCGCGGCGATCGTCCAGCCGGACGGCAGCGGTCGTGTCGCGATCGGCGGGATCGCGCCGCGTCCGTGGCGCGTCGATGCCGCCGATGCGCAGTTGCGCAACGGATCCAAGGCAGTGGTCGCCCCGCTGCTGGCCGGCGCACGGCCGACCGAAGACAATGCATTCAAGGTTCCGCTGGTCGAGCGCACGCTCGCCGCGGTGCTGGCGGAGACACGCGCATGAAGTTCACCACCCCCGCAGGGCAGAATCCGATCGACCAGGGCAAGGTCGTCGGCAAGCCGCACGACCGCATCGACGGCAAGTTCAAGACCACCGGCACCGCGCCTTATGCCTATGAACGGCATGACGTCGTCGCCAACCCAGCCTATGGCTACATCGTCCACGCGGCGATCGCCAAGGGGCGGATCGGAGCGATGCATCTGGCGGAGGCGAAGGCCGCCCCCGGTGTCATCACGATCGTCACCGCTGCCGAGGCGGGCAAGCTGACCAAGGGCGATTTCAACACCGCGATGCTGCTCGGCGGTCCCGAGATCCAGCATTACCACCAGGCGATCGCGATCGTCGTCGCCGAGACGTTCGAGCAGGCACGCGCCGCCGCCAATCTCGTCCGCGTCGATTACGAGCGCGGCAAGGGTCGCTTCGACCTCGACGAGGCGCTCAAGACCGCGCCGCTCAAGGGCAATGACAGCGGCGAAGGCAGCAAGGCCCCGCCAATCGACCGCGTCGGCGACTTCGAGGGCGCGTTCGCCAAGGCGGCGGTCAAGCTCGACGCACGCTATACGACGCCCGACCACAGCCACGCGATGATGGAGCCACACGCTTCGCTCGCGCGCTGGGATGGCGACAAGCTGACGGTGTGGACGTCGAACCAGATGATCGCCTGGGGCAAGGGCGACGTTGCCAAGACGCTCGGCATCCCCAAGGAGAACGTCCGGCTGATCTCGCCCTATGTCGGCGGCGGGTTCGGCGGCAAGTTGTTCGTCCGTACCGATGCGATCATGGCGGCGCTCGGCGCACGCGCGGCGGGGCGTCCGGTCAAGGTCGCGCTGGCGCGGCCGATGATGTTCAACAACACGACGCACCGTCCGGCAACGACGCAGCGGATCCGCATCGGCACCGATCGCAGCGGCAAGATCACCGCGATCGCGCATGAGAGCGGTTCGGGCGATTTGCCCGGTGGCGGCCCCGAGACCGCGGTCTCGCAGACCAAGTTGCTCTATGCGGGCGCGAACCGAATGACGTCGATGCGGCTTGCCGTGCTCGATCTGCCCGAGGGCAATGCGATGCGCGCGCCGGGCGAGGCTCCGGGGCTGATGGCGCTCGAAATCGCGATGGACGAGATGGCCGAGAAGCTCGGCATGGACCCGATCGCGTTCCGGATTGCCAACGATACGCAGGTCGACCCCGAGAAGCCCGAACGGCGCTTCTCGCAGCGGCAGCTGATCAAGGCCATGCAGGTCGGCGCGGACGCGTTCGGCTGGAACAAGCGCAACGCCAAGCCCGCGCAGGTGCGCGACGGGAAATGGCTGGTCGGCATGGGCATGGCGGCGGGCTTCCGCAACAATATGAACATGAAGTCGGGTGCGAAGGTCTCGCTCGATCGCAAGGGGATCGTCACCGTCCATACCGACATGACCGATATCGGCACCGGCTCCTATACGATCATCGCGCAGACCGCGGCGGAGATGATGGGGGTCGATATGGACCGCGTCGTGGTCCGGCTCGGCGATTCGGATTCGCCGGTGTCGTCGGGTTCGGGCGGCCAGTGGGGCGCGAACAGCTCGACTGCGGGCGTCTATGCGGCGTGCGTCAAGCTGCGCGAGGCGGTTGCGCAGAAGCTCGGGTTCAACTCGGGTGACGTCGAATTCGCCGACGGCAAGGTGCGCTCGGGCAACCGCAGCGTTGCGCTCGCCGAGGCGGCGGGTGATGCCGGGCTCACGGTCGAGGACACGATCGACTATGGCGATCTTGCCAAAAAATATCAGCAATCGACCTTTGCCGGGCATTTCGTGGAGGTGGGCGTCGACATGTATACGGGCGAAGTGCGCGTTCGGCGGATGCTCGCAGTGTGTGCGGCGGGGCGGATCCTCAACCCCAAGTCTGCGCGCAGCCAGGTGATCGGCGCGATGACGATGGGTGTGGGCTCGGCGCTGATGGAGGAGCTCGCGGTCGACAAGCGGTTCGGCTTCTTCGTCAATCACGACCTCGCGCAATATGAAGTGCCGGTCCATGCCGACATTCCGCATCAGGACGTGATCTTCCTCGACGAGACCGACCCGACCACATCGCCGATGAAGGCGAAGGGCGTGGGCGAGCTCGGGCTGTGCGGCGTCGGCGCGGCGATTGCGAATGCGGCGTATAACGCGACCGGCATCCGCATCCGCGACTATCCGGTGACGCTCGACAAGATGCTCGACAAGATGCCGCCGGTGGCCTGACTTCTGGCGTTCGGTTCGTGGCGGGCGAGTATGACGTGGTCATCGTGGGCGGCGGCGCGGCGGGGATCGCCGCCGCCCGTGCGCTCGCTGGTTCCGGGCTGAGCGCGGTCCTGCTGGAAGCGGGACCGCGCCTTGGCGGGCGCGCGCGTAGCGAGACGCATGGCAGACATGCGCTCGATCTCGGGTGCGGGTGGCTGCATTCGGGTGAGCGTAACGCGTGGACCGCGATTGCGGAGGAAGCGGGGGTTGCGATCGACCGCCGCACGCCTGCCTGGGGGCAGCAGTTTCACGACCTCGGCTTTACGCCTTCGGATCAACGCGACGCGCGGGCCGCGTTCGAGGCCTGGATCGAACGAATGGAGGGATTGCCGCTACCGAGTGACCGTGCTTCGGATGCTTTACTGCCGGACTGCGCGTGGAACGGTCACATTGCGGCGATGACCGGCTTTATCAGCGGGGTCGGGCCCGAGCGGATCTCGGTCGCGGACTATCTGACGTATGACGCCGCCGCGAGCGACTGCAACTGGCGACTCCCCGATGGGTATGGCACGCTGGTGACTGACAGTTTGCCCGAGGGGTTTGCCGTTTCTCTTTCAACGCCGGTGGAGCGCATGGCGCTGACGCCGGGTGGCGTCGTGCTGACGACACCCGTGGGCGATATCTCGGCGCGGGGCCTGATCCTGACCGTTTCCACCGCGGTACTGGCGGGTAACACGATCGCCCTCCCCTCTGCGCTCGATCCGTGGCGCGCGGCGGCTGCTTGTTTGCCGCTCGGACGCAACGAAAAGCTGTTTCTTGCCATCTCCGGGAAAGGGCCGTTCGAGGACAAGACGCAGGTGCTGGGACGGCCGGGCGATCCTACCAGCGGATCGCATTATATCCGGCCACTGGGTTGGCCGGTCATTGAATCCTTCCTTGGCGGCGACGGCGCGCGAATTGCGGAGGCCGAGGGTGCGGACGCCGCCTTCGCGCAGGTGATCGACGATCTGGTTGCGCTGTTCGGGGCGGATGTGCGCCGGATGTTGCGGCCGCTGGCTGCTTCTGCGTGGAGCGCGGACGTTCGGATCGGAGGCGCGTATAGCTGCGCTTTGCCGGGGCATGCCGCGGCGCGGGGATTGCTCGCGCGGCCTTATGACGAGCGTGTCTTCTTCGCGGGCGAAGCGACCAACCCGACCGACTTCAGCACCGCGCAGCGCGCACGACAGCGGCGTGCGCGCTGCGCGGGAGGTGATCGGGGTGCTGGGGAAGCGGGGGTTAAAAGGCGGCCAACGTTCCCTTGACTGCGCTTCCCCGGCGAAGGCCGGGGCCCAGGAGTAGGGCCATGGTTGGTTGCGCAGCGCGCAGTTTCAAAAACCTGTCCTTCTGGGCCCCGGCCTTCGCCGGGGAAGTGGCTTTAAAGGAGGGACCGATATTCAAGCCGCGTCGGTCGGTTCCGGCAGCGCCGCCGGCTCCCCATAACGCGCGAGCGCCTCGACCGGGGGAACGTCGTCGATCTCCCGCGCCGTCGTCTCGATGTTAAGATCGCGGAACTTGCGTCCGCTGACCAGCACACGACTCTCAAAGCTGGACACGAACGTGTTGTAATTGTTGACCGCGCTGGTCAGCCCGCTGCCGACCTTGCGCAAATCGCCCGCCGCCTTGGCGATCCGTTCGTACAATTCCTTGCCGAGTTCGCCGATCTGCCGCGCTTCCTTGGCGAGCCGCTCCTGCCGCCACACCGCAGCCACCGTCCGAGCGATCGCGATGAGATTGGTCGGCGTCGCGAGCAGCACGCGCTTGTCGAACGCGAAGTCCCACAGCGTCGGATCCTGTTCGAGCGCCGCGGTCAGGAAATGCTCGCCGGGGACGAACATGATGACGTAATCAGGCGCATCGGCGAACTGGCTCCAATAGGCCTTGTTGCCAAGGCCATTGACGTGCGCGCGCATCGCGGCGGCGTGCATCGCCAGCCCCTTGTTGCGTTCCGCCTCGTCGACCGCGCCGAACGCATCCTGATAGGCGTTGAGCGAAACCTTGGCGTCGATCACCAGGCTCCGCCCGCCGGGCACGGTGACGATCGCATCCGGCCGCAGCCGCGCGCCTTCGTCTCCGACCGCCACCGAGACTTCCGTCTGGAAATCGGTATGTTCGGATAACCCACAGGTTTCCAACACGTTTTTGAGCTGCTGCTCACCCCAGCGGCCGCGTGATTTCGGGGCGTTGCGGAGCGAATTGACGAGCTTGGCGGCTTCGGTCGACACCTTTTCCTGGCCGACCCGCAGGCCTTCCAGTTGCCCCTTCAACTGGTCGAATGCGCTCAATCGCTCGCCTTCGACGCGCGTAACGGCTTCCTCATATTTGAGCAGACGATCGCTGACCGGCTGGAGCATCGACTTGAGATTGTGCCCTGCTGTTTCCTCCGACTGGCGGAAGCGTTCGTCGGCGCGCTTGAGGAACACCTCCTGTGCATCGTTGAGCAACTTGTTGGAAACCTCGGCGAATTGCGTTGCGAGCAGATCCTTGGCGTGGAGCAATTCCGCCACCCGCGTGGCGTGCGCGTCGCCGACCATCTTCTCGCGCGCTGCAGTGGTCTGGTGGAGTTCGACGATCCGCGCTTCATAGGCATCACGATCCGCCTTCTGCCGCGCGTCGGCATTCGCCTGCAGCTCGGCGAGACGGTTTTCGAACGCGACGCTCTGCGTCTTGAGCGCGCTGTTTTCCAGCCGCGCGCCGTCGCGCTCGTCGCGGATGACGGCGAGTTCGGCGCGCAGTTGCTCCGCATCGCGTGCACGCTGTTCGGCCCCGGCGAGATCGGTGATGGCACGGCGGAAGTCCGCCTCGCGCGCAGTCGTATCCGCACGCGCGGCGGCGACCGGGCGGTTGCCGAGCACCCAGCCGATCAAAAGTCCGACCAGCATCGCGCCGATCGCGAGCAGGGAAATCATCAGGCCATTCATAACGGGTCTCGCTGGAACATTTCACGAACCTTACCCGCGGTGGCGCGTGCGGACAAGCGCACCCCGTCGCAAAGCGGGGCGGGTTGCGCCAGCATTGTCCGCGCGTGCTCCTGCGAAGGCAGGAGCCCAGGGTTGCACGCGCCACCCAACGTTGGCTCGCGCGACTCTGGGTTCCTGCCTGCGCAGGAACACGGCATCGCATTCGATCGCCGCTACCCCCTCCCCTTCGCGCGCTTCTCTCGCTACAGGCGCGATCATGCTCTCCGATATCGCGATCTCGCGCGCCGCCACCTTGCAACCCATCGGCGCCATCGCCACCGCCGCGGGCATTCCCGCCGAGGCGATCGAGCCCTATGGCCACCACAAGGCCAAGATCGATCTCGCGCAACTGCCGCCAGCCGCGAAGACCGGCAAGCTGATCCTCGTCACCGCGATCAACCCGACGCCTGCGGGCGAAGGCAAGTCGACCACCTCGGTTGGCCTCGCCGATGCGCTCAACCGGACCGGGCGGCAGACGATGCTCGCGTTGCGCGAACCCTCGCTCGGGCCGTGCTTCGGCACCAAGGGCGGCGCGACCGGGGGCGGCTATGCGCAGGTCGTGCCGATGGAGGACATCAACCTCCATTTCACCGGCGATTTCCACGCGATCACCTCGGCGCACAATCTGCTCGCGGCGATGATCGACAACCATGTCCATTGGGGCAACCCGCTCGACATCGACGTGCGGCGGATCGTGTGGCGGCGTGTGCTCGACATGAACGACCGTGCCTTGCGGGACATCGCGCAATCGCTCGGCGGCCCCGCGAACGGATATCCGCGCGAAAGCGGGTTCGACATCACCGTCGCGTCTGAAGTCATGGCGATCCTGTGCCTGGCGTCCGACCTCCATGATCTTGAAGCGCGGCTGGGGCGGATCGTCGTCGCCTATACGCGCGATCGCCAGCCGGTGACCGCGAAGGACCTGAAGGCCGACGGCGCGATGGCGGTGCTGCTCGCGCAGGCGATCAAGCCCAACCTCGTCCAGACGCTCGAGGGCACGCCCGCACTCATCCACGGCGGGCCGTTCGCCAATATCGCGCATGGCTGCAACTCGGTGATCGCAACGCGGACCGCGCTCGGTCTCGCGGACTATGTCGTCACCGAAGCGGGCTTCGGCGCGGATCTGGGGGCGGAGAAGTTCTTCGACATCAAATGCCGCCAGGCGGGGCTGAAGCCGGATGCGACCGTCATCGTCGCAACGGTGCGCGCGCTCAAGATGAACGGCGGCGTGACCAAGGCCAATCTGTCCAAACCCGACGTCGATGCGGTGCGGCGTGGTGGCGTCAACCTCGCGCGCCATATCGAGAATGTCCGCGCGTTCGGGGTGCCGGTGGTGGTCGCGGTCAACCGCTTTGACAGCGACACGCCCGAGGAATTCGCCGCGATCCGCGAAATCGCCACCGCACAAGGCTGCGAAGCGGTGCTGTGCACGCATTGGGCGGACGGGGGTGCAGGCGCGGAGGCGCTGGCGGATGCGGTCGTGGCGTTGTGCGATCGTTCGGTCGGTCAGTTCGCGCCGCTCTATGCCGACGATCTCTCGCTGTTCGAGAAGATCAACACCGTCGCGACGCGGATCTACCGCGCCGAGGAAGCGATCGCCGATCCGTCGGTGCTCGCGCAACTCGCGCGCTGGGAGGAAGCGGGGTTCGGCCATCTGCCGGTATGCATGGCGAAGACGCAGTACAGCTTCACCACCGACCCGTCGAAGCTCGGCGCGCCGACCGGGCATGTCGTGCCGGTGCGCGAGGTGCGGTTAAGCGCGGGTGCGGGCTTCGTCGTGGCTATCTGCGGGGAAATCATGACGATGCCGGGTCTGCCGCGCGTGCCGGCTGCGGAGGCGATTCGCTTCGGGGCCGGGGGCGAGATCGAAGGGCTGTTCTGAAGAAGCCGGGATTTCTTACTGTTCTCCGGCGAAAGCCGGAGTCTAGGGGAACAGGGAACGGCGCTCGTAACTCTGGGCTCCTGCCTTCGCAGGAGCACTCAGAAGGTCGGTTTCAACCTGCCTTGCGCATCTTGGTGAGCTTTTTCATCAGCATGTCGCGCTTGAGCTTCGAGATGTGATCGATGAACAGCACGCCGTTCAGATGATCGATCTCATGCTGGAACGCGGTCGCGAGCAGCCCGTCCATGTCGGCTTCCTGCACCGCGCCCTGTTCGTCGAGCCACGTCGCACGGCACCGCGCGGGGCGCTCGACATCGGCATATTGCTCGGGAATCGACAGGCACCCTTCGGCATAGACCGACATTTCGTCGCTCACCGACAGCAGCTCGGGATTGATGAAGACGAGCGGCTTGCGCACCGGCTTGGCGTCTTCGCCCTTGCCTTCGGGCTCCTGCAAATCGATCACGACGATCCGCTGCTCGATCGCGACCTGAGTCGCGGCGAGGCCGATACCACGCGCATCGTACATCGTGTCGAACATGTCGCGGACGATCGCGCGTACGGAATCATCCACTTGCGCAACAGGTTCGGCGACGGCGCGGAGACCGGGATGCGGAACTTCGAGAATTTCTAGGACAGCCATGCTCGCGAGCTAGGAAAGCCCGCGCGGTGCGTCAAGGTGGCTGCCCTCCTTCTTCGTGGCTTTGTGGCTTTGTGCGAGAAAGCTTTTTGCGCACAAAGCCATAAAGCCACAAAGATAAGAAGGGGTTATCTTGAAGATTGAACTTTAGCTGACAGGCCGCCTTGCCCGTAATGCCTGCGCCAGCGTCCCCTCGTCGAGATAGTCGAGCTCGCCGCCGACAGGCAAACCATGGGCAAGCTGAGTAATCCGCACCGGGAAGCGCTCGATCCGCTCGGCGATGTAATGCGCGGTGGTCTGCCCCTCGAGCGTCGCGTTCATCGCGAGCACGACCTCGTCGATCCCGCCATCCGCGATCCGCCGCACGAGCGAATCGATCGCGAGATCCTCGGGTCGCACCCCCTCCAACGCCGACAGCCTGCCGCCGAGCACATGGAACCGCCCCGGGAACAGCCGCGAGCGATCGAGCGCCCACAGATCGGCGACTTCCTCCACGACGCACAGGGCGCGCGGATCGCGGCGCGGGTCGGCGCACACGCCGCACGGGTCGGTCGTGTCGACATTGCCGCAAATCGAACAGGTTGCGAGATTCTCCTCGACCGCCATCAAAGCATTGAGCAACGGCCCGAGCGCCGCCTCACGCTTCTTGAGCAAATGCAGCACCGCGCGCCGCGCCGAGCGCGGACCAAGCCCGGGGAGCTTGGCAAGCGCCTGGGTCAGCGCGTCGATTTCGGGAGAGGCCATCGAGAACAGATAGGGGGTTGCGTTGCGCCTGCGCAAGCGGCCAGAGCATCGGGCTATGCGTATCATCTTCATGGGCACGCCCGACTTCTCGGTCCCGATCCTCCAGGCGCTGGTCGATGCGGGGCACGACGTCGTCGCATCGTACAGCCAGCCGCCGCGGCGATCGGGGCGCGGCAAGGCGCTGACGCCTACTCCTGTGCATGCCCGCGCGGACTCGCTCGGGATCGCGGTGCGTACGCCCGTGACCCTGCGCGACCCCGAGGCACAGGCGGAATTCGCTGGGTTTGGCGCGGAGATCGCGGTGGTCGCGGCTTATGGGTTGATCCTGCCGCGCGCCGTGCTCGATGCGCCGGTGCACGGGTGCCTCAACGTCCATGCCTCGCTCCTGCCCCGCTGGCGCGGCGCTGCACCGATCCAGCGTGCGATCCTAGCCGGCGATGCCGCGACCGGCGTGTGCATCATGCAGATGGAGGCCGGGCTCGACACCGGGCCTGTTCTGTTGCGCGATGAGACGCCGATCGATCGCAAGACCGCAGGCGTGCTGACCGACGAACTGAGCGCGATGGGCGCGCGGCTGATGATCGCCACGCTCGCCGATCTCGCCGCCCTCGCGCCCGAACCGCAGCCGGACGACGGCGTCACCTATGCAGCGAAGATCGACAAGGCCGAGGCGCGGATCGATCTGACGCAGGATGCCGCCGCGGTCGAGCGGCAGGTTTGCGCGTTCAATCCGGTCCCGGGCGCGTTCGTGGAAATCGGGGGCGAGCGGATCAAGCTGTTGTCGGTGGAGGTATTGCCAGTGCTATCGGGCGCGCCCGGGACGGTGCTCGACGACCAGCTGACGATCGCGTGCGCGGACGGTGCGATCCGGCCAATCGTGCTTCAGCGCGCCGGGCGTGGCGCGATGGCTGCCTCCGAATTGCTCCGCGGCTTCTCGGTGCCGGTTGGAACGGTGCTTTGAAACGCTTTGCGATTACGGTGGAATTCGACGGGCGCCCGTTCATGGGATGGCAGCGTCAACACCACGGCCCGACCGTCCAGGCGTCGATCGAACGCGCGGCGCACGCCATCACCGGTGAAACGGTTGCGGTCCATGCCGCGGGGCGGACCGACGCCGGCGTCCATGGCATCGCGATGCGGGCGCATCTCGATCTGGAGCGCGATCTGACGCCGTTCCGGTTGATGGAGGCGCTCAACGCCAAGCTGCGTCCCGACCCGGTCGCGATCACCGCGTGCGAGATTGTGCCGGAGGACTGGCATGCGCGCTTTTCATGCGTCGGACGGCATTACGAATATCGCATCGTCCTGCGGCGCGCGCCGTTGACGTTCGACCGCGGGCTTGCGTGGCGGATCCCCAACGCGGTGGATGCGGGCGCGATGGCCGAGGGAGCCGCGCGGCTGGTTGGGCGGCACGATTTCACCACCTTCCGCTCGGCGCATTGCCAAGCGGACAGCCCGCTGCGGACGCTCGACCGGCTCGATGTGGTTGCGGAGAGGGACCGGATCAGCGTGTTCGCCTCGGCGCGGTCGTTCCTGCATCATCAGGTGCGCTCGATGGTGGGGTGCCTGGCACTGGTCGGCGAGGGGAAATGGTCGCCGGACGATCTTTCAGCCGCGCTGGAGGCACGCGACCGGACCGCGCTTGGGTTCAATGCGCCGCCCGACGGGCTGTTCTTTCTGCGGGCGGATTATCCGTAGCCGCGACATGGTTCGCACAGTGTGCCACAACCGCCGCGTAAGTTGTTGACGCTGATCACTTTATGACGCCGTCACCCTGAACTCGTTTCAGGGTCCACTGCGCCGCAATACTGGACTGAGCCAGTCGCACGGTGGATGCCGAAACACGCTCAGCATGACGGCGCATGGGAGCCGGCGGCGGCGACACCCACCCCTCAGGTCAAATGAGGCCCGCCAGCGGGCTCGACGGATCGGCGTAGCGCCGCATCCCCATCCGTCCCGCGCGATACGACAGACGCCCTGCCTCGACCGCGGATTTCATCGCTGCCGCCATCATGATCGGGTCCTTGGCCTCCGCAATCGCGGTGTTCATCAGCACCCCGTCGCAGCCGAGCTCCATCGCAACCGCGGCATCCGACGCCGAGCCGACGCCCGCATCGACCAGCACGGGAACGCTCGCGCCCTCCACGATCAGGCGGATCGTCACGCGGTTCTGGATCCCCAGCCCCGACCCGATCGGCGCGCCGAGTGGCATGATCGCGACTGCACCCGCATTCTCCAGCCGCTTCGCCGCAATGGGATCGTCGACGCAATAGACCATCGGCAGGAAGCCTTCCTTCGCGAGCACTTCGGTGGCGCGCAGCGTCTCGACCATGTCGGGATACAGCGTCCGCGCCTCGCCCAGCACCTCGAGCTTCACCAGATCCCAGCCGCCAGCCTCGCGCGCCAGCCGCAGCGTGCGAATCGCTGAATCGGCATCGAAACAGCCTGCGGTGTTGGGGAGATAGGTGACCTTCTTGGGATCGATGAAATCGGTCAGCATCGGCGCGTTCGGATCGCTGACGTTGACGCGCCGTACCGCGACCGTGACGATCTCCGCGCCCGATGCCTCCAGCGCAGCGGCATTCTGCGCGAAATCCTTATACTTGCCGGTCCCGACGATCAGCCGCGAGCGGAACGTGCGGCCCGCCACTGTCCAGCTGTCGGTCTTCACCGCCGGCACATGATCACCACCCCCGACGAAATGCACGATCTCCAGTTCGTCGCCATCCTCGACCATGACCTCCGCCAGCGTCGAGCGCGGCACCACCGCCAGATTGCGCTCCACCGCGACCTTTTCCGGCATCAGCCCGAGATCCGCGGCGAGATCGGCGAGGCTCAGCCCCGAACGCACGCGGCGATGCTCGCCATTGACCTGAATGCTGACAGTTCCATCGGTGTGCACGTGACAAAAACCTTCCGTTGCGCCGCCCTCGCCGCTCGCTTCGGCACCGATGTCTCGACTTCGCTCGGCACGAACGGGTAAGAACGGGTCACAGGGCGATATAAGCCCGGCCGCGCGACCCGCAACCGAAAGCCTTCCTGAGATGCCCGAAACGATTTTCGTCCTGAACGGTCCCAACCTCAATCTGCTCGGCACGCGCGAGCCGGAAATCTATGGCGACACCACGCTCGACGACATCGCGGGCCAGATGGAGGATCGCGCTCGCGAACTCGGCCTGGCGATCGATCTGCGGCAATCGAATCACGAAGGCCATTTGGTCGATTGGATCCACGAAGCGCAGGCGCTGCCCGCCAAGGCAGTGATCCTCAACGCCGCCGCCTTCACGCATACGTCGGTGGCGCTGCTGGATGCGATCAAGGCGGTGCGCACGCCGGTGATCGAGGTCCACCTGTCCAACCCGCACGCGCGCGAGGCTTTTCGCCACGTCAGCCGTATCTC
>Ga0265798_10008622_pt1 | contig 12950 bp, 12 predicted proteins | sample P3T30metagenome_FD_192430 | JGI IMG/M metagenome (GOLD analysis project Ga0265798, IMG submission 192430) | Plant litter microbial communities from East Loma Ridge, Irvine, California - P3 T30 | ecosystem: Environmental > Terrestrial > Plant litter > Unclassified | place: USA: California...
CCGGCAGGTGGACGGATCCGCCAAGCTCGCTCAGGGCGCCGTGTCCGAGGCAGACCAGACCGCGACGCTGGTGCAGGAGCTGAGCGCCGCCGCCGCCAAAATCGGTGACGTGGTCCGGCTGATCACCGACATCGCGGCCCAGACCAACCTGCTCGCCCTCAACGCCACGATCGAGGCCGCGCGCGCCGGCGAGGCCGGGCGCGGCTTCGCCGTGGTGGCGGCCGAGGTGAAGGAGCTGGCCAACCAGACCGCCCGGGCCACCGAGGAGGTCGCCGGCCAGATCGGCCAGATCCAGACATCCACCGGCGCGGCCGTCTCGGTGATCGCGGCGATCACCGCTCGGATCAAGGAGATCGAGGCGGTCGCCACCACCATTGCGGCCGCGGTGGAGGAGCAAGGGGCGGCCACCCAGGAGATCGTGCGCAACGTCGGGCAGGCGGCGCAGGGCACCGGCGAGGTGACCAGCAACATCGCCGGCGTGGCCGGCGCCGCCGCGGAGACCGGCCGGGCGGCCGGCCAAGTCCTCGACGCGGCCTCCGAGCTGTCGCGCCAGTCCGAGCATCTCAGCGGCGAGGTCGACCGGTTCCTGGAGACGATCCGAGCCGCCTGAGCCGGGGGGCGCGCCGCGCGCGTCCACCCGGGATGGCGGCCGGGATAGCAGCTCTGCGTCGCGCACCCCTGTCATGGGCGCGACGCGGGGCGTAAAGCCGCAGCACCGTCCGCCCGCTCGGGTCGATCGGGAGGACAATGTGGGCCTGGTCTACGCGCTCGCCGCCTATCTGAGCTGGGGCCTGCTGGTCCCGGTGCATTTCCGCATGCTCGGGGCGTTCAGCCCCAATCACATCCTGGCCGAGCGGATCGTCTGGTCGAGCCTGTTCGCAGGCGCCCTGGCCCTGGCGCTCGCGGCGCGGCGGCGCCTGAACCTGCCGCTGCCCCTGCGCCCGCGCCACGCCCTGCTGGCGGTCTCAGCCGCGATGATCGGGGTGAACTGGCTGCTCTACCTCTACGCGATCGACCGCGGACACCTGCTCGACGCGAGCCTCGGCTACTACATCAATCCCCTGGTGAGCGTGGCGTTCGGGCGCGTGGTGTTCGGCGAGCGGCTGCGGCCCCTGCAGGTCGTGGCGGTCACGATCGCGGCGACGGGCGTGGCCGTCGCCGTAGTGTGGGCGGGGGAGTTACCGGCCCTCTCGCTGTCGCTCGCGGTCAGCTTCGCACTCTACGGGCTGGTGCGGAAGTTTGTGGGAGTCGATGCCCTGGTCGGGTTCCTGACCGAGACGCTGCTGCTCCTGCCGCTCGCGATCCTGTGGCTCGTGCTCTCGCCCGAGCCGTTCCTGCCGGCCGAGCCCAGGAACCTAACGCTGCTGATGCTGACCGGGCTCACCACGGCGCTGCCGCTGATCTGGTTCGCCGCCGCCGCGGTGCGCCTGCGGCTGACCACGCTGGGCCTGCTGCAATACGTCGCCCCGACCTGCCTGCTCGGCCTGAGCGTCCTGGTCTATGGCGAGCACGTGGAGCCGCACCGGGCGGCCATGTTCGCCCTGATCTGGCTGGCGCTGGCCCTCTACAGCATCGATGCCCTCCGCGGCCGGCGGCCGGTGGACCCTGTGGTTGAGGTCCGGTCGGATCCCGACCCGATGCGTGTATAAGGAATACCCTGCGCCCCGCGGGGCGAGCGACGGGATTTCGGCGAGCCGATGAGAGAATCCGAGGGCGGCCAAGGCGTCGTCACCGATGCCGATTACAGGAATCTCGCCGAGACGCTGCCGCAGCTGGCTTGGATCGCCGAGGCCGACGGGACCATCGTCTGGTACAACCAACGCTGGTACGATTACACGGGCAGCACCCTGGACGAGATGCGCGGCTGGGGCTGGCGCGCCGTCCACCACCCCGACCACGTCGATGCCGTCACCGAGCGCTTCCGGGCGGCGATCCTGCTCGGCCAGTCCTGGGAGGACACGTTTCCGCTGCGCGGGCGCGACGGGATCTACCGCTGGTTCCTGTCCAAGGCGCTGCCGCACCGGGACGAGGCCGGGACCATCCTGCGCTGGTACGGCACCAACACCGACATCTCCCGCCGCCGCGCCGTCGAGGAGCGCCTGCGCGATTCCGAGCAGCGCTTCCGGGCGCTGGTGGACGCCTCCGCGGCGGTGATCTGGAACACCAACGCGGTGGGCGAGCTGATGCCGCCGCAGGTCCGGTGGAGCACCTATACCGGCCAGACCGAAGAGGCCTACCAGGGCTGGGGCTGGGTCGACGCTGTCCATCCCGACGACAGCGCGCACGCGGCCGATGCCTGGGCCGCCTCCGTGGAGGCGCGCAAGCCCTACGAGGTCGAGTACCGCCTGCGCCGGCACGACGGCGCCTGGCGGGCCATGGAGGTGCGGGGCGTGCCCGTGCTCGCCGCGGACGGCACTTTGCGCGAATGGGTCGGCACCTGCGTCGACGTCACGGAGCGCAAGGAGGCCGAGGAGGAGGTCGAGCGGGCGCGCCAGGCCGCAGAGGCGGCCAACCGGGCGAAAAGCCAGTTCATCGCCAACATGAGCCACGAGCTGCGCACGCCGCTCTCGGCGGTGATCGGCTATTCCGAGATGCTCGGCGAGGAGCTTGAGGATATCGGCCAGGCCGCCCTGCTGCCGGACCTGCGCAAGATCGAGGCGGCCGCCCGGCATCTGCTGTCGCTGATCAACGACGTGCTCGACATCTCGAAGATCGAGGCCGGGCGCATGACCGCCTCGGCCGAGACGTTTTCCGTCTCGGACCTGCTGCGGGACGTGGTCGATTCCACCGGCTCGCTGGTGGAGAAGAAGGGCAACCGCTTCGTCCTCGATGTGGGCGATGAGGCAGGCGAGGCCGGCCTCGGGTCGATGCACCAGGACCAGACCAAGATCCGCCAGTGCCTGCTCAACCTGATCGGCAACGCCGCCAAGTTCACCGAGAAGGGGACGATCCGCCTCACCGTGCGGCACCACCGGGAGGAGGCGGCGGACTGGCTGTCCTTCGCGGTCACCGATACCGGCATCGGCCTGTCCGAAGCGCAGATCGCGCGCCTGTTCGAGCGCTTCGTGCAGGCCGACGACTCGACCACCCGCCAGTTCGGCGGCACCGGCCTCGGCCTCGCGATCACCCGGGCCTTCTGCCAGACCATGGGCGGCGACATCGCGGTGACCAGCACGGAAGGGCAGGGCGCGACCTTCACGATCCGCCTGCCGGCGGTGCTCAAGCCGGAGGACGAGCCGCAGGAGGTCACCGCCGAGGCCGAGGCGACGGCGGTCGAGTCGCACGAGCAGCACGAGACGGTCCTGCTGGTGGACGACGACCCCGCCGCCCGGGAGCTGCTCCAGCGCTTCCTCGAGCGCGAGGGGTTCCACGTCCGCACCGCCAATGACGGCCGGGCCGGCCTGACGCTCGCCCGGGCGCTCAAGCCGCGGGCGATCCTGCTCGATGTCGAGATGCCGCGCATGGACGGCTGGGCGGTGCTGCACGCGGTCCGCAGCGATCCCGATCTCGCCGGGACGCCGGTGATCATGACCTCGGTGGTGGCCGAGCAGGGGCTCGGTCAGGCGCTCGGCGCCACCGACTACTTCGTCAAGCCGATCGACTGGGACCGGCTGAAGAGCATGATGGAGCGCTACCGCCCGGAGGGCCCGGGGGAGGCGCGCGTCCTCGTGGTCGACGACGACCCGGATGCCCGCGAGCGCCTGCGCCGGTCGCTCGGCCGCGAGGGTTGGACCGTAGACGAGGCTGAGAACGGACGGATCGCCCTGGAGCGGGTCAGCCAGACGCGCCCGAGCCTGATCCTGCTCGACCTGATGATGCCGGAGATGGACGGGTTCGGCTTCCTGCGGGCGCTGCGCGCCCGGCCGGACGGCGACGTGCCGGTGGTGGTGCTCACCGCCAAGGAGATCACCAGCGCCGAGAAGGCGAGCCTCGGCGCCCAGGCCGACCGGGTGATCGCCAAGGGCTCCATGAGCCTCGCCGAGATCGGCCGACAGTTGCGGGTGCTCTACGCGCGCTCGACCGCCGAGCCGGTCCCGGGCCGGCTCCAGGGCCTGATCGAGCGGCTCGCCGAGAACGATGTGGGAGAAACACAATGAGCGACAACGGGATCGATCCGGACAAGGCGGCGGCGATCCGCCTGCGGGCGCGGCTGGCGGTGGTGGAGCGGGCGGCGTGGTTCGGCCTCGTCCACGCGATGAAAACGCAGCCCGCCGAGACCGAGGCCTACATCGCCTCCGAGCGGGCGCGCTGTGCGGAAGGCTTTGCCGGAACCGCCTGGGCCAAAGACCTCACCGATGCCGAGCGCAAGATGCTCGGCGCGGAGGTCGATGCCGGGCTGGCGCAGCTGATCGCGGATGCGCGCGGAGAGGTGTGACCACCGCGCCTGCGTGCACCCGCGCTGGTCTCATCCCCCACCGAAACGATCGCGCCAGGCCGGCGGCAGGCCCATGACCGACAGCGGCGGTGCGGGCGCCAGCCCAGGCAGGCTATGCGCTGAGAACACGCCGATCGCCACGCTCCGGGCCAGCACCCGCGCGGCGGCGTCGCCCAGGCGGGCGAGATCGGCCACCGGATCGCCCAGCGGCACGGTGCCGGTCGCCACCGCGAAGACGAGGTCGCCGTCGAGGGGTGTATGGACCGGGACCAGGGCGCGGGCGAGGCCGTCCTGCGCGGCCACCGCGAGGCGCCGGCACTGGGCCTTGGTCAGGGCGGCATCGGTGGCGACCACCGCGAGCGTCGTGGCCGAGCCGGGCAGGATCCGGGCCGGGAAGGCGAGGGAATCCGCCGGCACCCGGGCGGGGGAGCCGAGGCCGCCGAACTCGTCGCCCACCTCGAACGGCGCGGCCCAGAAATGCGGCCCACCGCCGATTGTGGCGCGGCCGAAAGCGTTGACCGCCGCCAGCGCGCCGACCGTGAAACCGGTGCCCGACACCGTCGCCGAGGCCGAGCCGATCCCGCCCTTCAGGTTTCCGGTGCGCGCGCCCGTGCCGGCCCCCACGGAGCCCAGGGCGAAGTCGTCCGACGCGGCAGCGGCCGCCAGGAAACCCAGCTCGCGATAGGGCGGGTAGCGGCCCCAATCCTTGTCGCCGCCGTTGAGCAGGTCGAACAGGACCGCCCCCGGCACGATCGGCACCCGCAGCGGGCCGACCGGAAAGCCGCGTCCGGCCTCGGCGAGCCACGCGGTCACGCCCGCGCCCGCGTCGAGCCCGAAGACCGAGCCGCCCGAGAGGACCAGGGCGTCGATCCGCTCCACCGTGCGCTCGGGATCGAGCAGGTCGGTCTCGCGGGTGCCGGGGCCGCCGCCGCGCACGTCCACGGAGGCGATGACGGGCGCGTCGAACAGGATCGCGGTGACCCCGCTGGCGACCGTCGGGTCGCCGGCGTGGCCGACCCGCAGGCCCGGAATGTCTGTGATGCGGTTGCGCAGCATGGCGCGAGCTTGCCATGCCCGGCGATCGGGACAAATCCCCGCCTGCGCCGTCGGGGCCCGGCCCGGGTCGGCACGGCGGCAACGACAGCGAGGAGCGCGGCATGGACGTCGGATTCATCGGATTGGGGCGGATGGGCCGCGGCATGGCCGCCAACCTCGCGCGGGCGGGCCACCGGGTCCGGGCCTGGAACCGCTCGCCCGAGGGCGCCCGCGGCATCGAGGGCGTGACCCCGGTGGCGAGCGCCGCGGAGGCGTTCGCCGGGGATGCCGTCGTCACCATGCTGGCCGACGACGCGGCCCTTGAGTCGGTGATCGTGGCCGGCGGCCTGCTCGACCAGCCGGAGCGCCCCGGCGTGCATATCGGCATGAGCACGATCTCGGTGGCGCTCGCCCGGCAGCTCGCCGCAATCCACGAGCGGGCGGGCGTTCCTTACGTCTCCGCACCGGTCTTCGGGCGGCCGGACGTGGCCGAGGCCGGCAAGCTCAACATCGTGGCGGCCGGCGCGGCGACCGCGCTCGAGCGCGCGGCGCCGCTGCTCGACGCCATGGGCGCCAAGACCTGGCCCTTCGGCGACGAACCGTCACGCGCCAACGCGGTCAAGCTCGCGGGCAACTTCATGCTGATCTCGGCGATCGAGGCCATGGGCGAGGCCTGCGCGCTGACCGAAGGCCACGGGGTCGCGGGCGCCGACTTCCTCGACCTGATGACCAATACGCTGTTCGCTTCGCCGGTCTACAAGGGCTACGGCGCCTCGATCGCCCAGAACCGCTACGAGCCGCCGGGCTTCGGATTGAGGCTCGGCGCCAAGGACGTGCGGCTGGCGCTCCAGGCGGCGGAGGGCGCGGGCGTGCCGATGCCGTTCGCCAGCGTCCTGCGCGACGGGTTGATCGAGGCGATCAGCCAGGGCGACGGCGAGAAGGATCTGGCCGCCCTGGCGCGGGTCTCGGCCCGGCGCGCCGGACGGGGCTGAGGCGCCCCCGGCGTCAGAGCCCGAAGCGGGCGAAGGCCGCGCGTTCCTCCAACGCGGCCACCGCCTCCTCGGCGATGCCGCCCGGGGCCCCGCCCCGGCGCAGCAGGCGGGACAGGAACCCGCCCCGGGCCTCGGCCACGAGCCGCAGGTCGACCGTGTCGCCGAAGCGCGCCCGCATGGTCGAGCGGATATCGCCCAGCGCGTCGACCAGCCCGAGGCCGACCGCCTGACGCCCGGTCCAGACCGCGCCGGTGAACAGGTTTTCCGACGTCGACAGGGTTGGGCGCCGGCTCGTGACGAGGCCGGTGAACAGGTCCTGGATGTCGGCCTGGAGACGCTTCAGGCGCGCGACATCGGCGGGGTCCTCCGGGCGGAACGGGTCGAGCATCGACTTGGCTTCGCCCTGGGTGTGCACCCGACGCTCGATGCCGATCTTCTCCAGGAGACCCTGGAAGCCGAAGCCGGCCGAGACCACCCCGATCGATCCGACGATCGAGGTCGGGTCGGCGACGATCTCGTCGGCCGCGCAGGCGATCATGTAGCCGCCCGACGCCGCCACATCCTCGACGAAGGCCACGACCGGGAGCTTCTTCTCGTCGGCCAGGGCCCGGATGCGGCGGTGGATCAGGTGCGACTGCGCCGGGGCGCCGCCCGGCGAGTTGATCACGATCGCCACCGCCTTGATCCCCGGCATCGTGAAGGCCCGCTCCAGGCTGCCGGCGACGCCGCCGATCGAGAGCCCCGGGCGGATCGGCGAGACCGCCCCAATCGTGCCGGACAGCCGGACCACGGCGACCCGCGGGCGGCGGTCGCGGAAGCGGCGCGGCAGGAAAGCCCGGAGGGCGTCGGGGAGGGCGAACGGCATGGAGGCTCTTCGGGAAAGGCGGGACGCGGAGGTGCTTCCGCCCGAGGTGGGCGTTCCGGCGGCCGGCGCAAGGGAACCGGGACAGCAGGGCCCAACCGTCTGCGCAGTCAGACCGGATCGAACCGTTTGCCCACCTTGGCGGTTCCTGCCGACGGCGCACGGATCGCGCCGGCCCGGATCGGCTGGACGCTCCGGGTCCTCAAACGGGAGAGAGACGATGCGACCCTGGCCTATCCTGGTCCTGCTCGCTGCGCTGATCGGGGGCTTCGCCGACGCCCCGGCGCGCGCGGCGCCCCTGCCGGTCCCGGCGACCGCCGAGGCGGCAGCCCCCGCCCCGACGGTGCAGCTCGCCCGGTGGCATTACCGGCGCCACTGGCACCGGCGCCATCACTGGCGGCGGCACTGGCACCACCGGCGCCATCACTGGCACCGCCGCCACCATTGGCACCGCCATCACTGGCACCGGCGCCCCGTCGCGTACCGCCGGCATTTCGGCCCGCGGCACCCGACGTTCTACTGACGCGTGCAGCGCGCGCCCCGGCCGGATCGGGCCGGGGCGCGGCCTTGTGTCCGGGCCCGGAAAAGCTTATTTAACCACCTGATATCACTGCTGTTCCGCAAGGCCGTCCGGGCGCCCCGCGCGCCATCCGGACGGTCGCCAGCACCGCCCCTCCGGGCCCGATAACGGATACTTCCTTGGCCGAGACCGATCCGACTGGCGCTCCCCCGCCCGCCAGCGACATTCGCCCCGTCTCCATCACCGACGAGATGCGCCGCTCGTACCTCGATTACGCCATGAGCGTGATCGTGAGTCGCGCGCTTCCCGACGCGCGCGACGGCCTGAAGCCGGTGCACCGGCGCATCCTCTATTCCGCCTTCGAATCCGGGCACCTGCCGGAGCGGAAATACGTCAAGTCGGCCCGCATCGTGGGCGACGTGATCGGTCTGTACCACCCGCACGGCGACCAATCGATCTACGACGCCTTGGTGCGGATGGCGCAGGATTTCTCCATGCGCCTGATGCTCATCGACGGGCAGGGCAATTTCGGCTCGGTCGACGGCGATCCGCCGGCGGCCATGCGCTACACCGAATCGCGCCTGGCCAAGCCCGCGACCGCGCTGCTCTCCGACATCGACAAGAACACCGTCGACTTCCAGCCGAACTACGACGAATCGCGCGAGGAGCCTAAGGTCCTCCCGGCCCGGTTCCCGAACCTCCTGGCCAACGGCGCCGGCGGCATCGCGGTCGGCATGGCGACCAACATCCCGCCGCACAATCTGGGTGAGCTGATCGACGCCTGCGTGGCGCTGATCGGCGATCCCGGGCTGACCATCGAGCAGCTGACCGAGATCGTTCCCGGGCCGGACTTCCCGACGGGCGGGATGATCCTCGGCCGCGCCGGCACCCGGCAGGCCTACGCCACCGGCCGCGGCTCGGTGATCATGCGCGCCAAGTCGCATGTCGAGGAGCTGCGCAAGGAGCGCGAGGCGCTGATCTTCACCGAGATCCCGTATCAGGTGAACAAGGCGACGCTGGTCGAGAAGATCGCCGAGCTGGTGAAGGAGAAGCGGGTCGAGGGCATCTCGGACCTGCGCGACGAATCCGACCGCAGCGGCATGCGCATCGTGGTCGAGATCAAGCGCGACGCCATGGCCGAGGTGGTGCTGAACCAGCTCTACCGGTTCACACCGCTGCAATCTTCCTTCGGCTGCAACATGGTCGCCCTCAACGGCGGCCGGCCGGAGCTGATGAACCTGAAGGACCTGCTCCAGGCCTTCGTCGACTTCCGCGAGGAGGTCGTCTCCCGGCGCACCAAGTTCCTGCTCGGCAAGGCCCGCGAGCGCGCCCACGTGTTGTGCGGTTTGGCCATCGCGGTCGCCAACATCGACGAGGTCATCCGCCTGATCCGCACCTCGCCGGACCCGAACACCGCCCGCGAGGCCCTGATGGCCCGCGACTGGCCGGCCCACGACATCGCGCCGCTGATCGCGCTCGTGGACGACCCGCGCCACCGGGTCGCCGAGGACGGCACCTATCGCCTGTCCGAGACCCAGGCCCGCGCCATCCTCGACCTGCGCCTGCAGCGCCTCACGGCGCTTGGCCGCGACGAGGTCGGGGACGAGCTGAAGTCGCTCGCCGACGAGATCGCCGACTACCTGGACATCCTGCGCTCACGCGCCCGCATCCAGGCGATCGTGACGGACGAGCTGATCGAGGTCCGGCAGCAATTCGCCACCCCGCGCCGGACCGAGATCGTCGACTTCGATTCGAGCGTCGAGGACGAGGACCTGATCGCCCGCGAGGACATGGTCGTGACCGTGTCCCATGCCGGCTACGTCAAGCGCGTGCCGCTCTCGACCTACCGGGCCCAGCGCCGGGGCGGAAAGGGCCGCTCGGGCATGGCGACCCGCGACGAGGATTTCGTCACCCGCCTGTTCGTGGCCAACACCCACACGCCGGTGCTGTTCTTCTCCAGCCAGGGCCAGGCCTACAAGGAGAAGGTCTGGCGCCTGCCGATGGCCGCTCCGAACGCCCGCGGCAAGGCGCTGGTGAACATCCTGCAGCTGCAGGACACCTCCGAGCGCATCACCACGATCATGCCGCTGCCCGAGGACGAGGCGTCCTGGGAAACTCTCGACGTGATGTTCGCCACCGCGAGCGGCAACGTCCGGCGCAACAAGCTGTCGGACTTCGTCCAGGTGAACCGCAACGGCAAGATCGCCATGAAGCTCGATCCGGGCGATCACATCGTCCATGTCGAGATCTGCCGGCCGGACCAGAACGTGCTGCTGACGACCGCGATGGGGCAGTGCATCCGCTTCCCCGTCGAGGACGTGCGCGTCTTCAAGGGCCGCGACTCGACCGGCGTGCGCGGCATCCTGCTGGCCAAGGACGACCGGGTCATCTCGATGACGATCCTGAACGCCTTCGACGCCAGCGCCGAGGAGCGGACCGGCTACCTGAAGATGCGCCGCGCCGTCACTGGCGAGGTGGAGGAGGGCGCCGAGGTCGAGGCCGAGGACGGCGCGGAGGCCGCCGCGATCTCGCAGGAGCGCTACGCCGAGATGGGCGGGGCAGAGCAATACGTGCTCACCCTGTCCGAACGGGGCTACGGCAAGCGGTCCTCGTCGTTCGAGTACCGGACCTCGGGCCGCGGCGGTAAGGGCATCACGGCCATGCGGGTCAACGACCGCAACGGCAGCCTCGTGGGCTCCTTCCCGGTGGAGGCGACGGACCAGATCATGCTGGTCACCGACCGCGGACAGCTCATCCGGGTGCCGGTGGACGACATCCGCATCGTCGGCCGCGCCTCGCAGGGCGTCACCGTGTTCAACACCGCCAAGGACGAGAAGGTCGTGTCGGTCGAGCACATCGTGGGAGAGGACGAGGGCAGCGCCGAGGCCGGCCTGGAGAGCGGCATCGAGGCTGGTCCGGAGGACGGCACCGAGGACGGCACCGAAGAGGTGTGAGGCTTCGGCCCGCACAGCCCGAGGTTCCGTCGCGCGCAAAAATGCTCTAGGTCGGGCCGCGATGACGCGCACCGCCCTCTATGCCGGCTCGTTCGATCCGGTCACGAACGGCCATCTCGACGTGGTCCGCCAAGCCTGCCGGCTGGTGGACCGCCTCGTGATCGCCATCGGCGTCCATCCCGGCAAGGCGCCGCTGTTCTCCGCGGAGGAGCGCGCCGCCCTGCTCGCCGAGACCTGCGGGCCGGTGGCCCAGGCCGAGGGCGCGACGCTGGAGATCGCGACGTTCGCCGACCTCGCGGTGTCGGCGGCCCGGCGCTGCGGGGCGTCGATCTTCATACGCGGCCTGCGCGATGGCACGGATCTCGACTACGAGATGCAGCTCGCGGGCATGAACGGCGCCATGGCGCCGGAGGTGCAGACCGTGTTCCTGCCCGCCTCGACGCAGGCGCGCCCGATCACCGCGACGCTGGTGCGCCAGATCGCCGGCATGGGTGGGGATGTCTCGCCCTTCGTGCCGGCGGCCGTCGCCGACCGCCTCCGGCAGCGCTTCGCCACCACAGCCTGATCCTCTGACCTTTCTGGAAGGAACCCGATGAATCGCCGCCACGCCCTCCTCGCGCTCGCCCTCACGCTCGGCTCCGTCCCGGCCGCCCGGGCCGCCGACGCCAACACGGTCTTTCTCGACACCAAGGACGGGCGCATCACCATCGCGTTGCGGCCGGACCTCGCCCCGAAGCACGTGAAGCAGATCAAGACGCTGGTCGGCCAGGGCTTCTACGACGGCCTGAAGTTCCACCGGGTGATCGACGGCTTCATGGCCCAGACCGGCGACCCGAAGGGCAACGGCACCGGCGGCTCCAGCCTGCCGAACATCCCGGGCGAGTTTTCGCAGACGGCCGAGTTCCGCCGCGGCACCGTGGGCATGGCCCGCTCTTCGGATCCGAACTCGGCCAACTCGCAGTTCTTCATCTGCCTCGGCGACGCGCCGTTCCTGAACAAGCAGTACACCGTCGTGGGCAACGTCACGGACGGGCTCGACGTGCTCGACAGGATCAAGAAGGCCGCCCCCGGCGCCCCGGGCGGCGCCGTGCAGGATCCGGACAAGATCGTCCGCATGACCTTGGCCGAGAAGGCCAAGTAGCCCCTCGCCGATGTGGCACCGGCTGGCCCTCCTCGGCGCGCTCGCCCTCGCCCCGGCGACGGCGCGCGCCTATGATGGCGTCTCAGCCTATGGCGGCTACGCGTACGCGCCCGGCGGCGGTTATCCGCTGAGCCTGCCGCAGACCCTGCGCGGCACCGTCGCGGTACCGCTCGCGCATCGGCCGGCCCGGGCGGCCGATACCCTGGCCGAACTCTACCCGGTGCTGGCGGCCTGCTGGCAGCCGCCGGCAGGGCTGGGGCGGCCCGACGGCGGGGCAGCCGATATCGAGATCACCGCGCGGCTGTCGCTCCGGCGCGACGGCAGCCTGATTGGCCGCCCGCGCATCACCTACGCCGCGGGTTTCCAGACCGGCCGGCGCCGCAGCCTGGTGCGGGCGACCCTGGACGCGCTCACCGGGTGCATGCCGGCGCGGATCACCCCGGGCCTCGGCCGGGCGATCGCGGGGCGGCCCGTAGCCCTGCGGTTCGTCTACCGCCCGCCGGCCTGACCGTTTCGCCGCGCTCGCCGGATCGGGTGGGCGCCGCTACATTCTCACCAACAGGAAGGACCTACCATGGCCGACACCGAAAACCTCATCCTCGAGACCACCAAGGGCCGCGTCGTGATCGGGCTGCGCCCCGACCTCGCCCCGGGCCATGTCGAGCGGATCAAGACGCTGGCCGCCCAGGGCTTCTACGACGGCGTGCCGTTCCACCGGGTCATCGACGGCTTCATGGCCCAGACCGGCGATCCGACCGGCACCGGCTCGGGCGGCTCCGAGCTGCCGGACCTGAAGGCCGAGTTCAACGCCGAGCCGCACGTGCGCGGCACCTGCTCGATGGCCCGCACCAACTTCCCGCACTCGGCGAACTCGCAGTTCTTCATCTGCTTCGACGACGCGCGCTTCCTCGACAAGCAGTACACGGTCTGGGGCAAGGTCGTGGACGGCATGGACGTGGTCGACACGATCAACAAGGGCGAGCCGCCGCGCTCCCCGGACAAGATCGTGAAGGCGACGGTCGGCGAAGCGGCCTGAAACGACCGGACGTGTCCGCCCGCCCGGGCGGACAC
>Ga0265798_10008623_pt1 | contig 12949 bp, 21 predicted proteins | sample P3T30metagenome_FD_192430 | JGI IMG/M metagenome (GOLD analysis project Ga0265798, IMG submission 192430) | Plant litter microbial communities from East Loma Ridge, Irvine, California - P3 T30 | ecosystem: Environmental > Terrestrial > Plant litter > Unclassified | place: USA: California...
CAGGACGAGGGTGGATGAGAAGCGCATGGTTGCGGTTGTGTGGTGAGGGAGGGAGAGTGAAGGTTGATGGTCGCTGCCTTGGGTTGGGATGCGCGATGATGAAATAACAGCTCAGGGTCCCGATTAGACTGTGGGGGAGATAGCGTCGGTGGAGCGAGAGGACGCAACAACACGTGTTTGTCACAACAAACTTCTTGCAGCGTTCGCGATGCTTGCAATCCAAACAAATTCTCGTGCGAAAAGGGTCAACAATATCAGAGCTAGCGACGCGATGGATTGCTCGCGCCGTCTACCTAGGCGGTTAAAGAGCCAGCCCGGAGCTTGGGCCGCTGGTTCGTCGTCTTCGTCTCGAGTCCAATCAATTGGGGCACAGTTTCGATCGTGGAACGCCGTACTTGAGTACTTCCATGATCTAACAAGAAATAAGGTGGGCTCTGTACATCGAATTATGGCAGTCAACAGTCAATCGAGATTCACGAACTCTCACCGGTAACATTACCTGTAACTTTCTAGCACATCGGTAAGCTATGTACAAACACGCATCGGTCGCCTCGAGAACAACATGATGACATCAATTACTACTCCATCCCAAACTCACTAACAAACAATCAACACTGAAGGAACTCCTCAAGCTCCTTTCCCAGCATTCACATCCCCCCAGCACCAACTCAGTATATCACCAATCTCACTCCCTTTCGTCACTACCTCGCCGTCATTCAGCGACGGAACTACTCTTCTCAGTCAGCAATACCTCCATCAAATTCAAGCAGAGAATATCTTACCTTGCCCATTACTCCCCCTCTTCGCATTGACTTCTCGTACATTGCCACCCCCTCTCATTCGCCCCTCCAACTCCCCCCTCAAAACCCTCCTCCTCTCCGTCTCATTCTCCTCCTCACCAACATCACTCCACGCCTGAGCCTGTTCTCTCTCCTTTTCCTCGACACCACGACTATGCATCGTCTCTCCATACACTTCGTCCTCTGTTCTCGCGACTTTTTCAAGATTGAATGCCCCGCCGTTGATCTGATCGAACAAGGCATTGCGATTAGGCGGCGGGCTGACTGGTACTGGAGGAGGAGGCGGTCGTGGCCGCGTTGGCATAGGCGGCGGCGCTGGAATGTGTGTGCTCGATGGCATCGGCGTGACTGATTTCTCATGCGGTTCCACTGCTTGCGGTGTAGCTGGATATGGCGGCGAGACAGATCGTGGAGGCACGAAGTTCGGCGGCCATGGGACTTCGCTTGCTGGAGGCTTGGCTTCGTGTACCGTGATCTCAGGCACGTCGTGGGCAGATCGCGGAGAGCTGGAATCTGGTCGAAAGCTAGATGGAGTGGGTTGTCGGGGAGGTGGATGTGCTGCAGGCGTGGCTGCACTTACTCTGATCTCGGATGATTGTGGAGATCCGGAGCCCGGTCCAAACGATGAAATTGGTGGTTGTGGAGTCTCACTTCGAGACTGTGCTGGTGGCGATTCGTCGTAACGAACTCGAAGCTCTGGTGGGTCGTCGTAAAACTCGTGGTGCTGGACGCGTGGCGGTGGAGTCTGCGCTCGTTCGTTGTGTTTGGAAGAAGGAGACACGTCGCGCTGTTCATATGGTGTTGCCGGGCGTCTTGGGAGATCTTTATCGACATCGAGGTCGGCATGGCGGGATGTGCCTCCACGCTTGCGTCGATCATCGTTGCGATGGCGCTCAGATCGATGTCGATCATCCCTCCTCCCACGTCTCCCATCATCATCATCATCTTTTCTCTTGTCGCGCCCACCATCTCTTTTCCGCCCACGATCTTCCCCCTCCAAAACCTTCCCACCGTCACTCAACGCCTTCCGACCCCCCGTCTTCCCCCTCCACCCATCCACCACCTTCTCAATCCTCCCCCTACTCCTATGCCCCCCATCATGCTCGGCTTTAATATGCCGGTACGTATTCAAAAAGTGCGCTGCGAGACCTACGCCGGCTAGCTTTTGGGGGAGGGCACCGAAGGGGGTGGTGCCGTCGGGGCCGGTTTTGGGTAGCTGGGAAGAGGGTGGAGATGGTGGCGTGCGATGACGAGAGGGAGAATGGGATGTTGGGGGAGATGGTACGGGGTGTTGATTGTGGGGGGTTGGAGAGTTTGGGTGTGGTTTGCGCTGTATTGGAGATGATGGGGAGTTTGGGTGGTGGGATGAGATTAGGGGTGGGGCGTTGGGTGGGAGTGTTCCTGCTGGGCCGGCGCCACCGGACATCATGTGTTGTTCGTCGTTGCTGTTGGTGCCTCGTTGTCTGGATCGGTCACAGTGTGAGCCGTCTCGCGATCGGTGCCGGCGTCGTTCATCTCCATCGCGGGATTGGTGTCGATGTCGTTTTTCTCCTTTATCACGACGCTGATGTCGTCTCCCTTCTTCGTCACGATCCCGGTGCTGCCTTTCTCCTTCGTCACCGTGCCTTCTTCCCCCGTCTTCCTCACGACGACTTCGATGTCTTCTCCTCCCCTCTCCTCTCTCCATTCTCCTCTCCCTCCTTCTCTCCTTCCTCGCCTCCTCCTCCTTATACAACCGATAAAGCCTCACGTTCTCCACCACACCCTCTACAATCAATCTCCCCGTACTCACGCTACTCAGATGCGGATCGCGTGGTTGGTTACCTGAGACGAGGCCTTGGATGCGGGTTTGCACTTGGGTGCGGTAGGTGGGGGATGAGGGATCTGGGATTTCGATGTTGGGGTTGGAGTTTGGCATGGGTATGGGGATGAGGATGGGTATCTTGGGGATTTATGGAGGACATGGCGGGAGAGGGGAGGCTTGAGGGGGTGGTGATGTGAAGGGGTGCTTGTGAAGAGTGGAATGTGTGTGTGTGTTGGCGATTGATTGTGTTTGGTCAAACAGTGTGCGATGGAGTGTGAAGAGTATATGTTGGCGGCACGAAAATGTGTGAATTCCGCGTTCGAAAGACGACAACTGTCAGTCACGCGTCTTCAATACACGGCAGCAACAACGTGATTCTCGATTCTGCCATTCCTGGTGTCGATATATGTAGTGAGAGGAGACAATTTGCTATATGTAGCTCGGCGATCTGTGTGCTGGAAGTACACACCGCGCTTCAATACCTTTACAGCTCGCCGTGCTTATAACCAAACTCTGCATGATTTCCAGCGTCCAAGACATCGGCGTATATGCTCTCGGGTCCCGTTCCACAATTTGTGACCAGTCAGCGGCGCCACACGCGCGCTGCTTTGAGTTTCGAAGCATACTCCAAATGATCCAATTCTACTGCATGATCCAACGCGTGCTACGAAATGTACTACTACAAAACAATACTATGGCTTACGTAGTACTAGGCCAGAAGTAGCGAGGGTTTCTAGAGAAGGTGTAGTAGCAGTAGTGGTAATTGTTTAGGAGTCGTATATTCATTTACCTTCTCTGTTGCTCCCCGTGAACGCCAAGATCCGGGGCTGCAGGCTTTTTCAATATTTTGCAGGCGGCCAGGCTTATGCCTAAGCTTGATCTGGCCTGATTGGTGACATTTATGCTGGTTTAGTGGCTCAAAACCTCTCTTCAATCTCGCGAATCGATACAACATACTCTTCGGCACCTATAGCTCATCATGCCCAACCCCAATCATCCAATCACTCAATTCAAAAGCATGTGGCTTCCGCTGAACCATGCGCACATACTCCGCCGCACCATGCGCCACAATCTCCTCAGGATCGAACTCCGTCACTTCAGTCAATCCCTGTGCTCCAAAAACTTCCCGCACGATAGATCGCAACACAGCTATACTTTCCGCCGATGCTTCGCCCGCTATAACAAAAGCCCGTATGTCGTCGCGAGTGTGGTATTTTAGGTTTTGGGAGTGTGTGAAGGTATCGAGGAGGGACCTTACGCGCTCAGTGTAGACTTGTGCACTAATTTCCTGTTGGTAAAAAAGTTGGTTGATTGAGCTATGTAGTAGCGCGTATGTGATCGAGCCATCTCATGCACGTACCTCTCGAAAGCGCCCCCCACACTCCTCGCAAAATATCTGGCTATCCACAGGATACGTTCCCATACCAAACGCGACTTCCTTGAGCCAGACATATAAATACTCCTTTTCGTACTCGAGCAGAAGAATCAAGTTCGAGGGACCATGCATGTCGTTGAGCTCCTCGGGCGCGCGATTCAAGTATCGGGCGCTGAGGAAATCGAATGCGTGGCAGGCTGCGAGTTGTGAGGGGCCGTGCATGGCGGGTTGGTGTAATGGGTTGGGGGATATAGCGTCGGCGGCGGCGTTCCTCAATCTGTCCTCAAAGATCGAAGGCACGAAAAGGGTATAGTATTCAGGCGCGTGCCCTAGCGTTTCCTTCAAGCTTGCTGTGACTGGATCGATGAGGGCTTTGAACATGGATGTTGCGGCTAGGTGTGTGGGTGAGGTGTAGTATGTCTGGCCATCGAGTCTTGCGTTGCTTTTGGTATTCGTGGTTTGGATTGCTTTGCGGTGGTATGCGTGGTATGCGGAATCTTGTGGGATGGGGAATCGAAAGATCTCGATTGAGCCTGAGGAGTTGTATCTTGATGCGAAGACAGTGCTCGGGCTGAATGTTAAGCCGAAAGGGCTCTCGGGTCCACGGTCGTCTGCGCTGATGCTCCGGGTAAGAGCTACAAGAGAGGTGAGGTAAGTGAGCGTCTTCATGGTTGTTGGCCTTCGTTCTGTCGCAGAGGGAGGAGTGAAGTGATATATTTTTGTACTGACCCTATGATTAAAGAAAGTCAAATTCCGAGTGACGTTTGAAGTCTGTCGCGCGGTTACGGCTGCCAAGTCCAACCACCCAACTACGCGCCGACTCCGGCGCTTGAGTGGATGGAAAGGTGTGAGTAGTGAGAATTTGGATAAGGTTGTCGGCTCAAATGCGAAGTGTCTCCTCTCGGTGTACTTTGTGCCCTCAATGTTCTGCGAAAATTGCCACGAAGATGTCTGACTGGAGTGGCTCGTGTGTCCGAGGCTGAGTTTTGCTATAGAACTTGCAGCACTGTCTTGCGGTCAAAGATAGTAAGGTCACTAGACTCATACAATCAGCATGCTACTCTCAAAGCCAACAAAAAAGAGACCCTCAATCGAAGCGAACGCTGTATTGGTATCTCAGCTGCATCTCTCCCTCCGTCAACCCTCCGCAAAGTCCAAAGTACCCTTTCCCCCCGTCCCAGCCACCGCATCCGTCCCCTTCTGCTTCTTCAACTTCTCCTCAAACTTCGCAAACTCCTTCATAGCAATCTCCTCCTCCTGATCCAGCACCTGCTGCACGCCCTTGACCTCCTCAATATAATGCATCAGCATGCTCTCAATACCGTTCTTCAGCGTCACCGTACTGCTATCACACGTACGACACGCACCCCTCAATTTCAGCAGCACCTGCCCGTCGTTGAAGCCCCGGAAATCAATGTCGCCGCCGTCCTCTTGGATCGCGGGCCGGATGCGCGTCTCGAGAAGCTCCTTGATCATGCCGACTACTTCGTCCTCGCCTTCGATGTATGCGAGGCTGTCGACTTCCTGGCCACCCTGTCCTTGTTCGCCGTCCTTGGCGGCGACGGTGTTGACAATGGCCTGCCCACTCGTCATGTATTCGTTGATAAGAGCGAAGACTTCGGGCTTGATGTGCGGCCATGGAGTGCCGGTGTCTTTGGTGACTGTGATGTAGTCTAGGCCAAAGAAAACGGACGTGACGCCATCGATGTTGAGCAGCTGTGCAGCGAGGGGTGAAGGATGCGGCGGGGCGAGTGTGGAGCGTGGGTTGAGGTATTCGAGGAAGGGCGAGGATATGGTTTCGGGGAGAACGCGCTGGTTGGGGTTGAATTTGAGGGCCTGGGTTTATGTTAGGTTGTGCTTGTGGAGTTTGGAGAGCTTGTGTACATCAGCGTTTGGTGTGGACTCCGTCTGGATGAACATTGTCCGCCTTGAGATAGTCGCCGCGACCGGCGCAGCGTTCTGTGCCCATTTCTGTACTCTAGGCCGTTGTTGCGCAGGTGAAGCCGTGATGGGCGTCGCTTTTTGGTGCAGACATCTCGTGGCGACTCGTGGAGTTGTAGTTCGGAGAGAAGGCGCGGTTCGGGTAAGGGTGCGCATGGCACGAGGAACTGCTGCTGAAGACATGGTGAAATATGAGATTATTTACGAGTCGGAACAGTGGTGGTGTTGTCGCAATGGCGGTGGTCAGAGCATGAACGAAAGTTCGATGTTCCGAAAGTATGACGTTTTTCGGATTAATCAGCCGAGGTTTGTTAGCGTGCCTTCCACAACCGCGAATCACTGGCGGCCTAGCTCTTACTTGAAGCATCGATATGCCTGTCAGAAATGCCTGGAGGCGAGTAAAGTCGCAAACATGAAGACAGAAGCTTTGCTGTGATGTACCCATTGATTGAACCAGCGAGCTAGTCATGCTAAAACAGCTCTTCATGAGGCCGAAATGTCGTGGTGTCGTGAATGTGAAGCAATATAAATAGTACAAGCGTGAGATCATCCTCCCTTCGATGCGAAAACAGTATCCAGGGACATGCGTCGTAGAAAGCATCCAAAGATCGCCTAGAATAGACGTGAAGTCATCAAAAACCAAGCGCAACGCCATTCGCTATGCAAACGTAGCCCAAGCCGTGATGTCGTGATGTGAATCGGCCGTGTGTATGCAAGATCCTCCTCGTATGCAAGTACTCAACCAAAAGGAAAACGACAAGAAGAGACCGATCACTCCTCGCGCAGAATGTCGCCAAACGAGTCCAAGGCCTGACCGATCGATCCCCAGAAACTGCGTCGCTCGGGCCTGCGCACGATCACAATCTTCCTATATCGTGGTGTCGGAACGTCCTCGATGGACTTTGCGCTGTTCTCAGAGTCCTTTTCGTGGGCAGCTACTGGCTCCACTTCGCGTTCTTCATCAACCAATGTCTGCCAGCTGTCGACTCCAAACTCTTTCTCTGGTGCGACTGAGTCTGTACGGTGTGCTAGCATCTCAGACTCGTCTTCCACCAGCTTGACCGCATCCCCCATGTCGAGCGATATGCGCATGCCCTGGCGCACGCTCCTCATCTGTCCCCGTAGATCTGCAATCACATCCAGCTGTATGCTATTCAGCATCTTGACCTCATCCAAGCGCATCTTCAAGGCTTCAACATGCTTCTTAACATCCTCAATGTAGTTTCCAACATTAGCCGCATAAGCCTCGTGCGCCGCTCTCGACACATATCCAGTATCGTGATCCTCGCTGGTAATGCCCAATCCCGCACCGTCGACTTCCGAAAACAGGTGGTCGTCAGTCTTCCTGGTTTGCGAATCAGGTGCAGAGAGGAACGATGTCATGGCCTCGAATTGGCCCACGATGTACTCCATCTGCTCTTCATCAGGCTGCTGCGAGTGGATCAGGTTCTCAAAGTGCGCGAGACATGACGAGAGCGCATTTTGCACAGGCGAAGAGGAGTGCTCAGAGAACTGGTCCCAGGATGGAGGCGAGGAGGGAAGCTCGGTGCTTCGTCGCAGTATCCGTGAGCTGTCTGGCGTGTAGGGATATCGCAATGCGCCGTCGGCATGCGCACCGCCAAAGTTGAGGATTCTCTTTGGCGTGTGAGGTGCGGGATCAGTCAGCCTCTCGACGGGTTTTGGTCGCGCGTGCTCGTAGAGATCGGTGGGAGTGTCGTGTCGCTGGTGCCTATGTGCATGCGTGTCTGGGCGGCTAGGCGATCGGTCCCATCGATCATCGAAATGTGACGAGTAGCTGGGAGAGGGTCTGAAGGGGTCGGAGAAGTAGTCTGAGCGCGGACTGGCCTCGACGTCCATGTCAGGCGGCGTCCACGGGTGCGCGTGTAGAGTTGAGTCCATTGCGCTGTCGTACTTGCGCGTCGGCCACATGTCCTTCTCACATCCAGACAGCCAAAGTCCAACTGTGGCGCGGGTAGAGATATTGAATGCGAACCAAAAAGATGCGATGCGATGCACCAACGTTGGGTGGAGGTCGATCTGGCGGTAAAGCGTTGCGACGGCGCGATGACGGGCGTGCGCAGCCTTAGCGCGAAAAGGTGGGTGGGGTGGCTGGTCGCATGTGATCTGCGTGGCTCACGTAAAGTGGGGCAGCTGTTCGTGGTGGTGGAATGTGGAATAATGTGGGACTCGGAGCGTTACAGAGTCCGATTCGCTGGACAATCTACAATTCTGGCTTCAATAACCCTTGCAACATCTGCTTTGTATGACTGTGGCCACCACGCTGGTTTTGCCCGGACAGTCTCTTGAGTATCTTCAACACCTACACCATGGCGCCACAGGTACGCTTTCCCGGGTCTGAAAACTGTTCCGGAGAAGCCGTTGCTGACCATGCCACAGCTAGTAGTCCAACCGTCGCTCGACACGGTGCGCGAAGTTCTGGCTGCGGCAGTCAATTCACCCAATCCGCCCAATCTTGTTCCCGTCTTTTCGTCCATACCAGCCGAATTCCTGACACCGTCGAGCATATACCTCAAGGTCTCCGCGAAGTGAGTGCGTGACTCATCCCTTGCATAATCCGAGTCCGGCGCATGGTTGATGAATGGGGAGACTTTGGGTCGACAGAGACTGACAGTTTGTCAGATCAGAGTCGAAACTGGGATTCCTCTTCGAGAGCGCTGCGACATCTGAGACCATAGGACGGTACAGCTTTGTCGGCACAGGTCAGTGAAAGCACTGACGTATGGAGATACAACTCACACTGGTAGACCCTCGCAAGGTGCTCAAGACCGGCCCCGGCCATGGCGAAGAAACCGACCCTCTGCCCGGCCTGGAGAAGGAGCTTTCCAAGAGCCGCGTCGCCACAATACCCTCAATACAGCTGCCTCCAATGGCTGGTGGTGCGGTCGGATACGTCGGTTATGACTGCGTCAAATACTTCGAGCCGAAAACGCGGCGAAATGACATGAAGGACGTCCTGGGAGTACCTGAGAGTCTCTTCATGCTTTTCGACACGATCATCGCCCTGGACCACTTCGTTCAAGTCGTGAAGATCATCACATACGTAAAGGTGCCGGACAGCCTGGACCAGCTGGAAAAGTCCTACGAGGAGGCGAAGAAGACGCTGAGGCACTATGTGGAGATCCTCAAAGACAAACATATACCCATGCCAGAGCAAGGGCCGATCAAGCTCGGAAACGAGTACACATCAAACATTGGCCAAGAAGGATACGAGAACCACGTCAAGAACCTGAAGAAGCACATCAACGTCGGCGACATAATACAAGCGGTGCCATCTCAAAGGTTCGCACGACCAACCTCTTTACATCCATTCAACATCTACCGAAACCTGCGAAATGTGAACCCATCGCCATACCTGTTCTTCGTGGACTGCGAGGACTTCCAGATTGTCGGCGCTAGTCCGGAGCTGCTTGTGAAGGAAGAACAAGGTCGGATAATAACGCACCCCATCGCGGGCACTGTCAAACGAGGCAAAACCCTTCTGGAAGACGCAGCGTTGGCGGATGAGCTGTCAAATTCACTCAAGGATCGGGCCGAACATGTAGGTGTCTGATGCAAACAGAGCCAAGCGGAAAGCTTACACCACCGCAGGTTATGCTAGTAGACCTGGCACGCAATGACGTAAACCGCGTCTGCGACCCACTGACTACGCGAGTAGACAAACTCATGGTTGTGCAAAAGGTACACTATCCGTCATAGGACTTGCATTAACGTTGCGCTGTCCAAGCGATGCTAACCTTCCCAGTTTTCACATGTCCAGCACCTGGTCTCGGAGGTGTCAGGGGTGCTGCGTCCAGGCAAGACGCGATTCGACGCATTTCGCTCAATCTTTCCTGCAGGTGCGTCACGCCTGTCCATGCCTGAGTCGCGTCGCGTCGCTAACGGATTTTCAGGGACCGTGAGCGGTGCGCCAAAGGTGCGCGCTATGGAGCTTATCGCTGAGCTCGAGCGCGAAAAGCGCGGTGTGTATGCAGGTGCAGTTGGCTACTTTGGCTACGGCACCGTAGACGGCGACAAGGAGTATGAGGGCGCAATGGACGTGAGTTGCAATTAACCTGTTCAGGCATCACAGGTCCGCTAACCGACAAAGACGTGTATTGCGCTGCGGACGATGCTTGTCAAGGACGGTATCGCATATCTCCAAGCAGGGGTAAGTTGAGCGAGGTTCAAAGTTGCTTTTTGACCCGGTGCTAACAATTGGCTAGGGCGGCATCGTTTTCGACTCAGACCCGTATGATGAGTGGATGGAGACGATCAATAAACTAGGTGCGTTGATTTCACTCGATGCGATTCAATTTGGAAAAACCGGACTGACCGCCTCGTGCACAGGAGCGAACACACACTGCATCACCTCAGCTGAGGAGAAGCATCTAGCCGAGCAGGAGGACGGCGAAGGCGAGGACGGGGAGGCGAAAGCACTGAACGGAGATGCAAAGACACGTATTTCGCTCGTGGCTGGGTAACCTCAGCCACAGCAGGTGCGTGCTGTTGATTGCGCGCCCCGGCTGTTCGGCGGATCGACACCGCAGGGATTCGCGTCTGGAACCAGATCGATCTGTCCGCCTTCGCGGGGTTGAAACTCGCAGCAACCTCACCCTGAGGGCTGGCAGACGAAATGAGAGGTTGAGTGGCGGCCGGCATACAGGACGTCTATGCGGGCGCTCCAGCTGCTTGGTGCAAACAAGATTAGACTCATTACACGTCTTTTACCGCGGCAATGACACAGAGTAGTGCCAGCGCGAAGGGAAATTGACATTTGTTTCACGAAGAGAGCGGCATGCTGTGTGCGAGTCTGTACAAACGTCTGTATGCGAGCCTGAATTCGGGCCAGCGCACAAAAGCAGGCACGACGTTGTCCATGACGAGCGTTTGTGCGTTACTGGGACGACAATCTTGGAAGCGTTGGTGTTGTACATGCATGCGGCTCGGACAGCGTCCCTGTGAATACGAGTGGCTTGACATCATCGTCGTGAACTTGGAAGAGGCAACGCTAGGAACTAGCTCCGGCAGCACGCAGCCCGTCAGCCAATCAAACCACCCACTTCCCGCGCTAGTACCGCTCGCCCCTGACTACCAGGCTGTACCTTCTGTGAATCTGGGCAACGCACCAGCCTCTTGTTGTTTGTACGCTAGCAGGTAATTTCCTGCCACACCAGCGCGAACTCTACCGCCCATTTCTCATAAAGCATCCACGCGCCTCAATTGCTTTCTCCTGCACCTCGCATCCTCAACAGCAACAGTCGACCTCAGTCTCACGTCCCTTCACTAGTATCCTATCAGCTTCTAGCCAAACATCTTCCTCACCTCACCCACCTACAACATGAAGTCCTTCGCTATCCTCGCCGTTGCTGGCGTCGCCACCGCCCAGGGTCTCGGATCATGCGCCGTATGCTTGCTCCTTCACTGCATTCCTTTGGCCGATGCTAACAGTCACAGGATCTCTGCATATCTAACATGGCCACCATCGCGCAAGGCCCTCCCTACTCGTGCGGCGCCGATGACATTAGCTGCTTCTGCACCAAGAGCAACTGGGCATACGGCATCCGTGACTGCTCTGCTCAGGCCTGCGATGCCGTCCAGGCCGCTGCCGCCGTTGCTTACGGTTATTCTCGCTGCCAGGGTAAGTCCGCACACTGATTGCCAACCTGACGCGATACTAACCACCCCACAGGCTTCTCCGCATCTTCCTCTGGACCCGTTGCTGCTATCCCGATCTTTACTAGCGCTCTGGCTGGCGCGACCGGCTCTGTTGCTGGCATAGTCGCTTCCATCACTGCTTCGGGTGCGGGCGCTGCCAACTCGGCTGTCAGCTCAGCTCAGTCTGGCGCCTCTGCTGCGCTCAGCTCTGCGCTCAGCAACGCTTCCGGCGCTGTCAGCTCTGCTCAGTCGGGTGCCTCGGCCGCAGTCAGCTCCGCGCTCAGCAACGCATCTGGCGCTGTCCAGTCTGCCCAGTAAGTCTCCTCTTCACTCGCACACCTTCGAACTTCTCCTAACGGCAATTCAGGTACTCCGCAAGCGGTGCGCTTAACTCGCTCACCAGCGCCGCTGCCTCGCGCGCTAGCTCTGCCATCGAGGCTGCCTCCAGCGCGGCCGGCGGTGCCCCCAGCTCGACTGCCGGTGCTCCCGTCCAGACTGCCATGCCCGTCTTGGCCGCTGCTGGTGCCTTCGCCATGTACTTCCTATGAGCGCATCTCACCACGCCTGTCCTCGGCCCTGTTAATGTGCATAATGGGAGGGAGTGAGGTGCCTTGGATACTTGTTGGATGATGGTGTGCATTTTCTTTCTCCTCTTTTCGGATTGGGGCATGAGGTTTACGATATCATGCGGAGACGTGTCTTTTACTTGCAAGCAAAGCGCTTCGATACCCCTACTTGGGAGCGCTGGGAATAAGGTTAGATAGTAAATCAATGATAATACTCAATATCAACACTCTTGATCTGGTTGTCGCGCGACCGGTTCGACTTTGCTTTGTGTGTGACTTGCCTGTTCGAATGTCGATCTTGTCATCGACGTACGATTTTGTCGTCTTGACGCCTGCTCAACGTGCCACTGCGCTGTTGACTCGAGAAGATGGGCTGCTCGTACCACGTCTGAGTGCTGCAGTGAGGGCGTCGCCATGGCCACGGACACGGTCATCGCTACGTTGGCATTTTACACGTGGTGTGACCGTGGCACGAGCGCTTGTGAACCTCGGAACCATGTCGCGACGGTCGACGGCTCTCAGCGACCATGAACCCATGTCCAAAAGATGTCCATTTTGTAAGAATCAAAAGAGTAGGTAGCACGTAGGAAGATGAAGAGCAGATGAAGTTGAAATTAACGTCTGACAGCTTTGTGGTGGGGCCCACAAGGAGTGTCAGATCTTACGCGTCTCGCGTGGGGTGGGGTCGGATCGGACCTGCGCGGATAGGAGCGATCGGTGTCAGGGGTGCGAAGTGATGTGTGAGTGTCAAGGTGGGATTCCTTGTAGGAAGGGTACACAGCGGATGGCATGGGTGGGTGGATATTGT
>Ga0265798_10008624_pt1 | contig 12945 bp, 6 predicted proteins | sample P3T30metagenome_FD_192430 | JGI IMG/M metagenome (GOLD analysis project Ga0265798, IMG submission 192430) | Plant litter microbial communities from East Loma Ridge, Irvine, California - P3 T30 | ecosystem: Environmental > Terrestrial > Plant litter > Unclassified | place: USA: California...
CCCCCGTGCGCCGTCTGCCGTTGGGTGTCTGAAGCATGCAGGTTCCGCACTCCGTTTTGTTTCGCGTGGATTCCATCACATGCACATGCCCAAGACGGCGTCCCAAGGGGCCCCGTGTTTGAGGCGCTACCAGCGCATTGCGGGTGGTGGTGGTGGTGGTGTCGGTCTTGTCATTCTTGCTGCTGCTGCTGCTGCTGTCTCGATGAAATGATTTGCAACTGTCTCGGAAGACGAAAAAAAAACTCAGTCGTACGAGGTGGATCGGGGTTTTTCTGGAGCGGGCCTGCATGAAAAAGGCACCTGGTAACTGGCAATGGGCTACAGACGCGCGCTCAATGCCGCTGGTTGCTATTCATTGCCAAGCTATAGTTTGGCTTCGCTAAGACGGCTAGTCGGACACTGCCAGCACCCACAGCCTTGACGCCGTTGCTAGCCAATCATGCCACCATCTACCTGAGGCTGTCTCGTAATCCATCGCCAGTGGTGGACCCCCCGAGCTTTGCGGCACGGCCAGGCTGTCAGGCTGAGTTTGTGGCGGCTGTCGGGAGAGGGAAGGGAAGGGTTCCACTGCCCCCTTTCTCCCAGACGCCAAAAAAAAAACACGAGCCTGTGGTGGAGTTGGTACAGGTAGACCCGCACGGAAAAAAGCAGACGACGACCAAGCGGCCCCAACAGCCACAAAAGACGGTTGCGAGTGCCCGTAGGAACCCCTGCCGTATCCGATGTGTACCAAACATTAGCTAATTTCTAATGTCGCACCGCCGACTCCAGGCCGCAACTCGTCGTCATGTCGCATATACTTGGAAGCTTGACGTTGCAGTCGGTCGCAGACGCGCCTCTCATCGAATGAACTTGACCAGCGCACCTTTGGACGGCTCGTAATCGATAGTGTTGGCCGGGAATTGCGTCTCCCGGCCCATCACCACGACCAAAGCGCCATCATTCTCGCCATAGGTAGGTTCCCTTGCAACTTGCAAGTCTGCAATCTTGCTGTTGGCGCTCGATCCTCGGCCGATTGCTTTACCTGCTGCTTTTATTGCACGGCTAGCTTAGAATAGCGTTGACGATTACACAGATTTTGGGGAGAGGGGGGGGGAGTGGAGGGTATCGGCCTTCTTGGCACGTCGGTTTCAGCAACACTTTGAGACCCATGCTTCCTCGCCTGCTAATTTCATATGCCCTTGGTACTAATGAGTGGCCACTGGTACGGTAGATGGATGTTGATGTTTACCCGTCCGCCGACTCTCCGTGATAGCGCCGCAGATACCATGGTGCAATCTGAGACTCCTACTAGACCCCTGGATTCTAACAATGGCAGATGGCATCCCATCTCTCTGCCATGCTTCATCTGTCTGCTAGCCTGCTAATCCACCTAGTCTTCCACCGTAGCTCGCGGAAGCGCCATGGCATCCTTCAGGGGCCGAGTGTTGAGTTTAATGCTGGCGGCTCAGTGACTTCGCTCCGCATTGCCCAATTCCCCCCCTTCCTGACCGCCACAAACTTGGGGAGAAGTTTAACATGACGCGTGTCTGCGCTTGTGGGAAAAGGGTCTCTTGGCCACGGCCAATGTTGTCGAATGCATTGGGTACTCCGATTCCACCCCTGGACCAGCGTCGACACATATGGACGCCGGCTACCTACTTCGGCCATGTATGGCCAACGGCCGGATGCGCGTCACTTGTTAAGCTCACCCATGACATTGGTTCTTCCCGCTCGTGACAGCCCAGAGCTGAGCGTGCACAAGCTCTCAAACGAGTCCACGACAAGCCAATAGTATCTGCGGCGTCACTACCAAGACTTGCCCCACTGTGTACATAGTATAGTCGCGAGGGCCACCTGGGCAGTCTTGACAGACAAGTAACGTGACCTGTACGGGGGGAGGGGGAGGAAGGAGAGGGCACGCGCGTGGTGTTTGACGGGAGCCCGGCTTAGTCACCCAACGTCAACTGCGGGACATGGCCTGGCGCACAGACACCGGGATGGGTGAGGGAAAGGAAGTCGGTGGCTGCAGGTACAATTCACAAGCCCACCATCGAAAAACGTTGCTCGAAAGCGCCGTAGTTGCCGCCGCCACCGCCGCATTGCTAGAGTCGCAAACACACTCGCTCTTCTTGGAGCCTGCCCGACCGAGGCCGAACAAATGCTAGCAGCAACTGCGCCTGACATATTTCCCAGTTTCCATGTGCGTGTATCGTAACCGATCATCCCTCCGCCGCCCCTCCACAGCTGCGGCATCGCCTACTCCACCATGGAGAGGCAAAGGAAGCGTATGTGTACACCTGTGCCGTGTCACTGCGCAATGCTAACACGGCTGCAGGAACACTTCGCGCACTCAATATTCGCGCCTGGCATGGCGACAAAGGTACATGGACTAGGCACACCTCCGACTGTTCACTCCCATGCTGACTTGTCCACGCAGATGTCTTCGCCGTGCAAGCCTCGCTCGACTCGTCCATGAAAAAGAACACCGCCTTCATCAAGCGCCTACGAACCGCCGTAAACGCGTCTGCCCAAGCCCAATTTCTCCACGAAATCCGCGCCCTGTCCCTCCACAAATACCTTTCCGAGATCATCTCCGCCTGCTATGAAGGCCTATGTAAACTCAAGACGCCCGCCGAGATTGCAGCTGGCGTGGAAATTGTTAGCGCCCTCCACCAGCGCTTTGGCCCCGCAGAGTTCACCGGGTACATGGGCTGGTACATTGGGCGGGGACTGGCAACACCGGACAAGTCACATCTGAAGACGCTGGCACAGGATGTGCGTGAGCGAGAAGAGAAGGAACGTCTGGCTCGCCAGCGCATCCTTTTGCGCGTCGCGACCGAACTCTGGCTTGTCGGTGTTCTGCGCAGTTTGGATGACGTAGCCCGGCCTGAAGAGGCAAGCAAGACCAAAGACAATGGCAAACTCGTCGAAGGCTCTGCAAAGGCCAAGTCGCGGGCAGAGAATGCCGACGCCGAGCCCTTTCCCCTCGAAGTGCTCAAGGACATGCTTGGACACGACCGTGAACATGTCAACCTGCCCCTCGTCGTCATCTTCGTCAAGGCCTTTTCCTGGGACATACTGGGCACCAAGCCGTCATCCGCAGAAGGCCGCAAGACCGTAAACGACCATGGCGGTACCATGGCAGACAAAAACGGCGAGTCATCGGGTGCTGAGGATGAGGAAGAAGCCAGCCCAGATCCACCCATAATCTCGCCAGATTTGCAACAGCGGTTCAAGAACATCCTCACCCGTTATTTCGAAGACGTCAAGATCCACCTCCTTCGCGATCAGAAACATATACTCAGCCAGGCGCGCAAGAATGCCGAAGCGTACGTCAAGTCTGGCGAGGTTTTCGAAGACCGCCAGTCCAACTACGAGAAGCAGATGAAGTCTCAGGAGCGACTGGTATCGAATGCCCAAGTCTTGGCCGATGCATTGGGTGCCGAGATGCCAGACTTGAAAGAAAAGGACAGCTCGGCAAGCACGGGTGATGGTGCCATAGGCCTGATTAAGACAGGCGAATATCTACGTGGCCAAAGTGACGGCGCCGGCATTTGGGAAGACGAGGATGAGCGCCGGTTTTACGAGAATCTGATTGACCTAAAGGACCGCGTCCCGGGTATTCTTTTAGAGGAAGTAAAGAAGAAGAAGACCGACAGCGATGAACAGGTGGGCAAGAAGATTGAAGCAAAGCCCGACGCCGTCGAGAAGGAAGCTACCGAACCGACTGCCGACGCCAAGGCGGCCGACGGGGAGGACCAATCTACTGCCATTGCTAACAAGTCCGTTGGAGCCCAGGTAGATGCTCTTTTGGCCCGCCTGCCCGAACTTGCGACCAAGGATGCTGTCGACCAAACTGCCATGGATTTTTGCTTCTTGAACTCCAAGGCCTCGCGAAACCGTCTTATCAAAGCCGTACAGGAGATCCCCAAAGGCCGTTCTGACCTGCTACCCCTATATTCCAGGCTCATTGCAACGCTCGGAAAATATATGTCTGACGTTTCACACGGCTTGGTTTCTTATCTTGATGAGGAGTTTCGAAGTTTGCAGCGACGAAAGTCGAAAGACTTTCTTGGACAGGTGCGAACGCAGAATGTGCGTTATCTTGCGGAACTGACAAAGTTTGGCGTCGTTCCCGAGCACGTCATCTTCCACTGTCTCAAAGTTAGCTTGGACGACTTTTCGCGCATGAACATTGAAATCATCTGCAATCTGCTGGAGAACTGTGGGCGGTACCTGCTTCGCAATCCAGAGACATCGCCCCGCATGGCCTCCTTTCTAGAGACTCTCCAACGCAAAAAGAGTGCCCAGGTCATCGGTCAACAGGAGCGTATGCTGATTGAGAACGCTGTCTACTATGTTAACCCCCCGGAGCGCGCTGCGATTGAGCAGAAAGAGCGAACGCCAATTGAGCAGTTTCTGCGCAAGATCATGTATCAGGACTTGACCCGTCGCTCGCTGGATAAGACCATAAAGCAGGTTCGCAAGATGCACTGGGAAGAAGAGGACGTGGTCAATCTTCTTCACAAAGTCTTCGCGAAGCCCGGGAAGATCAAGTACAGTAATATCCATCTGTTGGCCGTCATGCTGGGGACCATCCATCGCTTTCATCAAGACTTTGCCATCTCAGTCATTGACGATCTCCTCGAATCAATCACCTTTGGGCTGGAGTTGAACGACTTCAAATTCAATCAGCGACGAATCTCAGAAGTCAAGTACCTCGGTGAACTGTACATTTATCGGCTGGTCGACTCCCCCCTCATATTCGACACCATGTACAAGCTTCTGAACTACGGATGGGAGGGCGGATATGCTCGGCCTGGAGTGTACAACCCATTGGATCTTCCAGATGACTACTTCCGCATACGCCTGGTTTGTAATCTTCTTGAAACGTGCGGCATGTACTATGACAAGGGTGCGGCAAAGAAGAAGCTCGACTTCTTCCTAACATATCTGCAGTACTATGTTTGCACCAAGGAGGCCTTACCGATGGATGTCGAGTTCATCGTGCAGGACGCGTACAACCTTGTCCGACCACAGTGGAAGATCATCACCAACCCAGAAGAGGCTTCGCATGCCTTTGCTGAAGCTGTCAAGCAGAATTACCAAACCGCAGCAGCCGACAAGCCTGTAGAGCCCGACGAAGATGATGTATCTGCATCCGACGATGAGCTAGATGGTCCAGAAGATGAAGACATTGTGATTCCAGAAGGCGAGGGAGATAAGTCATCTGGCGAAGAGGACGATGATGATGATGATGATTCAGACGATGATGAACCCGCGAAGCAAGCCTCGTCGGACGAAGAGGAGGAACAGATTGTTGTGACCCGACCAGAGGACGAGCGTGATCCTGAAGCTGATGCTGAGTTCGATCGCGAGCTAGCCAAGCTCATGTCAGAGAGTGCCGAGTCTCGCAAGCATGACCGGAAGCCCGTCTTCGATGTACCGCTGCCTATGCGCCGGGCTCGGGAAGCTCCTGTGAATGCCGAAGACAGTGGCAACGAAGCACCTGCGCCAATCGCTCCGGCACCCTCTCACACGATGAAGTTCTCGCTGCTTAGCAAGCGGGGTAATAGAACTCAAACGCGGTCTATTGATTTGCCCTCTGATTCGACGTTTGCCGTCGCCATGCGTAACAAGCAACAAGCCGACACCGAAGAAAGACAGCGTATCAAGAGCCTGGTCCTGAACTACAACGAAGCCCGAGATGACGCTGACGATACGACTGGTGATTCACCTTTTCATTACACCCTTCAACCTAATACCAATAGAAAGCATACTGAAACCCATAAAGGTCTGGACAAGACTCCGAATCCATATGCGCAGCCGCGTCTTGACAAGGCCGGTGCCAATCGCAGCAATCAACGTGCACGAAAACTACAGCTGTCAGACGTGAACTGGTATGCTTCCCGCTCCCTTCCTCCGTAGAGTCGTTCTGGCCTAGCATTGCATCTACTTCTTCACTCAGCCGTCGGTGTTTGTGTTGAAGCGTTGTGCAAGTCCAGGCTTCTCTGCATTCCTTTGTTACTTGCATCCGACACAATCACTCGCAATGATTACGAACGCGCTTTTTTTTAAATCGACACGACGCTAACCGCGAGGCCCTCTGTGGGCGACTGATTGTCTAGGACATGATTACTTGGTCTACGATGCTACAACTAGCATTCATTACGAACTTTACAAAAGCTCCTTGTGCTCACCGCCGCTACTGCTGTAGAGCAAGCCATCTCGTATGGTATGTATCACCCGTGGGTGCGCCTTCCATAGCATTGCGGCTGTACCTCTCGGACAAGGAGACAACTACCGCTCATGACTCGAGGGATCTGCGTCTGAAAGAGTGTTTCCTGAGCAGGTAAGTATACTATACGGACTCCATGGACGTGCCGGCAATGTAATTTGCGACGGGAGAGGAGGTGCTTGGATGGAGGATGAGCAGCCAGAGCACAGTATTCAACTATGCATTGTCGTCGAGTACGCCTCGTCTTGCTCACACCACGTGGCAGGATGATGGGGAGTACGATGATGGCCTTGCGCGTAGAGTACAAAGTGCACTTGCATGCTTTCGGTATTGTTCGTGGTTACACAGATTGAATTACAGTCTTTACCATTGGATGAAGCTCTTTTGGCTGCTTGTCGTGATACCGCGTTTGCGCACATGCCCCGGCACATTATTGCGCACTTCTGCCGCCATCACAGATACCTCGGCAGAACGCCGAAGCGGCTGCCCACAGTCTTGGTTGTGTGACAACCGTGCAGTCGAGAGCAAGACGATAATGACGATGTCCAAGCTCTTGGCTTGTGGCATGGCGATGCCGCGCGCTAGTAGAGCGGGTACCTTACTAGGTTACCGGGCAAGATATACCTACGACGTCACCGAAAATGAGCAAAAAAAAGGGAAAGGGAATCAACAAAACAGCGCGCATGCCCCTGCCCTAGTCGTCTTGCTAGGTCCATCCCAACAGATCACTTGATCCGGCTTTGACAGTTGCACCCAACAGTTTGTCTTTTTCATTTCGTGTGATAGGGATCCGCAAATCATGCCGTCTCTGCTCGCCATCCTGCTGGCCGTGCCAGCCGCTTCGGCCTTGACGTTGCCGGCATTCCTGCAAAGCCAAGCGCAGTCGCCACTTCAACCGCTCGATCACTCTCAGAACTATCATTTCGATCCGCTATTACATCTCCCCGGAATTTCACCATACTTTGACGCTGTAGCCTTTGGTCTAGAGTAAGTTGAACCATGACGAGCTGATGGTTCACAACTTGTACTCATGTAAATGCTACAGACACAAACCACCTCCAGGATGCAATGTCACAGCCGCGTCTTACATAATCCGACACGGCGCCATCTACGCCAACGACGACGAGTATGACGAATACATCAAGCCGTTTCTCTGGAAACTCGAGAAGCACCGCCAGGGATGGAGCGGGCCATTGGCATTCATGGAGAAATGGCAGTCACCCATCATGGAGGATAAGCTAGAAGAGTTGACGCCGTCTGGCGCCGTGGACGCAAAGGAAGTAGGCAACCACCTCCTCCAGCGCTACTCCCACCTCGTCCCCGAAACCAAGCGTATTCTCGCCGACAAGAAGAGCCGCACCTACGACACGGCAACCAACATGATCAAAGCCTTCCCCCAGGAATCCGAGATTGAAATCGTGCGCATCACGCAGAACACAAACGGGTCCATGGAATCCCTCATCCCACACAAGTCTTGCAAGAACTTTTCCAAGAAACCCGGTGTCAAGCAACAGGACAAGGTCATCAGTCTATACGGTAAACCGGTTGCCAAGCGACTTGCACCATACACACCCTTTACGCTCTCTCCAAAAGACATTGTTGGCATGCAAATGCTCTGCGGCTACGAATCCGCCATCAACGGCCGCCGCAGCCCCATCTGCGCCGCCTTCACCGACGCGGAATGGATGGCGTACGAATATGCATGGGACCTAAAATACGCATACATGGTCGGCCCCCTCAACCCTCTATCCCCTTACCTGGGCTTCCCCTGGCTGCAAGCCCAATCCGAGCTCTTTGCCCACATTGAAGACCACGACACACCGGGCGCTGGCTGGCCCGACAAGCAGCGCTTCTTCCTCGGCTTCACCCACCGCGAAGTCCCGCCCTTCATCGCCACCGCCCTCGGCCTCTTCAACTCCAGCTCAGACGCGGCAGAGCAGTTCCCCACCGACCACATCAACTGGACCCGGGCCTGGAAAATGTCCGACCTTATCCCCTTTCTCGGCCACGTCGGCATGGAGAAGATGGTGTGTGAGCGCGGGGCGGTGCATGGCGACGGGCCCGGTACCTTTGTCAGGTTCATTGCGAATACCGCGCCCAGGCCCATTCCTGCCTGCCAGGATGGCCCTGGTGCGAGCTGTGAGTTTGCCGCGTTTAGGGCCTTGATTGGCGAGGGCGCAAAGGCGCATCGTGACTTTCACAAGGTTTGTGATGTCAAGGGGTGTGGGGATGCGGGGTGTGTAGAGGAGGATGAGTAGGAGAAGAAGTAGGCGATTGAAACACCATGTATAATTTCCAAGAAGCAAAAAAATAATTAAAATTACACTTTTGTCATGTAATTAAATCACAACAAACTCTTCTTCTTCTTCTTACTTGGTGAGAACATGGAAAAATTCTCGTTATTTCAGCCAACACGTTGTCAGTGTTTTATTGTGCTTCCTTTGATTTGGTTGTAACTTTTCAAACATGCAAACAAACAAACAAAATATATCAAAACTGCCTTCTTAGCCTTCAAGATGGAAAATGAGATTTCATACTAGTATATCAATACAAATATTGGTCCATCTATAGTATAGCAATCCTTGCCCCATCTAAACAAAGAACCCCCCCCCCCAAAAAAATCAACGCCCCAAAATCACCTAACCTTTTCATCCTCAATCTGCCTCCTCAAATCCTCCAACACCCCCCTCCTATTCTCCAAATGTCCCTGCAACCCCTCAACCTGCTCCTTGACCGTCTCAATATCCTCCCTGATACCCTGCAGCCCTTTAACCGCGCCCCCGGTGTCATCGTTGTCCAACTCCCGCAGCACTCCTCTCTTGTAGTCGAGCAGGAGCTCCAACTCGCGTTTTACAAGCGCCGGCTTGCTATCCTTGCTGCGCCCGTGCCGACGACTCTCTGCATCCTTTTCCACATCCATAATCTTCTGCTCCAGCTCGCGCAGCTGCTTCTTGAGCCGGACTTCCTCCCAGTCTTCTGTTGTGCGGCCGCCGAAATCGGTGCCCTTTCCGCCCCTGGCACCGTAGTTTGCTGCGCGGTCGCCGACGCCGAGGCGCGTGAGGTATGCGTCGCCGAACTTGGCTTTGCGCCCCGTGGCAGTACTTTCGTCGTGAGTAGCGGCCCATCGCGAGTTGGCCGACGACTCGATGTCGTAGTCAATGTGCGCCTTTTCAAAGCTCGAGCGCAACGAGGGCGGAACCGAGCGGGGGACACGGAAGCCTTCGCTGCGCTGGTTGAGGATGTGGAGGAAGGCCAGGGCTGCGTCTTTTCCTACGCCCTCTCGTGCCTTGGGGTTGACCAGGTTCCATGCAAAACGTATGTCCGAGTCGGGCACGTTGTCCAGCGACTCGTATAAGCCGGATAGGCTGTCAAAGGTGATGTTGCCGTGGCTGTCGCGGTTTGCAGTGTAGATTTCTTCGTACTTGTTCTTGTCCGAGGGCGACATGTACCAGTCGAAGCCGTCGCGCAGACCCGGAGTGTCGTCTTCGTCTTGGATCGTCTCGTACGCTGGCTGTGAGCCGGTGAGGGCGCGGTTGGCTTGCACGAGGTGGGCTTTTGATTCGGGCACGAGCCAGTCGGGAAGGACCTTGGGAACGTCTACTGATATCTGAGAGGTAGCAATTAGCTCCGGTCCATGTTCACGTCTCTAGCCACTGGCCCATGTATGCAAGAGGCGGCGGGCGACATACCCCATTGATCAAGTCGAAGATGAGTCGCATAGCCACGCAAAACTCCTCAAAGTCCAGATTTCCGTCATTGTCGACATCCGCGAGATCCCACACCCTCTCGAGTTGGTCGTCGCGGAGGTGTGAGTTTTTGAGTACGGGTGCTGCTTGGGCGCCATCAAGATGTGTGCCGCCGTTTGACAGCGAACTGAAGATTTCCCAGTACTTTTCGATTTCGTCCTGCTCAATGCGATTCGGCGCCATGATCAAAGTCAAAGTCTGGCTCAAGTGACTGTGGTCTTCAGAAGCAGGAGTGGGCCAAAACAGAGGCGGTTTGGGTCCGATTCAAGGTGCAGTTGCGGGATGTCGGAATGGCGGAGCTCTGGCCGCGACTGCGGAGCTGGGGTAGGTAGCTAGGGGGGATCGTTGGCTCGTCACCGCTAACCCGGACTTGTGCCTGACTGTGTCAGGCTTCGTCTCTGGCACATGCATGAGCCATTACTTAACGTGTTGCAGCCAAAATATACATCACATGATCAGAATTACACACATCCCATAACCTCACTTTCTAGCAGACACCACACTCAATTCAGCTCTGATGTGTATGTAATAGTGCTCCTCTATAAACATTACATCAACACGACAATGTAAATACAACCTAGATTCCCGGAACCCCCGCATTTTCCTGTATAGAGTTGCGCCATGTGCGAAAAAGTGCGCAATTTCAAAGGAAAGACAAGATGCGTCGTGCAGACATGGTCAGCATACCAACACCGCTAGATGCAAAAAACAAAAAAGAAACAAAGAGATACAAAGTCGCCGTGACAGTGCGTGCCTTATGCCATGTTCGCAAGCTCATGGTCGATAGCCTGGGCGAGGAAAATCTTCCTCTCACCACTGAGCTGCATCTGCAACCTCTGCTCCGCAAGCGCGATGATTTGTTTACGCGTGACACGGTCGAGATCCGCATCCTTGAGACACGCCTGCACAGTCTCGATGATTTGTCCGTCAGTCGGCCCATTCATCATGCTCTGGAAGTTGGTGGTGCTGCCCGGTCGAGATTGAGCTGCGCCATAGCCAAGAGGACTACGTCCACGAACAGGTGGTGTTGACGAAGTCATGAGGTTGTCCGAGCTCTGAAAGCCACCCATACTTTGCCGTTGACCGTACGGCGACGCCGTGTTGTTGTTGCGGTAGTGATCGCTCATGTTGCTTAGGGACATGCCGCGGCCCTGATCCTGGGGATGATCTTGGTAGCGCGAGAAATTCGAGTAGGTTGATTGACGTGTCTGCATGCCTTGGTAGGGACCGGGAGACTGAGGGGGCATGTGCGCAATGTGCTGCATATTGGTCATGACGGTCGAGGCTGGCTTGTGGGATGAGTAGACGGATTGCATGTCGTTCATCTCATACGCTTCGTCGTCATATCCACCCAGCCCACCCTTCTCAGTTCCGCCAGGAAGGCCACGACGACCAGGAAGGTCGTTGCGCTCCGCATACTCGTCCCATCGCATCATCGGAATAGACTTGGGGTCAAAGCCTTCATCGTCCGTGGTGAGAACTTGCTTTGTTCCTTGCTCGCCGATGACGACACGCGTGTTACCCCATGAGAAATCGTCCTGCTTCCAGAATGAGTACATGGGTAGCGCCAGAGAGTAAATGGGGAAAGCTAGAAGATAGATGATCATCCATCCAACGTGTTGCCATTGTCGCTTGATGATGAAGATGAGCGCCTGAAGACCGTACACAGCGGCAAGCATGATGATGGAGAACATGGGAAATTGGCCAGTGCCGCTTGAGACCGAGTAGACCAGGTAGACCAGGTACGCGCAGATGGACGGAAGGACGAGTGTACCAAAGAGGTCAACGAAGACGACGAATCGCATGGAGAAGCAGCAGAAACCGCACAGGTCCTTTAGGAATACGAGTTCAGCCAAGTTATGAATAGTCGAGTTGATCCATCGACGTCTCTGGGAAAGTAGAATGCTCCAGGTGTCGGGAGCGGCCGTTAGGGCGTAAGCATCAGGGATAAACTTGTAGGACATGTGAGGAAAGTACTTGGTCATCAGTGTCGTCAGGTAACGATCTTCACCGAGCGAGAGGAGGTTCTTCTTGTGAAGAGTGTCAACCACGCAGTCGGCATAGTCCTTGATGATCTTGTCGGAAATGATGAGAGGCTTGCCCTTGTCGGCGGTGCGTAAACGGTACATGGTGAAACTAGAACATATTAGCCAGAATCTAGTCCATCATCAATCAAATACTACTTACCATCCAGGCAAACAGGTAACACTCCCGAACAAACTCTCAAAGGCCTTGGACAGATGATGCGAGATGTAGTACTCGTAGACTTGGATCATGGTCCACCAAGACCTATCTTCGTTCTCCAGACTCGTCTCGCCGCAAATACCAGCAATCTTGGAGTCATTGGCGCAAGCTGCTACTAGACGGTTCAAGGAATCAGGCTTGACCATGGTGTCGGCATCAATCATGAGTAGATACTCATACAGCTCGGGGTCAACACCAATAATGTTGTTGATCTGGTGAAACATTTCCAGCTCGAGAGGATTCATGGCAGAACGGTGGTGGACGCGGTTGAGAAAGCTCATGAGCAGAATCTGGGAGTCTCGCTTTCCACGATTACCCGGCTTCGACTTGTGCTGTTCAGATTCCTTACCCATCTTGACAACGACAATGTAGGGGACCACGTTACCCTCGAATTCGTAAAGACCAGAGTAGACCTTGCCGTAGTTGAGTTGTTGACTTCCTTCACCAACGGACCAGAATGGGAGCGCGGGCGGGTCAACCTTTGGATCAACACCGAGAATATCCAGTACGATCTTGGGTGTAGGACGGTCGTTACCGCCTCCGACAATCATTCCATCACAAATGACGCAGATGAGCTTACGCTTATTGTCATAAGAGAGTGCAGTCAGGGAGTCCAAACTCTTCCGGATAGAGTCCTCGCCTTCGGTATAGGCTGGCACTTGGCAGATGACAAACTTATCCTGGTTGGCGGGACGCTTGCGCGAACCCAATTGAAGAGCAGCCAAGAACTTGATG
>Ga0265798_10008625_pt1 | contig 12945 bp, 14 predicted proteins | sample P3T30metagenome_FD_192430 | JGI IMG/M metagenome (GOLD analysis project Ga0265798, IMG submission 192430) | Plant litter microbial communities from East Loma Ridge, Irvine, California - P3 T30 | ecosystem: Environmental > Terrestrial > Plant litter > Unclassified | place: USA: California...
TTGGCTCAGTCTCTGGATCCCATTCAATATACCCCGCATCAACATTGGTATTCCCGGTTGCTAACGCGCCCAGTAAAAGGTTGGAGCTGATTAGTTGAAGACGATTGGCGATTCCGAAGAGCAAAGGTATTCCGCCTAGCCGTATCCTGATTAAATATTCGCGACTGCTTGATTGAGGGGAACTTAAGGGTTTTACGCTTGCCCCATGTTTATTGCCATCGACAAAGCGTGTCGCGATATAGATAGAGTCAACATTGATTTTCTCGTTTAACCAATTGGTTGCCTTCTCCAATTCAATCGCCGCTTCCCGCGTTAGCCAATTTATGTTGGCTGCGTGCACGTTGACATTGACTTTACTATAGTCTAAATACTTCTTCGCAAATGGGAGTTGTTCAGTCAAGCATAAGTCAGGCAGTTGATCGTCTTTGGCAGGAGGTCCGTCAAACATTGTTAATTCTACAGGCCTATCGATTTCGCTTTTCATCCATTTTTCTCCTCAATTCATTAATAATTATTTAATAATTAAATTTCGTCAAGATTTTCTTTATGAGCGTTGCAAAATGGAAAATCTCGGACACAACTCATCAGTTCTGTGCCGCTGGTAATCTCATGGGAATTCCACGGAGAAACCAATGTTCGCCGAACGCTACCTCAATGCACTGAGCACTTCCAACCTGCAGGACGACGACCAGCACCACCAGACGGAGCCTCTTGTAGCGGCGGCGCTGGCGGACTTGTCGGGGGGCTCGGGTGAGCTATTCGGCACTATGCTACTGCGCGCGCACATCGCAGGTGTGCCGCGCCAAGCCGTCGAAAGCTCGGCGCGCGATCTGGGCGTCCTATTGCGCATCTGGACCGGCGAGGTGGCGCGCAAGGGCTTTGACCGCAAGTGGATGAACATCAAGCACGAATGGGACATCAAGGCCGCGTATGCCATGTATGCCAAGATCGCGCGCGCGAGCCTGGCCCATTGGCTGGGAGGCGAATGCCAGTGCTGCCACGGCACGAAGATCGTTGAAAGCCGCGCATGCACGCGTTGCAATGGAAGCGGTCGCGAACCAGTCCAGGGCGGCGCCATCGAGCGCGAGAGGGTGCTCGACATGATCAGCGAGCTGGAAGGGATGTTTCAGGCGCACAGCGCGCGCGCTGGCGCTAAGCTCCGTAGGGCGGCTTGATTTTTCTGGAAGATAGCGATGGTGGACTAGCGTCCAAAGGGCGAGGACGATGCCGCAAAGCTCATTGGCATCGTTTCGTTGCGCTCGTATGCCAGGATTGAGCTGTGCTCTAACCCGGAATGGATGGTTGGAGTTTCGATGGATCCGCCGTAGAACTGCAGATCGACTTGAAGTGGCAGAGCGAGCTCGAGAGACTGAAGAAGCCCATCACTTACCCACATAAAGGTTCCCCATTCTGTATCGTCCTGCGGCAGCCGATCAACTTCGACAGCCACATCGATGTCGCTATCAATGCGGTGCGTCCCACGTACTCTGCTTCCATACAGCCAGGCCCTCCTGATCAAGCTCTGGCTTGCGGCCCACTCAGCAACGATCGATTGGATAAAAGGGAGTTCCATGGCGGCAGCGAAAAGGATTGCTCTGTATTGTACAGTTTCGTAAATCGGCGTAAACTACAGTTCTTAAATATCCCTCGATCCACGTAATGCGCGCTTCGGCGCCAACGTCACCCGAGGCAGTCGAGCAGTCCAGCCAGCAGTAAAGCCGGCGCTCGTCTAGAAAAAGGCTCACCAACTCGGTGGGCCTTTTTCGTTTCCGGCCCACTTGTCAGATAGACCTGGGGCCGACCAGCCCCGCCTCATTCGAGGTAGGGGCAACCTCCCATCGAGGATCTGGCCATGAAGCCCTAATTCACTCCGACGCTGATCATCACGTAGAAGCGCGACGAAACGCGCACGGGACCTGACTTGCCCGAGAAGTGCCGGAGCTCCCGCCCGGCTGCACTTCGAAGACGGCACACACGCGCACTTGTAATGACCTGGCACTGGCCAGAACAGTCGAGCGCACCCAGCGCGCACCGACGCCGGACGCTGTAACCGGCATCTGCCGCCCACTTGGCAGATAGCCCTGGGGCTGGTCGCCTGACTCCCGAGAACGAGTCACCACACACACGCCATAGCTCAGATGGTTAGAGCGCTCCCGCAGCCTGGATTGAACAACAGCCAGGTCGAAAGGAGAGGTCGCAGGTTCAAGTCCTGCTGGCGGGTGTGTGGTGAATGCGCAGGCTGATGCGAAACGAGGCGAGGTTTTCACTTCGCGCCAAAGGCGGACCGTGACAGGCCCTCGACGGATTAACCGATCCTGTGCCGGAGATCAGTGCCGGCCACCACAACCAGTCTCCTCGATCAGCTCCAACGTTGGTCTTTCGCCGCCCCTCGCAGCAATGCGCCGGGCGGCTTTTTCTTTTCCGAGGTCTCTATGAAGAAGCGCAAGATCGCCATCAAGGCATCGTCGCTGCCGGCGCGCTCGCCAGTCGGGTTCGCGATCCTGCTCTGGCTGCTGCTCGACCGCTTGGCCGCGCCTGACTGGGCGTACGGCGTGCTGTGGACCATCGTCGCCTTGGCCGCCATCAACTGGATCGTCTGCTTCTGCACGACTGTCGAGCAGGATGTGCCCGGCTTCGGAGAAAAGAAGTGAGCGTCGAGCAAGAGCTGGCGTGGCTGCGCTACACGGTGCAGCGCCGGCGCATGCAAGCGGTAGAAGGGATCGGTGGCGCATGAACAACATGGCACGCATCTACCGCGCCGAGATCCTGCGCGCCGCCTTCGGCCCTGGCGCCGCACCTGCGCAGGCGGCAGACCTGGCTCGGCTCAACCAGATTGCCGAGCGCCTCGCCGAGTGCGAGGAAGTGCACGGCATCCTGCGCGCGAAAGGGCATGGCAGTCCAGGCACCTCGCTGACCGACACGGCGCGCCAGGTGCCCGCCAACGTGCGCGAGGTGATCCGCGCGTTGTTCAGCCCACGGGAGGCTGGGTGATGACCGCTGCGGCACTGACAGTGCGCGTGCACATTGCCTGGTGGGTGCGCCCAGCGCTCACCATCGCTTTCCTGTGTGGCGTTGTCTGTCCCGCCCGGGTCGACCGATGGATCGACTTCATCGTCGACCACGGCTTCAAGTTTGGAATCGACATGAAACTACAGCAGCTGCGAACGAACCTGCCGGCCGCCGCCAGCCGCGTCACCATGCTGCCGAACCAGCGCCCGGACACGGTCGAGCGCAAGCGCGGTTCGGCCGGGGTGCGGGACCGCGAGGTGATCCGGGCGCGCGACTGCGGCCTGTGCCAACAGTGTCGGCGCCAAGGCAAGACGACCATCGGCGGCCCGGTCGACCACATCGTCCCGCTCTGGAAGGGCGGCAGCGATGACAAAACCAACAAGGAAGTGCTCTGCGTTCCATGCCACGACGCCAAGACGGCGCGCGAGGCAGCGGAGCGGGCGCGAGGATAAAAGACCATGCGGATTCAGATTACCCAGCAACGCGCCCTGTTCGCGCACCTCAGCAAATACATTTCGCAGCCGCACCACGGCCCGCGCACCTGGCCATGGTGGCGCCTGGTCAGCGTCAAGGCCTACCGTGCCAACCCCGACATCCCGTTCGATCAAGCGCCTGTTCATCATTGGCTGGTCTGGCTCTACACCCGCTGGGGTGCCACCAACTGCCATGTCGGCATCGACTGCCGGACGCCGAGGCAACGCGGCCTAGCTGACCCCGCTGCCCCGCAAGGGGAGGGGGTGTTGTAAGTCTACAACGCCATGAGGTCGGACACCGACTAGCAACTCACGCGCAGAAAAAAGTCCCCCTGGAGGAAATTGTTAATGGCTTTAACAGGCAAAAAGCGAGCCTTCGCCGATGCCGTTTTGGCCGGGTTCTCCAATAAGGAAGCGGCAATTCGTGCCGGCTTCAGTGAAAAAACGGCATCAGCTGCCGGGTCGCGAAATGTTAAAGACCCGGATGTTAAAGCCTACCTCGATCAGCGGCGCGCAGCTGGCGGCTCGGCCGGCGCCGGCGCTTCACCGCCGCCCCCACCAGCCGACAACCTGGTCGACATTCCGTCGACGTTGGACCCGATGGAATTCCTCACCAATCTAATGAACGAACCGGCCGCCGATATCCGCATCCGTGCCGATGTCGCGAAGGCGCTGATGCCGTTTAAGCACCAGAAGCTGGGAGAGGGCGGAAAGAAGGATCAGAAAAACGAGAACGCTAAGAAGGTGGCCAGCCGCTTCGCTGCGGCGGCCCCGCCGCAGCTCAAGGCAGTGAAGTAAGGACGACAACATGGAATGGTCTACCGCCTGTCCGGATTGGGAAGACAGGCTGAAGGCCAAACTGTCGATTATCCCTCCGCCTATTTTTCCCGAGCAGGCTGACCAGGCCCTGAGAATCTTTAAGCTTCTCCGTGTTTGCGACCTTCCAGCGTCAGTTTGGGACGACGAGCTGGATGAGTGGCGAAGCCCAAATTTCGGCGAGTGCAGCGAGCAGTGGGTCTTCGACTTCGTCGCCGCGATCTTCGGTGGGTACGACGCTGAAACTGGCAACCAGCTGATCCGAGAATACTACCTCCTGATTAGCAAAAAGAACACAAAATCAACCATCGCTGCTGGGATCATGCTAACAGCGCTCATCCTGTGCTGGCGAAACGAGGAGGAGCACCTCATATTGGCGCCGACCAAGGAGGTCGCCGATAACAGCTTAAAGCCGGCGGCTGCGATGGTCCGTGCGGATAGTGAACTAAAGGCGCTGCTCCACGTGCAGGACCACGTCCGCACCATCACCCATTTGGTGTCGAAAGCCTCGCTCAAGGTGGTCGCTGCAGATACAGATACAGTCTCCGGAAAAAAATCCGGGAAGGTACTCGTCGACGAGCACTGGCTTTTCGGAAAGCGGAGTGGCGCCGAAGCCATGTTCATGGAAGCACTTGGCGGCCAGGTGTCACGGCCCGAGGGCTGGGTCATCTTCCTGACCACGCAGAGCGATGAACCGCCGGCCGGGGTGTTCAAGGAAAAGCTCAATTATTACCGTGATGTGCGCGACGGCAAGATCGAGGACCGAAAATCGCTCGGTGTGCTGTACGAATACCCCCTGGCGATGGTGAAGGCGAAGGCCTACCTGGACTCTTCGACCTACTACCTCACCAACCCGAACATCGACCGCTCCGTGAGCGCGGAATGGCTCGCAGATCAACTCAAGAAGCTGCAGCACAAAACGGACGGAACCCTCCAGATCTTCCTGGCGAAGCACCTGAATGTGCAGATCGGGATGAACCTGCGCGCCGACCGGTGGGCTGGCGCCGACTTCTGGGAGCGGCAGGCCAAGGTGCCCGGTATAACGCTTCACGAGCTGCTCGCACGCTGCGAGGTGGTCACCGCCGGTATTGACGGCGGCGGCCTCGACGACCTGCTGGGGCTGGCTTTCCTAGGCCGCGAGCGCGGCACTGGCAAATGGCTCGCTTGGACGCGGGCATGGGCGCACCCGATCGCAATGGAGCGCCGCAAAAGCGAAGAGAGTAAATACGACGACTTCCAAGAGCAGGGCGACCTCGTGATCATTGAGGAATTGCCTGGCGACGTCGCCCAGGTGGCGGCCGTGGTCAAGGAAGTCAACGAGTCTGGGTTGCTCGCCTCGGTCGGCTTGGACCCGGAGAAGACCCACAAGGTCATGTTCCAGGCACTGGTCGACGCAGAGATCGACGAGAAGAAGTGCTTCGGCGTCTCGCAGGGATGGAAGCTGATCGGCGCGATCAGCGTGACCGAGCGAAAGCTAGCCGAGGGCGTGCTGCTGCATGGCGGCCAGGCGCTGATGAACTGGTGCGTCAGCAACGCCAAGATCGAGCCTCGGGGTAACGCCGCCCTCATCACCAAGCAGGCTTCCGGCACCGGCAAGATCGACCCGCTGATGGCGCTGTTCAACGCGGTCTCGTTGATGGCGCTGAATCCGGTACCGCAGCAGACCACTTCAATTTACGACGAGGGCGTGACGATATGAGCTTCATCGACTTGGCGACCCTCGTCGCCGGCATTCTGGGCCTGGCATCGATCACGATCGGCGCCGGCATGATCTTCGTCCCGGCAGGTTTCATCGTCGCTGGCATCGGCCTGCTGGCCTGGTCGTACATCGTCGCCCGCGCGCTCGCGCGCAACAACAAGGGATAACTGATGTTCGCCAAACAGTTTTTTACCCCGCAGACCGCTGGCAGCGGCGGTGGCTGGCTGTCAGGTCTCGGCGGCACCCGCTCCGATGCGGGCCCGCTGGTCACGGTGGAGTCCGCGCTGGCGCTGACGACGCTCCAGGCCTGCGTGACCTTGCTGGCTGAAAGCGTGGCCCAGCTCCCGCTCGAGCTATTTCGTCGAACGGAAGGTGGTGGCAGGGAGGCGGCCAAGGATCATCCTCTGTACCGGGTCCTTGCTTACGCGCCGAACGAATGGCAGACCCCATTCGAGTACCGCGAGAACAGCCAGTTGAAAGCAGTCACGCGGGGCAACTCGATAAGCCTGATCGGTCGCGATGGCGACGGCACGGTCACTGGGCTATATCCGGTACCGACCGAGAGTGTCCAGGTCCTGAAGGGGCCGGACATGCTGCCGTACTATCGAATCGACGGTCAAGATCCTATTCCGCAGCGGATGGTCCACCACGTGCGCTGGTGGAGCTTGAACAACTACGTCGGCATGTCGCCGATAACGCTGCACGCGAACGCAATCGGACACGCCCAGGCGATCCAGCAATATGCCGGCAAGTCGTTCCTGAACGGCACGGCGCTGTCTGGTGTGATCGAGCGGCCGCGTGAGGCGGCGCCGATCAAAGACCAGGGCGTGATCGACCGGATCACGGACAAATGGCAGCAAATGTACGGCGGCAGCAGCAACGCCAAGCGCGTCGCCATGCTCCAGGAAGGCATGACCTTCAAGGCGCTGTCGATGACCAACGTCGACGCCGAGCTGATTCCGGCGCTCAAGCTGACCTCGCTGGACATCGCGCGCATCCATAAGGTTCCGCCACACATGATTGGCGAGCTGGACAAGGCGACGTTCTCGAACATCGAGCACCAGGCCATCCAGTTCGTGATCTACACGCTGCTGCCGTGGATCAAGCGGCACGAGCAGGCCATGATGCGTGACTTGTTGCTGCCGAGTGAGCGCGATGAGTACTACATCGAATTCAACGTCTCCGGCCTGCTGCGCGGCGACCAAGCATCGCGCTATGCCGCGTACGCTGTCGCCCGGCAGTGGGGCTGGTTGTCGGTGAACGACATCCGTCGCCTGGAGAATCTGCCGCCGATCGCGGGTGGCGATACCTACCTGCAGCCGCTGAACATGGTCGACGCGGCCAAGCCGCTGCCGGATCAGATGCCTAAGGCCGACCCCCGCGCGGTCGCCGAAATCGAAGGAATCCTCGCATGAAAAACCGTTTCCGCATCGCCGGCATGATCTTCAATCAGCCGCTGATGGTGACCGAGGCGATGCTGGACCAGGCTGCGGCCTGGGCGAACCAGCAAATGAGTCTGAACATCGTCAACCTGAGCGTCAACGGCGCGCAGCCGCAGATGATGGATGACGACGACTACCCAACCGAGACCGCGGCGATGCGCGCCGAGTCGGCGCGACGCCAGCAGATCGCGGACACCGGTGTGGCGATCATCCCGGTGCACGGCGTGCTGGTGAGTCGCAGCATGCAGATGAATCCGTGCGAAACGATGACCAGCTACGAGCAGCTGCGCGGCCAGGTAAATGCCGCGCTCGCGGATCCTGCAGTCGAACAGATCGCCTTCGACATCGACAGCCCAGGCGGCAGCACTGTCGGCGCGTTCGAGCTTGCCGACTTCCTGTTCGAAGCGCGGGGCGTCAAGCCAATGAGCGCGATCACCCACTACAGCGCCTATTCAGCCGGCTACCTGCTGGCCTCCGCAATCGGCAACGTATCGATGTCCCGCACCTCTGGTGTCGGCTCGGTCGGGGTGATTGCGAAGCACCTCGATGTCTCGGCTCGCAACGAGCAGATGGGCGTCAAGGTGACCACGGTCTACGCCGGCGCCCATAAGAATGATCTCAGCCCGCACGAGCCTCTATCCGATCAATCCATGAAATTCCTGACCGACATGGTTCAAGGCTACTACGCCCAGTTCGTTGATTCGGTTGCGCGCTATCGCGGAATCGGGGTTGATGCGGTGCGCGGCACCGAAGCAGGCGTTTTCATGGGGCAGCAGGGCGTGGATATCGGATTCGCCGATCGCATCGAGACCCCTCAGGCCGCCATCGATCGCATCGCCTCCCAGGCGCGCGAAGCGCGCGTGGCTCGCAGCACGAAGCAATCCATCGGCGCCCGCGCGAAAGCCATGGCGCTCCAGACTCAAATTTGACCGCGTTCGCGGGACAAGCAACCAAGCCGCCCTCGAGGCGGCTTTTTCTATTCTAGGAGAGGCAATATGCCAACCATCAATGAACTCCGCAGCGAACGCGCCAAGGTCAACGCCAGCGTCCAAGCTCTGGCCCAGATCGAAGCCGGCGGCGGTCAACTGTCCGCTGAGCAGCTGCAGGAATTCACCGACCTGCAAGCGACCTTCGCCAACCTGACCGCGCAGATCACGCGCATGGAGGCGGCCGAAAGTATCGCTGCTGCTGCCGCCGTGCCGGTCGACCGCGCCCACGGTGCCGCACACCAGCCAGCTGCGCCGCCCGCCGCCGGTGCCGCAGCAAGCATGCCAGCGCGCCCCCGCACTCCAGAGCTGCCAGGTTCCGGCATGTCGCGCATGGTTCGCGCGTTGGTCGTCGCCGGCGGCAACCAGCAGGTCGCAGCCAAGTTCGCCATGGACAATCAGTTCGGCGAAGAAGTTGCGATGGCCCTGAACACCCTGACCCCGGGCGCCGGCGGCGTCCTGGTTCCGACGAACATGGCTCGCGAAGTGATCGAACTGTGGCGTCCACAGTCGGTCGTGCGCCGCCTGGGCGCCCGCTCGCTGCCGCTCACCAACGGCAACATCACGCTGCCGCGACTGAAGGGCGGCGCTGTGGTCGGCTATATCGGCAGCGATACCGATATCCCGACGACTGGCCAGACCTTCGACAACCTGAAGCTGTCGGCCAAAAAGCTGACCGGCCTGGTCCCGATTTCGAATGACCTGCTCGCATATTCCGGCACCAGCCCGAACGTCGACAAACTCGTGGTGGACGACCTGACCGGTGCGATGAGCTCTCGCGAAGACAAGGCATTCATCCGCGACGATGGCAGCCTCGACACTCCGAAAGGCCTGCTTGCGTGGGCGCTGGCCGGCTTCAAGATCGCTGCTTCGGCCGGCGACACGCTGCAGAAGATCGAAAACGATCTGAACAAGCTGATCCTGTGCCTGGAAGGCGTCAACGCCAACATGGGTGCGCCTGGCTGGATCATGTCGCCGCGTACCTTCCGCTTCCTGGAAGGCATGGTCAACAGCAACGGCAACAAGGTCTATCCAGAAATGAAGGATGGCAACCTGAAGGGCTACCCGATCGGCAAGACCACCCAGGTGCCAAACAACCTGGGCGCCGGTTCGAACCAGTCGGAAATCTACTTCGTCGATTTCAACGACTGCTTCATCGGCGAGGACGAAACCCTGCTGATCGACTACTCGAAAGAGGCGACCTACAAGGATGAGGGTGGCAACGTGGTCAGCGCCTTCCAGCGTGACCAGACCCTGGTCCGCGTGATCGCGAAGCACGACTTTGGCCCGCGCCACGTCGAGTCGGTCGCAGTGCTTACCGCTGTCGCCTGGGGCGCGTAAAGCGCCTTCGCCGCTGGCCCGCTGCGGCGGGCCGGCTTCTCCCACCCAATAGGAGTTGACCATGCAATCGGTTGAATTCATCAAGCCTTGGAAAATCTACAGCCCGGGCGATATCGCAGGCTTCGACGCTGAGCAGGCTGAAAAGCTGATCAAGGGCGGCGCCGCCAAGGAAGTCAAGACGGACGAAAAAGCCGTCAAGACCACGAAGTAAGCCGCCAAGGGAGGCCGATCGCCATGACCCACCTGCATATGACCCCTGAAGTCTCGACCATCCGCGTGTACGACGCGCCGGGCGGCTACGAGCAACGCCGGCCGTACCTGGGAATCATGACGGTCAGCCACCTCTCGGACAAGGTCGTCTACCTGCATGGCGCCGTCGGAGAAATCGACCGAGCCACGTATGAAGCGGCCCTGGCCATGCTCCGCGAGCGCGGAGTGACCACGGTGCAGTACGAGCGCCGCGGTCGAATGAAGACATTGAATTTGAACGACCGGTGATTGCAAAAATCAGCCGCGCGGGTAGCGCTGATGACAACGCGTCAGTGAGCATGGAAGGCGAGGCATGAGCGTAAAATTCAACCGTGCAGGGCCAACCCGCATTGGTTTGGAAAGCACTGCCGGCAATGCGGCCCGGTACTCGCTGTCTTCGCTGACATCGTTTTCGCTGTCGATCTATCTCGACACTTCAACGACTGAGACGACGTCAGAAGCACAGACTATCTATTCGAGCGGTGGGGCCGCTAGTGGGGCTATGAACCTCCAGTATTGCGGGCCGTCGCACAGTAACCCCGATACCGTCGGGTTTGTCATCGGTTCGTCGACTACGATTTACAAACTCCCGAACGGCTCGATTCCATTCGGCTGGAAAGGCTTTATTAACTTCCAGCGTGTCGATAACACGCTGTCGCTTTACGCCGTCCCGACCCAAACGACGGCCCCTGCTGATGGTAGTGCCGTTCTGGTTGGCCTGAACCTGTACACCACCGCGAGTGGTATTAGCGGTTTGACCAACAAAGCGTTCTCGCTGGGCGCTCGTGGGACCAATGATCGCGGGTTGAGTCAAACCCTCGCGCGTTTTGGCCTTATCGGCGCGGCGCTCACTACGCACGAGCTGGCGCGTTTGGCTTACGGCGAGACATTGTTCGACCTGGGCAAGACGCCGCTGACGTATCTTGCACTTGACAATAAAGATGTGCTGACCGATCTGGGCACGTATAACGATACGCTCGTTGTCGTGAGCGGCACGCTAAGCAATGGCGCCGCGCCAAGCTGGGGGTACGTACCGGCCGCGCCCGCCGCGCCAGTATTCACCGCTGCACCGACCATCGATGCGATTCCTGTCGTCGGTGCAGCGGTCACGGCCACGCGCGGGGCAGCCACGGGATACCCTACCCCCTTGCGCACCTGGCAATGGTATCTGGACAATGTAGCGATCGCTGGCGCCACCGCCGGCAGCTACACGCCGGTTACCGGTGACATCGGAAAAGCGCTGACCGCTGAAGACGTCGGCGCGAACGACAGCGGCACCGTCAAATCGATGAGCGCGCCGCGCACCGTCGCCAGTGCCGCGACCGGCACGAATGCTGTAGCAGAAGTGCCACATAAAGTCATTCAGCGCCTTCCGGCCATCACCGGCACGTCGGCGCATGTATCGCTGTCAGGCACCTATGACGGCCTGGCAGTGGCCGCCGAAGTGCGCCTGTACGCTGCCGATGGCGTGACTGTCTCGCAGGACTGGACGCCGCTGACCGCGACCTCGTTCGTCGATCAAGTATGGTCTGGCAAGGTCGAAGCCAATCAGGGCGGCCCGTACAAGCATCAAGTCCGGTTCAAGAATTCCGCAGGAACTGTGATCGGCTCGACGCCGGTTGCGACCACCACGTGGAATGTGGGTGCGCTGTTCGCCGTCGCAGGCTCGAGCACCGGCGAGGGCTGGTTCACCACTGGCACCTTCACCGCGCGTTCTGACGTTTTCAAATTCCGCTTCAGCGCCTGGTCTGGCCTGGGCGGCACGTCCAACGGACCTGCCTGCCTGTTCGCAAATGCGATGGCCATCAAGCTTGGAGTTCCGATCGGCTTGATCGCCTACGCGTCGTCCGGCACGACCCTGGACGACTGGCTGCGTGATAGCTCGGTCTGGACAGCATTCGCCAACGCTGTCACTGGCCGCGGCGGCAAGATCGAAGGCCTGCTGCTCACGGTGGGATCAAACGACGCGAACGAGAGCGCGGTTGGCAGTTCCTCCGGCCACGTGACGCGGTTGGGGAATCTCTATACGCGTATCAAAACGCTAACCGGTCAGAGCGATCTTGAGGTCGGATTTACGGGCATGAATGCCAGGCTGAGTGCGCCTGCCGTGCAAGTGGATCGGGTGCATGAGGCCGAGAACCTGTTCGGAGATGTTGCTCGCATCTGCCATGTGCAGACCGCAGATCTCGAAGTCGGCGGCGACAATGCGCACCTGACTAGCGTCGGCTATGCCGAGACACTACGACGCCTGAACTTCCAATGGCCGATGGTCTCAGGGGCCACGTACAAGCGAGGTCCGAAGCCTGTTAAGTTCGAGTTCCAAGGCAATCGCGTGCGCGTGACTGTCCAGCACCGCAGCGGCACGCAGATCGTGGTGCCGACGAACGCCAGCGGCATGACTGTCAGCGATGACAACGGCGCGCGGACGATTACCAGTTTCGAGACTTTCAGCGCGAACCAGTTCGACATGATCGTCGACCAGCCGCTCGTCGGCACGGTCGTCACCAAGCACATGGCCAGCAACTGGCCAGCACGCTCGGCGCCGATCCTCGACAACAGCGCTACGCCTCTGCCGCTGGCTGTCGAAACGCTGCTGGCGACAGTGGCAGGCGACCTCTCGGTGCCAGATCCTGAGCCGATGCCCGACACCACGGCGCCGGTGATGATCGGTGCGATCACTGTCGTCAGTGTCAGCACGGCGGGTGCGATGATCTCGCTGCCGGCTGCGACGGATAGCGTAGGCGTGGCCGGCTACGAGTACAGCATCAATGGCGGCTCCAGCTACGTGAACATGGGCACTTCGCCCACAGCGTCGCTGACCGGCCTGCAGCCAGCTACGCCCTACACCGTGCTGGTGCGCGCTTATGACGCCGCCGGAAACCGGGCCGCGCCGCTGTCGAGCAACTTCACGACGAGCGCGCTGCCGCCGT
>Ga0265798_10008626_pt1 | contig 12943 bp, 13 predicted proteins | sample P3T30metagenome_FD_192430 | JGI IMG/M metagenome (GOLD analysis project Ga0265798, IMG submission 192430) | Plant litter microbial communities from East Loma Ridge, Irvine, California - P3 T30 | ecosystem: Environmental > Terrestrial > Plant litter > Unclassified | place: USA: California...
ACATAGCTTGAGCGAAAGTAAGAGCAGCCGAAATCGGCTACCGACGAGCAAATAAAGCCCTGACTACTGCTATATCGCGGCGCGGGCACTCGGCATTACAGGCCCCGGCGCTATTTCATTTGCCGGGCGCTGAGGCGGCCGCCTACCAGCGTGTGACTTTGGGCAATGCTGTAGCTCACGGGCACGGTAAACGAGAACGCCACCGGCGCGCCGTCCTGCAAGCCCGGCTTGAATCGCTGGAGCTGCCGCACAGCGCGCACCGTTTCGGCATCGAGCGACGGCACCACGCCTTTTACCACCTCTACCTTGTCGACCTGCCCATCGGCCAGTACTACAAACCGCACGAATACCTGACCCTGAGCCCCGGCCGCCAGCGCGTCGGGCGGGTAGTGAATGCCGCGCGAAATAGCTGCGATAATGGCCCGCTCGTCGCCCAGGCCTTCGCAGTACACGGGCAGCATTTCGTACTCGGCAAAGGCCGCCGGCTCACCCTGCTCGGTGTAGCACTCGCCGATGGTGCGCTGCCCATCCTGGTACTGCTCGTAGCGCTTGAGCTGCCCGGTGGCAAAGTACAAGCGGCGCTCGCCCGATAGCTGGCCATGCGTATAGTATTCGTAGCTCGCCAGTTGGCCGTCCGCATACCAGCTTTCGCAGGCTCCGTGCACGATGTTTTTTTGAATGTGCTCGTAGGCGGTTGAGCTACGGAGTTGGCCGCTGGGCCAGTATTCGCGCACGGTGCCGCCCACACTGTCGCGGTACTCAGTGGTGCGGCGGTACTGCGCGCCGGTAGCGGTGGGCAGCACGGCCATCGCCGCATCCAGAAGCTCGGTTTGGGGGGGCGCGGCTTGCTGAGCCGCGCTGGGGCTAGCCCATAGGCCGCCCGCCAGCAAGAGCAGGTAAGTAAGTTTAGTCACAGGAAGAGGAAGGAAAAAGAGCGTGCCGAGTGGCCGAACAGGCCATTTCCCAGGCAATTTACACTCATTTTCAGAACCTAAGCTAGCGCGTCCCCATTATCTATTTGTGCCCACGCCGCAATACCGGGCTGCGATGCGGGCACCGGCACCCGGCCAAACACAGCGCAAGAGACAACTGCTTATTGCGCAATAAATTACCGCTATTTTTTAACAACGACCCGGCCCTCAATAATTTTATCAACTGGCTCGCCTTCCAGCAGGGCGGGCTCGAAGGCCGGTAGCTGCGCAATGGCTTGCAGGATAGCCGTGGCGAGCGGCGAGGCGGCGGCCGTGAGCAGCCGAGCATCGCGCACGGTACCCGCCGCATCGATGCGGAAGGCGTAGTACACGGGCGGCGTGGCGGCCGGAGCGGCGTAGCCGGCGGGCAGCAAGGCCGCGTAGTGCTGCTGCACGAGGTCAGGCAGCTTGGCTACAGCCACGTTTTTGCCCCGCGAGCGGGCCGGCACGTAGTACTCAGCACAGTCAACAAACGGCCGGCCAGTCGAGTCATAGCAGGCTATCACGCCAAAGTCGTTGGCCTGGGTGCGGCGCACCCGGCCATTGAGGTGAAAGGTGCGCAGCGTACCAGCCAACTGGTGCTTGTGGTAGGTTACTTCCTCGCGCAGCTGGCCGGTTTCGTACCACTCCAGGCTCTGGCCTTCCAGCCCCACCAGCGGCACTGCCGAGGCAAAATACTGCTTCAGCACCAGCCGGCCTGAGGCCTGCACATAGCGCCGCCGCTCCCACTTCAGGCCCAGGCTGTCATTAAGGTGGCGGTACACATCGTAGCCGTAGGCCCCGACCGGACCGGTAAGCGGCAGCCAATACTGGTCGTAATAGCGCACGCCACCGGCTTGGCCCAGCAGCTGGTCGGGGGCCACCACTACGGGCAGGTTGGCGGGGGCCTGGGCGCGGGCAGTGGCACTTGCGGCCAAGGCCAGCAGCGCAGCAGCTACGTATTTTTTCTGCACGGTGTAGTCAGTCAATAAAGCTACTATTATTCTTACAAAACGCTATTTTCCAAGCAATTTAACTAGCCAAAGCACAAGTATACGGGCGCACGGCGCAGCCACAAAAAAGGCACACTGGGCTTGTGCCAGTGCGCCTTTTATCTTTCTAGTAAGCTGAGTCAAACTACAAGCGCAACCTGCTATCCAACAATATTTTACTGTATTTTAAAGCTAATGGGTGCCGTGTACGTAATCGGCACAGCTACCCCATCGCGCAGGCCGGGCTTAAAGTGCTTCAGGTCGCGTACGGCTTGCAGCACCGTGGCTTCCATAGCGCGTACCGCATCGAGGGTAGAGCCTTTGAATTGGCTTTCATCCACTCCGCCGACGATGGCCGCATCCTGCACCTCACCTTTGGTATTGACCACAAATTTGACTTTAATGGTGCCGGCAAGGTGATGCCGCAGCGCCTCGGCGGGGTAGCGGATGCGCTGCTGAATGCCCGTTACAATGGCTCTAAAGCTGCCATCACCTTCGAGGTAAACGGGGTATTGCTCGTACTCGAAGTACTCAATAGCGTGCCCATCGGGGCCGAAGCACTCACCGGCCGTGCGCTTGTCGGCCTCGTAGTGGTCGCGGCGGCGCAACGTGCCATCGGGGTAGTACACCAGAAAGTCGCCCTGCCGCTTATTAGCAAGAAAATCCTCCTGCCAGTGCAGTTGACCGGTTTCATAATACTCCAGAAAGCGGCCGTGCCGAATGTGCCGCCGCACATGCAGATAAGGCGAGTACGAGCGCAGCTTGCCCGACGGATAGTACTCGCGCACCACGCCCCTGATGCTGTCAGCGTACGTTGTTTCGATGCGGTGGTCAGCCCCCTCGGCCGAGGGCAGTTTCTTGCCCTTTGCATCCACATAGCGCACCTCTACCCGGGCGGGCGCCCGCGTCGAATCGCGGGTGGGGGCCTGAGAGTAGGCAGCAATAGGCAGGAAATTCAGCAGTATCAAAACCAGCAGCTTTCCAAGCCGCCCAGCCTGGTATCTACCAGCTTGCATCATGTTTGTCATCACAGATAAGTACTTAACTACCAAATTCAATATTAGGCAAAAAAATAGGCTAGGGCCAAAATAGCCAGTTACTGCACCTTGCAAGTTATAGGCACGCTGTAGGACACCTCAACGGCCCGGTGGTTTTGGAAGCCAGGCCGCCAGCGCCGCACGCCGATGCTAGCCACGGCGCGCAACCCCGCTTCATCGAGGCTGGGCGACACGCTTTGCACGATGCGAATATTGGCTACCAACCCCGTGCGCGTAACTACAAAGCTGATTAGCAAGCGGCCTTCTTCGCGATTACGCAGGGCCTGGGCGGGGTATTTAAAGGCTTTTTGAATATCCAGTATCAGCTGCTTGTTATCGCCGCCCGGATACTGCGGCATTTTCTCCACGTAGAGGTAGGTACTTCCTCGTTCGGGCGCATATGCGAAGCGCTCGGTCAGACGGCCTGCCTCGGCTCGTTTGCTAAGGTTTGGGTCGCCATTCTCAAAATAGGTTTGGTAACTCAATACCTCGCCGGACCGCATTATTTGCTTACGTATCTGGCCCCAAGGATAGTACCAAGTGCGGCAGTGTAGCGGCTGGCCGGCCGCGTCTTGGCCGGTCTCAAGCACTTCTTCCAGCCACTCCGGCCCGTCAAGCAAGTTATACTGCCGCCTCTCGGTCAACTCCGACCGCTGGTGCTCCTCAATTCGGTACGCCGCCCCAGCCGCCGTGGGGCACGGCGACTGGTTGGCTGCCACGTAGTAGCCAGGTACGGGCACAGAAAGAGCGGGCTCTGCCGAACCCGCTCCCACTGCGCTCTTTAGCCAAGCTAGCAGCCCCATGTCGTTTTACAGGCTTTTGGTCACCAAGCCTTCTGCCTTGGCAATGGCCGCGCCCAGCCCAGCCACGTTCTTACCGCCCGCAGTGGCGAAGAACGGCTGCCCGCCGCCGCCGCCCTGAATTTCCTTGGCCAGCTCACGCACCAGCGTGGTGGCGTTGAGCTTGCCGGCTTTGGCAATGTCGTCGTCCAGCATCACCGCTAGCTGGGGCTTGCCGTCAATGTCAGCACCGAGCACCAGCACGAGGTTGGGCACCGTCTGGCGCAGGTCGTAGGCCAGCTTTTTGAGGTCGTCGGCGCTGGTGGCCTGCACCTGGGCGGCGAGGAAATTGACGCCATTCAGGGCCTTCATCTGGCTGGCGAGCTGGCCTTTTTGCTGGTTGAGGCTTTGTTGGGCAAATTGCTCGATTTGCTTGCGCAAAGCCGCGATTTCCTCACTCTGCTTTTCGAGGGTGGGCAGCAGGTGCTGCGGGTTGCCAAGGGTTTCGCGCACCTGGTTCAGCAGGTCGATTTGCTGGTCTACGAAGGCTTCGGCCGCGCCGGCCGTTACGGCCTCGATGCGGCGCACGCCCGCGCCCACGGCGCTCTCACTCGTGATTTTGAAGTAGCCGATGCTGCCCGTGTTAGCCACGTGCAAGCCGCCGCACAGCTCCACCGAGTAGTCTTTGTCGAAGGTAATAACGCGCACAAACTCCCCGTACTTCTCGCCGAAAAGGGCCATCGCACCTAGGTTTTTGGCCTCCGCGATGGGCACATTGCGGCGCTCATCCAGCGAGATTTGCTGGCGAATGCGCTCGTTTACAATAGTTTCAATTTCGCGTAGCTGCGCATCCGTCACTTTCGTAAAGTGCGAGAAGTCGAAGCGCAGCAGCTTCTCATTCACCAACGAGCCTTTTTGCTGCACGTGCTCGCCGAGTACACGGCGCAACGCGGCTTGCAGCAAGTGCGTGGCCGTGTGGTTGTTTTTGATGAGGCCGCGCCGCGCCCCGTCGGGCCGCGCCACGAACTCGGCGGTCAGGTCCTGCGGCAAATCCAGCGTGGTGTGGATGATGAGGTCGTTTTCCTTCTTGGTGTCGATGACGCGCAGCTTGTCAAAAGGGCTTTCCAGGAAGCCGGTGTCGCCAATCTGGCCGCCGCTCTCAGCGTAGAAGGGCGTCTGGTCGAACACCAGTTGGTATTCGGTTTTGCCCTTTTTGTCCACTTTGCGGTAGCGCAGCAGGTGGGCCGTAGCCTCATCCTGGTCGTAACCCACGAATACGTTAGGCGTGTCGGTATCGAGCACCGTTACCCAATCGCTCTGCTCGGTTTCCTGGGCGTTGCGCGAACCAGCTTTTTGCTTATCTAAAAAGAAGTTAAATTGTTCTTCCCAACTCTCGGAAAGCATAGCCCGACTGGCGTTTTCCCTAACTATTAGCTGGGTCAAATCTTTGGGGAAGCCATATCTGTCAGAGAGGATGAACACCTTTTCTCCATCTATAACTACCCGTACTCCTTCCGGGTCTTCACCATTATTTCTGGCCAAATTTCTCGCAGGCTCATACAAGGTAGAAATCCAATGTTCTACAATATTCAGCCCTGCCTCTAGCGTTTTGAGAAAGCTAATCTCCTCTTCCTCAATCACGCGCGTCACAAATGCCTGCTGGGCTTTCAGCTCGGGGAAGATACTAGCCATTTGGTCGGCCAGCACTGGCACGAGCTTGTAGAGGAAGGGCTGCTTTTGGTTGAGCGACGAGAACGCATAGCGCACGGCGCGGCGCAGGATGCGCCGAATCACGTAGCCAGCTTTCACGTTGCTAGGCAGTTGGCCATCGGCAATGGTGAAGGCAATGGCCCGAATGTGGTCGGCCAGCACCCGAATGGCGATGTCGGTGCGCTCGTTTTCGGTGGCAGGCTGGTCGTTTACCGTGGCGGGCGAGGTGCCGTGGTAGGCTACCCCGGCTTCCATGGCGATAAACTGGATAAGCGGCTGAAAAACGTCCGTATCGTAGTTCGACTTCACGCCCGATACGGCCATCATCAGGCGCTCGAAGCCCATGCCAGTGTCCACGCTTTGGGCGGGCAGCTTGATGAGCGACTTGTCGGCCAAGCGCTGGAACTCCATGAACACGTTGTTCCAGACTTCCACCACCTGCGGGTGGTCGGCATTCACGAGCTCGCGGCCCGATTTGGCGGCGCGCTCCTCATCCGAGCGCAGGTCGATGTGGATTTCGGTGCAGGGGCCGCAGGGACCGGTATCACCCATCTCCCAAAAGTTGTCCTTCTTGTTGCCGGGCAAAATGCGGTCGTCGGTGGTGTACTGCCGCCACAAGTCCTGCGTCTCGGTATCGGGGCCGGTACCGTCGCCGGCATCACCCTCAAAATAGGTCACGTAGAGCCGGTCTTTTTCCAGCTTATACACGTCGGTCAGCAACTCCCAGGCCCAGTTGATGGCGTCCTTTTTGAAGTAATCGCCAAAGCTCCAGTTGCCTAGCATCTCAAACATGGTGTGGTGGTAGGTGTCGTAACCCACCTCCTCCAGGTCGTTGTGCTTGCCGCTGACGCGCAGGCACTTCTGCGTGTCGGCGATGCGGTTATAAGGCGCGGGCCGATTACCCAAAAAGTAGTCTTTAAACGGGGCCATGCCGCTGTTGATGAACAGCAGCGTGGGGTCGTCCTTGACCACGAGCGGGGCCGAGGGCACGATGTGGTGGCCTTTGGAGGCGAAGAAATCGAGGAACTGCTGGCGAACGTGCGACGCGGTTGGGAGCGACATGGCGAAGAGCGCCCGGCTGCGGCCAGGCGGCGTATAATTAAGCTTAGATGAGGATTTGTGGTTACTTTTCGGCGGCCGAAACCGCCGGGCATCCCTTGGGCAAAGGTAGCGGCTCTGTTTTATTGATTTTGAAATACGCGCTGGCCTTAGGCTCGCGTTAGTGGCTTATGCCTTATAAAGAACGCGACATTACCAAACAGTACTTCACCATCGGCGAAGTGGCCGAGCAATTTGGTGTGGCCACTTCGCTCATTCGCTTCTGGGAAACGGAGTTTGACGAGCTACGCCCGCGCAAAAGCAAGAAGGGCAACCGGCTGTTTACGCAAGCCGATGTAGATACTTTTCGCACTATCTACCATCTGGTTAAGGAGCGCGGCTACACGATTCCAGGCGCCCGCGAGATGCTGAAACAAAAGGGCGGCCAGCTCAAAGACAAGATTGACGTGATTCAGTCTTTGGAGAAAGTGCGCGGATTTTTGTTGAGCCTGAAGAAGGAGATTGACGGGGCAAATAAGGAGTAGCGTAAGGTGCTGATTTGCGCACGGGCGCAACGAGTTCTGCGGCTAGCAAGCTTATTTTTAAGCCCAACAATCTTCCAAGCGCAGAACTCGCTGCGCTCGTACACGAAGCAGAGCTTCGCGCTACATGCCCTCCACCAACGACGACCTATACCACGAACTTGCTCTCACGCTGCTGCCCGGCATCGGCCCGCAGCTCACGCGCCAATTGATGAGCTACGGCTCGTCGGCCAAGAACGTGTTTATGCTGCCGCCCGGCAAGCTGCGGCGCATCCCCGGCGTGGGCGACGCGACCATCAAAATCCTGACTGGCCCCGAGCGCGGCAAGGCGCTAGCCCAGGCCGAAGCCAGCTTGCGCAAGGCCGAGAAGGAAGGCGTCGAAATCCTGTTCTACACCAATAAAAGGTATCCTACGCGCCTCAAGCTCATCCCCGACGCGCCGGTGCTGCTCTACTACCAAGGCCCGGCCGACCTAAACGCTCCTAAGGTTCTCGCACTGGTCGGCACCCGCCAGGCCACCGAGTACGGCCGCGAGCAAACCGAGCGCTTGCTCAAAGGCGTGCTACCGCACCAGCCGCTCATTGTCAGTGGGCTAGCCTACGGCATCGACATCATGGCGCACCGCGCCGCTTTGCAAGAAGGGCTGCTGACGGTAGGCGTTATGGCGACGGGACTCGACATTATCTACCCCGCTGCGCACCGCAAAACGGCCGAGAAGATGCGCGAAACCGGCGGCTTGCTCACCGAGTTTCCCTTCGGCACGCAGCCCGACCGCTACAATTTTCCGCAGCGCAACCGCATCATCGCGGGCCTCGCCGATGGCACCGTAGTAGTCGAAGCCGCCGCCAAAGGTGGCGCCCTCATCACCGCTGAGCTGGCCCTGAGCTACGACCGCGACGTGCTGGCCGTGCCCGGCCCGCTGGGCGCACCGTCGTCCGAAGGCTGCAACATGCTCATCAAGACCAACAAAGCCGCGCTCTACCAAGAGCCCAAAGACCTGGAGCAACTGCTGAACTGGGATGCGGCCCTACACCTGCCCGGTAAGTTTCAGCCGTCCCCCTCCTACTCAGCGGCCGACTTCACAGCCGACGAGTTTGCGCTCCTTACCGTACTCATGGCCAGCAAGGAAGCCCAAATGGACGACCTCGCCTGGAAGGCGCAGTTGCCCATCCACGCAGTGGCCTCGCTGCTACTTGGGCTCGAGTTTCGGGGCGTGGTACGAGCGCTGCCGGGCAAGAAGTTCGTGCTTATCTAAACCACGGATTCGGCGAATTTTTTGGACGCGGCTGCGCTGGGTGTGTACTGGGTTGGCAATGGCGAACGTTACGAATCTATCAGGTAAGCGCATCTATGAATCAACGTAAACGACAAATTGGCTGGCTATTGGTCGTCGCGCTGCTCGGCACGGCAGGCTACGCATACTACCGGGCGCAGGTGCGGCAAACGGCTACGCTGGCCCGCATTACGGCGCTGGATGCCCGCTTGATGGCTAGTAACCAGCAGCGGGCGCGGGCGGCGAGCCAAACCATATCCAGCCTGAGCGAAACAGTAAGCAAAAACCACAACCAAGCCCATGATGTGGCTGTGCTTCAGCAGGCGCAGCAGATTCAGGACAGCACCCAACGGCTGCTATCTAAGCTGCATCAGCTTCGGCAATCGTGGCAAAGCACTACTAGCAAGCCGGAAACGGGCGCGCTACCCGCGCATGTTGACCGATACATAATTTTCATCCAGCAATTTGTACGCGAAATGCCACCGTTGACCAACTCTTCCGCCCAAACGGCCAGTGTTGGTTGGCTAGGCGAATTTGATATGGCAACTGAACCCCAACCCGCTAGGCTAGCCCAACTTACCAAGCTGGAAACGCAGGTGCGGCAGGTAGCGGCGCAAGCTCTTGACTCCCAAGCCAGCAAGGTGGGTTCTGAGTGTATTTGCTTCGATAAAATTGCAGCCTTCGCCGTGCCGACCTCTGAAACCGTAGCTCCCGGTACCCTGTACGAAGCGCAATTGTTGCTAATGAAAGCCGCCTCAAGCCTGCGCCCCACCATGAGCGCTGACGAGCAAGCCTTACCGGTCAATGCTGCTGGTCAGGGGCTGGTACGGCTGCGGGTCCCCCGGCTACGCCCCGGCCAGCCCGATACCGTGCGGGCGCGGTGGCACGGCCTAGTGCAGCTGCGAGGCCACACCGCCGATACAGTGCTGGAGGTCACGGTGCCTTACTTTATCGTAAAATCTGCCCGCCGCTAATGCGCATCATCGTCCGACTGCTGATTTTGTTGCTGCTAGGAATAAATGTTTGGGTAGGGCTGCGCTATTATCGCCAGCAAAGCCGACTGCACGCTCAGTTGGCGCAACTTACAGCGGTACTTAACACCGAAAACGATAAGCTAGCGCGTAGTGCTGAGTATGTCATTAAAGGCATTGAGGCAAACGTAGCAAGAAATCGCAATCAGCCTGCCGAGGTGGCCGTGCTACGCCGCGCCGAAGAGGTACTGTACAGAACAAAGCAACTCACGGATACCCTGCGGACTACTGGCAACCGCTTGCGCCTCGCTACGGGCAATGCGGTTGCACCGTCGCCTTTGCGGCATCCACAAGCCCCGGCCGGGGCTACGCACCAGGCCATCCGGCAGCACATAGCGGCTTGTCTGGACACGCTCTATCGGCTTGCGCCAATTACTGAAGCCCGACTCGCGGGGCCGGCCTTAACTAAAGATACACCCATGGTAGAGGCCTTGGCTGACCTCAGCCAACTAGAAAGCAAGGCGCTGGCTTCCCAAATCCATTTGCTGAAGCGCTTGGCCGGACGGGTAAGCAACACCACGTTGAAACCGCATCTACAAGCAGCGGCTACTGCCCAATCGAATACTGTAGCCCCCGGCGACACCTACCGTGCCCAGCTATTAGTACTTGCCAGCTTCACCCCGACAAAGGCACCCCTGTCTATGACCTGCAACGGCCGCCCCGTACCCATCGACCCCGCTGGCACCGGCCTGGTACGCTTCCGCGCCCCCACCCGCCCCGGTCCCGCCACCTGGACGGGCACCATCCGCCTCAACCAAAACGGCCGCGACACGACTTTTAAAGTCGTTGTACCCTACCGCGTAGCTCGCCGCTAATCGCTTATGCTGCTCTTTAATAACGACTTATTACTCACCACCACCCTGCCCCTACCCAACCGTGGCCTGGCTTTTGGCGACGGCTTTTTTGAAACGCTGGTTTACCACGACCAGCAGCTGCGCCTGGCCGCCGACCACGCCGCCCGCATGCAGCAGGCCGCCGCCGCGCTCTACCTCACGCTGCCCCCACCGCTCGCCACCGCCGAAGCCCTAGCTACCACCGTTACCCGCCTCGCCGAAGCCAATGGCCTGCCCGCCGCCCGGCTGCGGGTGCAGTTGTGGCGCAGCGGTGGCGGGCGCTACACCCCGCCCACCGCAGCGGCCGAGTGGCTGGCCACCGCCGAACCCTTCGTGCCTGACTACTCACCCATTGGCAGGGCCGATTTTGCGCAGGAAACGCAGTCTATTTACTCCCCGCTCAGCTTTTGCAAGGGGCCGCAGGCGTGGCTCTACGTGCGGGCAGCCCATGAGCGGCAGCAGCGCGGGCTCGACGAGATTATTCTGTGCGACGCGGCTGGGCACGTGGCCGAAGCGGGCGCGGCAGCCATCTTTTGGCTGAAAGACAATATGCTGTACACTCCCACGCTCGCCAGCGGTTGCGTGGCCGGCGTGCGCCGGGCCGACGTGCTGCGCCGGGCGCGGGCGCAGGGCGTTCGTTGTAAAGAAGGGCTCTTTTTGGCCCCCGAAGTACTGGCTGCGGAGGAGGTTTTTACGGCCAATGTGGCCGCCGTGCGGGCCGTGCGGCAGCTTGGCTCCGTGACATTCGCCAAACCAGAATCAGCCTTTTTAACTTCTCTGCGAGGCTAGCTTTTCCGAAAAATGAAGTTCAGGCGCTACGTGTCAACCTGTCGGTAAGTAGTGGCTAGCAGTTGCCGGGCTACCCCGGCGCCACGCAAGCCAAAACTTACGCTACAAAAAGCCCGCTACTCTATTTGAAAGCTGGCCGATACGGTCACGGTATCGGTCTTCACCTTGGCCACCTGGAAGCGGGCGGCGTAGAAAATACGTAGTGTTTCGGCTTCGAGCGCCGAGGTACCGGCGGCTATAGAGGCGGCGGTGGGCGGTGCAGCCAGCCGCGAAGCTACCTGACGGCCCACCACCTGCGCCGCGTTTACCCGGCCATTAGGGCCCACGGTGAGGCGCACGAAGATACGGCCCACCATACCTGCGTCGATTGCCGGCTTGGGATACTTAAGGTACTGGCTCATAAATTTGTAGAAATCGCTGGCGCGGGTGCGGCCATTGACATCATCGTGCCAGAAACGCGGCAAAATGGGCGATACCACCGCATCGGGGCGCGGAGCAGGCGGCGGCTTCCGGTGCGGAAACGTAATCAGATGCCCCGGCGCGGCATACAGCCCCTCGCCGCTTTGGGCTTGGGCAGGCCGCCCGGCTAGCACACAGCCAACTCCTACTACGAATGCACACCAAATTTGCCTCATGCTTGGCCTTATACGGTCTTAGAGGCCGCAGGGCTGCTCAAGGCTACAATTATTATGCCGCCTGCGCGGGTGGGTCAGTTGTGGTATCTGTATCAGGCTCGTAGCGGGCCTGTTTAGCCTGGTTTACTACCTGTAGGCGCTGCCAAGACGCGTAGTGTTCACGCAAGTCGGCTTCGGTAACCTGGTTATTCTTCAGCACGACTGCCCGGGGGCCTTGGCCGAGTTGCAGGGCGCTGAGGGTGATGAGCGCCCGATGCAGCGTAGGAAGCAGAGAAATACTCACGGCAAAACGCAGAATGGTGCAGGTTGCTAGGAGCAAGCCCGGTGCCAACTTAGTAGCACCTCGATTATCTGACAGTTACCGTTTACGTCCAGTTTTGAATTTGAGAAAGCCAATCCCAAATTTAGAATTTCTTCATCTTCTACACCGCTACCGGGGCCTTAATAGCCGGCCACGGCTGGTAGTCGAGCAGCTCAAAATCTTCGTACCGAAACCCAAAAACATCCTGCACCGCAGGGTTTATCCGCATAGTAGGCAGCGGGCGTGGCGCGCGCTCAAGCTGCGAGCGCGCCTGCTCCAAGTGGTTGCTGTACAAATGCGTATCGCCGCCCGTCCAGATAAATTCGCCGGGTTGCAAGCCCGTTACCTGGGCCACCATGAGCGTGAGCAGGGCGTAGCTGGCAATATTGAAGGGCACGCCCAAAAACACGTCGGCCGAGCGCTGGTAGAGCTGGCACGAAAGCTTGCCATCGGCCACGTAGAACTGGAACAGGGCGTGGCAGGCGGGCAGCTTCATGCTGGGCAGGTCGGCCACGTTCCAGGCGCTCACCACCATGCGTCGCGAGTCGGGCTGGGTCTTGAGCTGCTGGATAATCTGCGAAATCTGGTCGATGTGGCCGCCGTGGCCATCGGGCCAGCTGCGCCACTGGTAGCCGTACACGGGGCCGAGGTCGCCGTTTTCATCGGCCCACTCGTCCCAGATTTTCACGCCGTGCTCCTTAAGATAGGCAATATTGGTATCGCCCTGCAAAAACCACAGCAACTCGTGGATAATGCTCTTCAAGTGCACCTTCTTGGTCGTGACGAGCGGAAAACCCTCCGCCAAATCGAAGCGCATTTGCGGTCCAAAAATGGACAGCGTGCCGGTACCGGTGCGGTCGGTTTTTTGGTTGCCGTGGTCGAGAATCTGGCGGAGGAGGGCTTGGTATTGTCGCATGGGGCAGCAAAAATACTCAACTACCAGCGGGCAACACGGTCTGCCAAGCGTCGGTTTCAGCATAGCGCTTCACCACGGCCCCGCGCTGCTCCAGAAAGCGGCGCAAGTACGCGCTCA
>Ga0265798_10008627_pt1 | contig 12940 bp, 10 predicted proteins | sample P3T30metagenome_FD_192430 | JGI IMG/M metagenome (GOLD analysis project Ga0265798, IMG submission 192430) | Plant litter microbial communities from East Loma Ridge, Irvine, California - P3 T30 | ecosystem: Environmental > Terrestrial > Plant litter > Unclassified | place: USA: California...
TCCCTCCTGCGGTACGTTCCGCCATCGTCTTTCCTGCCGCCCAGTTCGATGGTGCCTTGCTGGCCCGCCTGGGCAAGTCGGGGCCGCGCTACACCTCGTATCCCACTGCCGACCGCTTCGGCGCCGATTTCGGCCCCGGCGACTATCTCGCCGCTGTCGCAGCGCGACGCCAGCGCGGCGGGCGCCCGCTGTCGCTGTACGTGCACATCCCGTTTTGCGACACGATCTGCTACTACTGCGCCTGCAACAAGATCGTCACGCGCAACCACGAGCGGGCCGCCACGTACCTCGATTACCTGAAGCGCGAAATCACGATGCAAAGCCAGCTGTTTGCCGGCATGAACGAGGTCGAACAACTGCACTTTGGCGGCGGCACGCCGACCTTTCTGCTCGATGCCGAAATGGACGACCTGATGGAGCATCTGCAGGCCAGCTTCCGGTTTGCGCCGGATGCGCTCGGCGAGTACGGGATCGAGGTGGATCCGCGCACCGTGTCGCCCGAGCGCGTGCATAGCCTGCGCCAGCAGGGGTTCAATCGCATCAGCCTGGGCGTGCAGGATTTTGATCCGGACGTGCAGCGCGCCGTGAACCGCGTCCAGCCCGAAGCCGAGACCGTGGCCATCATCGACGCCGCACGCGCCGCCGGTTTCCGCTCGGTGAGCATCGACCTGATCTACGGCTTGCCCAAGCAGACGCTGGTCAGCATGGCGCAGACGCTCGAGAAGGTCATTCAGGCCAGCCCGGACCGCATCTCGGTCTACCACTATGCCCATATGCCGCACCTGTTCAAGCCGCAGCGCCGCATCCTGGAGGCCGACATGCCAGATACCGACACCAAGCTCGGCATGCTCCAGTTGTGCATCGAGCGCCTGGGGTCGGCCGGCTATGTGTACATCGGCATGGACCATTTCGCCAAGCCGGGCGACGACCTCGCCGTGGCCCAGCGCCAGGGCCGGCTGCACCGCAATTTCCAGGGCTATTCCACGCACGCCGATGCCGATCTGGTCGCGTGCGGCGTGTCGAGCATCGGCGCCGTGGGCGCGACCTACAGCCAGAACGCCAAGACGCTCGAGGACTACTACGCGCTGATCGATGCCGGCGCGCTGCCGCTCCAGCGCGGCATCCGTCTGGGCATGGACGACCTGCTGCGCCGCGCGATCATCCAGAAGCTGATGTGCCAGTTCGAGTTGTCGGTCGCCGCCATCGAACAGGCGTTTCCGATCGTGTTCGCCGACTACTTCGCGACCGAACTGGCGGACCTGCGCGCGCTGCAGGCCGATGGCCTGGTGATGGTGGACGAAGCCTGGATCAGCGTCACGCCCAAGGGGCGCCTGTTGATCCGCAACCTGTGCATGGTGTTCGATCGCTACCTTGGCCAGCAAGCCGGTGGGCCGCGCTTTTCGCGCACGATCTAGGCCCCGCGTCAGCCCCGCACGACGCGTACTACGACCGCCACCATCACGACCAGCACTGCCAGCACGCCCAGCGCCGCCAGTATTACGCCGTACCACGGGCGGCGTGTGTAGGCGCCGCCCGTGATGACCGCGACATACCGTTCTTGCGCGCGGCCGCCCCAGACATGCCAGCCGGCCAGCAGGCCGATCGTCGCCGAGACGGGCGGCGCCAGATTGCGCCCGACGATGTCGCTCACGCCGAGCAGCACGCCAAACGCGACGAAGTAACCAAGCAGCATGCAGCACCAGGCCCGCGCTTCCAGAGACTGGTCGTCTTCGCCCAGCGTCGTCCAGTTGCACATGTGGATGTAGGCGCTGAAGGCGGGCGAGAGCAGTACGCCCAGATACGTCGCCGCGCGCGGATTCCACAGCGGCAGGCTGGCGTCGAGCGTGCACGCCTTGCTGGGCGTCGTTGGGGGCGCGTCCGGTGTGACCTCAAATAGCGTTTCCACGGCAGTCTCCATTAATTTCCATATGGAAACATCATGGCCGTGCGCCGATGGAGCATCCTTGATGCCGGGCAGGTCACGCCAAGACGCCGCACCAGGGTCTGCGCTGCGGCAAGCGTCAGTCGCCGTCGCCGGCACCCAGACGTGCGATGACGCGCACGTAGACCAGTTCAGCGATCAGCTCGACCAGCGTCTGCGTCACGATGATCGCCGGCAGCAGCGGCAGCGCGCCCGGCACGGCGAGCGCCAGCGGCAGGATCACGAGCGAGTTGCGGGTGGCGCCGCTGAAGGCGACGGCGCGCGCGGCGGGCGCTGTCAGCCGGCAAAGCCGCGCGACAAGCCAGCCGGCCAGCGGCGCCAGCACCGCAAAGGCGATGTAGACGGGGATGACGGCCAGCGAGGCAGCGCGCGCCTGGCCCAGCTGCGGCAGCACGGACGCCACCACGACGAACAGCACGAGCGCCGTGGCCGGCACCGGCAGCACGCCCAGCGCCGCGGCGGCCTGCGCACCGGCACGCGTGCGCGCTGCCCAATACTGCGCGGCGCCCGCCAGCACCAGCGGCGCGGCGATCAGCCAGAGGAAGGCGTCGATGAACGGCGCCGGCTGGATCAGGGCGGCCGCAGGGTCGCCCAGCAGGATGCGCAGGTAGACCGGCAGCAGCGCCATCTGCGCCACCAGCAGCACGGGCGTTGCGGCCAGCAGGGCGCGCGCATCGGCGCGACCCAGGTGCGAGAACGTGACGACGTAGTCGATGCAGGGCGCGAGCAGCACGAGCAGGACGCCGAGCCGGATCAAGGGATCGGCCGGCGTCAGCGGCAGCAGGCACGCGACCAGCAGGGGAATCACGAGAAAGTTGGTGACCAGGAGCGCGGCCAGAAAGCGCAGGTGCGTGAAGGCGCGGCCAAGTTGGGCCAGCGGCACCTGCAGAAAGGTCACGAACAGCATGAAGGCCAGGGCTGGATTGACTACGTCGGCCAGTCTAGAGGTTGCCGGCATCCAGCCTGCCACGATGAGTGCCAGCGCGACGGCGCCGAAGTAGATGGCGATCTGCCGGTGTTCCAGCTTGTCGCGCAATGCCTGCATGGGTGTGTCGCCTCGTCGGATGAATGGTGCCGGTATTGTAAGATGCCGCTGTCGATCGATCGGGAGAGCATGTGCAGTACCGGAACCTCATGTTGTACTGGCTGGCCCTTGGCCTTGGCGGGCTGCTGGCTTTTCGCGTGCCCGGTGTCGGCTTCGCGCTCGGTATCGGTGCGCTGCTGTATTTCGTCTATGCGATTGCCTACTGGCTGATGTTCGTCGTGTTCCTGCACACGCGACCGCGCAGCCGTTTCGTCTTCGGCATGACGCGGCGCACCTTCGCAATCCGCCTCGCCATCGGCGCAGCCGTGGTGTGCATCGGCAGCCTGCTGCTGGGCTGGAAGGTGCTGGCCTGCATCGCGGCCGCGCTGCTGTGTTACTGCGGCGAGAGTGTCTTCAAGGACCGGATGATCACGGCGGCGCGCGGTTACATCGATTGACGGACGTTCGTTGTCGGTAGCGCGGTACTTACGCCGTACCGCAACACCCATGTTGTCGATTTGTTTACTTCCATGTTAGATTCTTCACGGCAAAAAGCAGCCACCGCCGCCGACAGACAATCACAAGGAAGCCCACGACATGCCATTGACCCGCCAGCGCAGCACGCGCGCCCTCATCGCCGCCCTGTTCGTTCCCGCCATGCTTGCCGGGGTGGCCTTGCCGGCAGCAGCCGCGCCGGCGCCCGTCGCGCAGGCCAGCGCGAGCAAACCGGACGCCGCGTTCAACGTCTGGGCCGACCGCTTCGCCGAAGACTGGGTGCGCCTGTCGCCACAGACGGCAACGTCGACCCAGTACTTCAGCGGCGCCGAGCAGGCGCGCCTCGATCGTGAACTGACGCCGCTGACCGCCGCGCACCGCCAGAAAGCCGTGGCGCTGGCCCGCGAAGGCCTCAAGCGCCTGGATGGCTTCAAGAATGCCCCGCTGGATGCGACCCAGAAGATTTCGGCATCCGTCATGCGCTGGTCGCTGGACAACGTGATCGCCAATGAGCCGTTCGAAGACTACAACTTCGTGTTCTCGCAGTTCAGCGGTGTGCAGAATGGCCTGGTCAACTTCATGACCAACACGCACCCGATGCGCAACAAGCAGGACGTCGACAGCTACCTGGCGCGCCTGGACCAGGTGGGCATGCGCATGGACGAAGCGCTGGTGCGCGCACGGGGCGCTGCGGCCAAGAAGCTGATCCCGCCGCGCTTCATCCTCGAGCGCGCGCAGTTCCAGGTCGACCACTTCCTCAAGCCGTCGGCGGCCGAGAACGTGTTCGTGACGTCGCTGACCGAGCGCAGCGCCGAGCTGAAAGACCTGACCCCGGAAGCGCGCAGCGCTGCCATCGCCCGTGCCACCAGCATCGTCGAAACGAAGGTACGCCCGGCCTATGCGCGCGTGCAGGCCTTCATGGCCGAGATCCACCCGGCCACCACCGACGTGGCCGGCATCTCGCGCCTGCCGAACGGCGCCGCCGCGTATGCGCGCGCGCTGGAAAACTTCACCAGCACCAAGCTCACCGCCGACCAGATCCACACGATCGGCTTGCGCGAAGTGGCGCGCATCGAAGCGGAGATGGACAAGCATTTGCGGTCGCTGGGCCTGAGCGAAGGCGGCATCGAAGCGCGCATGAAAGAGCTTAACGCGCGCTTCCAGCCGAAAGGCGAGGGCGATCCACGCCCGGGGATCATCGCCAGCTACAACGAGATGGTGCGCGACGCCGAGCGTCGTAGCGCGCCGCTGTTCAACCTCAAGCCACGCGCACCCGTGGACGTGCGCCGCGTCCCGCCGATGACGGAGCCGTCTGCCGCGGCTCACTACAGCATGCCGGCGCCGGATGGCACGCGCCCTGGCATCTTCTGGGTGCCGCTGGTCGGCCCGACGTTCCCGATGATCCGCATGCGCAGCCTGTCGTACCACGAGGCCGTGCCGGGCCACCACTTCCAGCTCGCCATCCAGCAGGAGATGAAGGATCTGCCGAAGTTCCGCAGCCAGCGCATCTTCAGCGGCGGCAGCGCGCACTCGGAAGGCTGGGCGTTGTACACCGAGCGCCTGGCGGTGGAGCAGGGCTGGTATGAAGGCGACGTGCCGGGCCTGCTCGGCGCGCTGGGTTCGGAACTGTTCCGCGCCCGCCGCCTCGTGGCCGACACCGGCCTGCACACCAAGAACTGGACGCGCCAGCAGGCGATCGACTACGGCATGGGCGTGCAGGAAACCGAGCGCTACATCGTCTGGCCGGGCCAGGCCAATGCCTACATGATCGGCATGCTGCGCATCCTGGAACTGCGTCAGAAGGCGCAGACCGAACTGGGCGACAAGTTCTCGCTGCCGGCGTTCCATGACCTGGTACTGGGCGCCGGGTCGGTGCCGCTGGATGTGCTGGGCAATCTGGTGGATAACTGGATTGCGGGGCAGAAGAAGGCGTGATGGCGGGCGTAGTGCGTTAGCGCGTTGTTTGTAGAGTTGGTCTGATGACGACATCCCCGCGCAGGCCTGGCCTGCGCGGGGATTTTTCATTAGCCGCGTATGTTCGCTGACATATGGTCCGACCTGCAATTCTGGATCGAGACATGACGCGCATCCACCGGGCCGAACCAGTCATACACGCTGGCGAAACCGCCGGTGCGAAGAACCCACGCTGTCTTTGTTTTGGTGTTCATGACGATCGTATGGCGAAAGCCATCTGCCACCTTGCTGTTGTCGCGGACCGCAACCCGGATGAATGATCCAGAATCGGTCATGTCCGGCGCTGTTGCTGCCGGAATCGGCGTTTTAAAACCTGAAAACGAGATGCCATAACGGGTTGATAATGCGTCGGACAAGGGGCATGCAACAGCCTGGAGTGAACACAGGATGAGCGCGGCGGCAGCAAGATTTTTCGTGGATTGGTTCATGGTGGTTTCAGGATCATAGCGTCAAGCAGCGTCAAACACGTTGCTTGAGTACCTGGACCGGACCCATTGGGGCAGGCCAAAGCTGGAGGTGGCAGTAGTCATTGCCCGCAAGCCCATTGCTTGACACCGAGTCAAGCCCTTCAAAGCTGGCACGAACACGATACGAACCCTTGGGTATGGTGATGCGCGCTGCATCGGGAAAATAATCCGTGCAGCCTGCCGCGACGATCGTTCCGCTTTCCACAGCGATAGAGCATTCGACGATGTGATCGAACTTGTCGGCGTCGAGTACCGGCTCTCGCTCCAGGATGGAGATTGTCACGGGCACGTCAACATCCCTGACTGTGCCGATTCCGACAGTACCCGGAGCAACCGCCAGAAGACGTTCGACGGCAGCATCATTCCAGGCCTCAGAGAGGTCGCCGTCGGCTTTCTCGTCCTGAATGGAGAACTGGTGATAATCGGCAAATAACGTGAGCTCGTAACGACGCATTGGCACCTCGGTCTGATTGATCGACGCATTGCAGTAAATGGGAAACCAGCGCAGCTAAATCAAATGTTCGCTCTTGGCGGAACCCGGCTGTTAGCCCCAGCTTGGAAAACTGTCGGTTCGTAATCGTCACTGACTTAGTTTGGACATTATCGAACAATCCATTTACGTTCTAAAGTTAATTGTTCGCAATAACAAATTGCAGATGTAAATACATGTTGCGTTAGCGCAAGGAATAAACCATACTTTTGTCTAAGACATTTAGATAAAAACCGAGGTTTCCATGTCGGATGTTTGCACAATTGCAGCAATTTCCCTCCATAGTGGCATTTCGAAGGAAGTGTTACGCAAGTGGGAAGAACGCTATGGTTTTCCTGTGCCAGAGCGAGACGCCAGCGGCCATCGGGTCTACGCGGCGCATCAAACGGCACGCCTCAAGCTGATCAAACGTCTGATTGACAATGGCATGCGTCCGTCTCAGCTGGTGCCAATGAGCGAGGAGGCGTTGCAATCGCTGCTGCACGAACAGAGCATCGCAAGCTCAGTGCCTGCTACAGAATCCCAGATAGTGAGCGAGTTGATGACGCTGCTTGAGTCGCGTGACCGCACCGCTCTGGAATCCCGACTCAAGCAGGAGGTGGGACACCTCGGTCTGGAAAAATTTGTCCTGGAAGTGATGTGTCCGCTGAACGGCGCTGTGGGAACAGCTTGGGAGCAAGGAAAAATCGGCATTCGAGATGAGCATGTGTATTCAGAAATGATACAGAGCTTAATTCGCGAGGCAATATCACAGGTAACAAAACCCGACGGCCGCCCCCGCATGTTGATCACGACGCCATCCGGTGAGCTGCATACGCTGGGCATTCTGATGGTGAACGTATTGGCGTCGCTACACAGCGCGTGCTGCATTTCGCTGGGTCCCGAGACGCCCATTCAAGAAATACCGGTTGCCGCCGCCGATTATCGGGCAGATATCGTCTGTCTATGCTTTAGCGCAGCATTTCCAAAGCGACGGATTCTTCCTTATTTAAAACAATTACGCAGCGTGGTGCCGCAGAACATGGAAATCTGGATAGGCGGCGCAGGTGCGACAGGATTGGACCGTTCGCCCAGAGGCATCAGGTTATTGCTGACCTTGCACGATGTGATCGATGCAGTGCGTCAGTATGGCCGGGCAAAATATTCGCAGCGATCAAGGCGGCCACCCAATCCGCTGCCGTCGAATGCCGGCGCTGATGTGCAGTACTGAATGGCAGCGGCGGCCAAAATGCGCCAATGACAATGTAATGCAGCTCGATTGAATGACAACGCACTATCCAGGGAGACAGCCATGCGAACCAATATGCCAGTTACGAATTCCGAATACATCCTGAAGGAGACGGAAACGGTTGTTTCCAAAACTGACTTGAACGGAAATATCACGTACGTCAACCATGATTTCTGCAAAATCAGCGGATTTTCGGAAGAAGAACTCATTGGCTCTCCGCAAAATATCGTGCGGCATCCGGATATGCCGGCGGAAGCGTTCAAGGACTTCTGGAGCACGATCAAGGCTGGAAAAGCATGGACTGGGATGGTGAAAAATCGCTGCAAGAATGGCGATTACTATTGGGTCGAGGCCAATGCCGCGCCCATGCTGGAAGACGGCAAAATGGTCGGCTACACATCAGTTCGGGTCAAGCCGAGCCGGGAGCAGGTGGCTGCCGCCGAGCAGGCCTATCGGGCGATCAAAAGCGGCAGCAACGAATTCGAGGTGCACGGCGGCTCGATCGTCGCACGCTCATTCTTCCGGCGCTTCGACTTGCTGGCGATCCTGTCGATCAGATCGAAAATCATGCTGTCGTCCGGTCTGCTGACGCTCCTGTTCATCGCAAACCTGCTGTTCTCGGCTTCTGGAAACCAGCAATTCGACGCATGGTCGATTGCTGCTTCCGTCCTCGGCATCGTCCTGGGCCTGGTGTCCGGATTCCTGCTGTACCGCGCGGTCGTCGTGCCGCTGCGAAACGTCAAGCAGGATATCGAACGGATGAGCGCTGGCGACCTGAGCGCCAGGATAGACGCCAATGGTGACGACGAATTTGCGCAGATGATGCAAACGCTGCGCGTGCTGCAAACGAATGTGAAGCTATTGGTCGGCCAGATCAAGGAAGCCACGGATGTCGTCAATATCGGCGCTGCCGAAATCGCAACTGGCAACGCCAACCTGTCGGCCCGCACTGAATCGCAGGCGAGTTCGCTGGAGGAAACCGCCTCCTCGATGGAAGAACTGACGAGCACTGTCAAACAGAACGCGGACAGTGCACGCGAGGCGAACCGACTGGTTGCGTCTGCCTCCGAAACGGCGATAAAGGGCGGCAAGGCGGTTGGCCAGGTGGTCGGCACGATGGGATCGATCAGGGAAAGCTCGCGCAGGATCGTCGATATCATCGGCGTCATCGACGGCATCGCATTCCAGACGAATATCCTGGCCCTGAACGCAGCAGTCGAGGCGGCGCGCGCCGGTGAACAGGGCCGCGGCTTCGCCGTGGTGGCCGCCGAGGTGCGCAATCTTGCGCAGCGCTCTGCAGGCGCCGCCAAAGAGATCAAGTCCCTGATCGGCGACTCGGTGGAGAAAGTCGAAGCCGGCAGCAAGCTGGTTGACGATGCGGGCAAGACGATGGATGAGATCGTTACACAGGTGCAGCAGGTAGCCGGCTACATGAGCGACATCACCTCCGCCAGCCAGGAACAAAGTGAAGGCATCGAACAGGTTAACCATGCGATCACGCAAATGGACGAGGTGACGCAGCAAAATGCGGCGCTGGTCGAACAAGCGTCAGCCGCTGCCGAAAACATGCAGAGCCAGGCAGGAAAATTGACCCAGCTGGTCGACAGTTTCAAATTGGTTTCCGGCGCGCAGACAACGCGAGGTGGCAACGCGCAGCCGGTTGCCAGTGCCTCGACCGCCCCGGTTGCACGCGAGCCTGTTGCTGCAATACGGAAGGCAACCCCGAAAAACTCTGTTCTCACCCTCAGAGGGGCTGGAATGCAGGTGCCAGGCTGATTGATGTGTCAGGTCTGACGTTTGGGCACAAGATCGACACAACACGTATTTCAGTCGGACGAATACGGGTGCGTTACTGCCGAGGCGGTGTCTGAATGTCAGATCTGATACCAATTTTTTCTCAGACCTGACACTAGTCCTTTTCCTCTAGGTCGTTCGCCTCATTCCTACCGTGAATTTTGCGTCCCGGGCCGCGGCTGCTGCCTGATCCGGGCCAGCGGTTTCTCTGGCAGACCCGGATGCGCAGCATGCGCTGCGTGATTGCAACCGTCTCCGTGAACTCCCCGCAAAGTCTGCTGACCTGAAGGGAGATCAGCCCGACAGGGGCGCGCACGCTGTCCTGCATGGGCGTTTCCGCATCTCTCATGGTTGCTGGTTGTTAGCCTGGCATGACCTGTCTCAATGGTGTCGTACGAATGCAAATGATAATGATTATCGTTTACATGTGCTTACATTCCCGTTAGAATCATTGTTTTTCAAGCAGTGTTTCCACCCACTCACAGCAAAGAGACCGCCTCGCCATGAAAGCAATAACAAGCCGCAAGCATTCGTCCACCCGCAACCAGGTCATGCGCACCGCGCTGGCCGCTGTCCTGCTGCCGCTCGGCGCGCAGGCTGCCGGCATCGATGCAGCGGCCCCCGTCGACGTCGTTCCTGAGACCAAGGTCGAAATCGTCGGCAAATACGAAAACGCGTTCCGCGCCGAACAGGCGTCGTCGCCCAAGTACACCGAGCGCCTCGTCGATACCGCGCAGACGCTCCAGGTCATCAAGAAGGAACTGTTCGAGCAGCAGGGCGCCCTGACGCTCACCGAAGCGCTGCGCAACACGCCAGGCGTGGGCGCGTTCTTCCTCGGCGAGAACGGCAACACCACCACCGGCGACGCGATCTTCATGCGCGGCTTCGACACGTCGAGCTCCATTTTCGTCGACGGCGTGCGCGACATCGGCTCGATCTCGCGCGACGTTTTCAACCTCGAACAGATCGAAGTGCTCAAGGGCCCGGCGGGCACCGACAATGGCCGCGGCTCGCCAACCGGTTCGGTCAACCTGGTGTCGAAAAAAGCCAGCATGACCAACGCGATGTCGACCGCGATCACCGGCGGCAGCGGCTCGCAAAAGCGCGTCACGGCCGACGTCAACCAGGTGCTCGACGAAGAGCGCGGCATTGCGGTGCGTCTGAACGTGCTGGCCCAGGACGCGGGCAGCGCCTCGCGCGACGTGGTCGAGAACAAGCGCTGGGCAATCGCGCCGAGCATCGGCTTTGGCCTGAACGGCGCCACGCGCGTGCATCTGGACTACCTGCACGTCGACCAGAACAACATCCCCGACGGTGGCGTCTACGTCATCGGGCTGCCTGGCTACACGAGCCCGGACCCTACCCGGGCCTTCATTACCGATGGCAAAAAGGTCGATCCGAAGAATTTCTATGGATCGGCAAGCGACTACGACGACGTGAAGGCCGACATGGCCACCGTACGCGTCGAGCACGACTTCTCGCCGACGATGAAGCTGCAGAACACGAGCCGTTACGGCAAGACGTCGCAGGACTACTTGCTCAGTGCATTCCTGACCAGCGCCGCCAACCTGCGCACCCCGAACCCGGCCGACCCGAACACGTGGACGCTGGCGCGTAGCCTGCGCACCGGCAAGGACCAGGAAAATAAAATCCTGACCAATGTGACCACGCTGACGTCGCAGTTCGACAGCGGCGCGGTCAAGCACACGCTGGTGGCTGGCCTGGAACTGACCAGCGAACGCCAGACCACCTGGGGCCTGACGGGCCTGGGTACGCTGCCGGCCGCGAACATTTACAACCCGAACCCGAACGATCAGCCCACCGTGCCCGTGAATGTGCGCCGCACCGGCGCCTACAACGAAGGCGAGGTCGATACCCAGAGCCTGTATCTGTTCGACACCGCCAAGATCGGCGAGCGCTGGATCATCAACGGCGGCGTGCGGGTCGACCATTTCCGCGCTGACTACTCGACCGTGGCGCTGACCAATAACGTGCTCGTGGCGAACCGTTTCAAGGTCGGCGACAACCTGGTCAACGGCAAGCTGTCGGCCCTGTACAAGCCGACCGCCAACAGCAGCGTGTATGCGATGGTGGCCAGTTCGAAGCAGCCGCCGGGCGGCAACTTTACCGTCTCGGGCAATGTCAACAGCGCGCAAAATCCGATCTACGATCCGCAAGAGTCGACCACCACCGAATTCGGCGGCAAGCTCGATCTGCTCAAGTCCAAGCTGTCGCTGTCGGGCGCGCTGTTCCGCACCGACGTCAAGAACGAGGTCGAGCAGGATCCGGTCAACCTGCAGTACTACCAGACGGGCGAGAAGCGTGTGCAGGGCATCGAGCTGGGCGCAACGGGCGAACTGGCACCGCACTGGCTTGTCAGCGCCGGTTACGTCTACATGGACACCAGCGTCGAACGTGGCCGCAACGTGACTGCCTCGGGCGAGAACAGCCTGACCTACACGCCGAAGCAGTCGTTCACCGCCTGGACCTCGTACGACCTGCCATGGGGCCTGCGGGTCGGCGGCGGTGCGCGCTTCTCGGACAAGCTCAAACGCGGCACCGACGGCGCCATCGGCACCCCGGCTTACACCGATTCGTACTGGGTGGTCGATGCGATGCTGGGTTACCGCTTGACGAAGAACATCGACCTGCGCCTGAACGTCTACAACCTGACCGACGAAAAATATGTCGTCGCGATCAACAAGAGCGGCTACCGCTACACGCCCGGCGTGGCGCGTTCGGCCAGCCTGACGGCCAATATCGGGTTCTAAGATCGGCTTCGGACCCGCGTGCGTTGCGGGCCGGCGAAGGGCGCTTGCGCTATACTCGCCGGCCATGCGCATACAGCTTTTTTCCGACCTCCACCTCGAACGGTACCCCGACTTCCAGCCGCAGATCCTCCCCGGCACGGACGTCGTGGTGCTGGCCGGCGACATCGGCTCGTACCAACCCGGCTCGCGCCTGCTCACGCAGGACTTCGGGCTGGAACGTTTTTCACCGCTCCTCGTGCCCGCCCTGGCGCAGGCGCAGGTGCTGTTCATCCCCGGTAACCACGAATTCGACGCGCTCGACTACGACGCTACCTACGCGCGCCTGCAAGAAACCTGCACGCGCCTGGGCATTACCTGGCTCGATCGCGAAATCGTCACGATCGATAACGTGCGTTTCATCGGCACCACGCTGTGGAGCGACTTTGACGCACTGGTGGAAGAGGGCGCGCCGCTGACGAAGCAGCTGCAGCAGCGCACCAAGGCCTTCCGCGCCGCAAACTACTACCTGAGCAAGAACACGACCATCAAGGATGGCGAGCCGGTGCTGGCCGAAGGCATCCGCGCGCTGGCGCTCGATTGCCAGGCCTGGCTGCGCGCTGGGCTGGCCACGCCGTTCGAAGGCAAGACAGTCGTCGTCACGCATTTTGCCCCGAGCCTCGAGAGCGCCGACCCGCGCTACGGCAAGACGCCCGGCACCGCCGGCTTCTGCAATTCGCTCGATGAACTGTTCAAGCGCGCGCAGGTGTGGATGCATG
>Ga0265798_10008630_pt1 | contig 12939 bp, 13 predicted proteins | sample P3T30metagenome_FD_192430 | JGI IMG/M metagenome (GOLD analysis project Ga0265798, IMG submission 192430) | Plant litter microbial communities from East Loma Ridge, Irvine, California - P3 T30 | ecosystem: Environmental > Terrestrial > Plant litter > Unclassified | place: USA: California...
GCCAGCAGGATCAGCACGACGGCGCCGACTAGGACGTGGTTCGAACGGGTTTCCATCAGCGCGTCCTTGCTTCTTTCTCGGCGTATGTCGCGTCGGCGTCGTCCGGCGCGGACTGGACTTCAGTAGGATGTTGGGCAGCTTGCTCGTCGGCGCGCTCGTGCGCCTCCTGCGTCGCGACCGCGGCACGGCCGCGGGGCCCCTTGAAATATTCCTCGATCCACGGATGATCGAGCGCAATGAGTTCGTCGATCGTGCCGACCGCGATGACCTTCTTGTCGGCCAGCACCGCTACCCGGTCGCAGATCGCATACAGCGTATCGAGGTCGTGCGTGATCAGGAACACGGTCAGCCCCAGCGTCTTCTGCAACGACTGGATCAGACCGTCGAACGCCGCCGCACCGATCGGATCGAGCCCCGCGGTCGGCTCGTCGAGGAACAGCAGTTCCGGATCGAGCGCGAGCGCGCGTGCCAGCCCGGCGCGCTTCTTCATGCCGCCCGACAGCTCGGCCGGAAACTTGTTCGCGGCGTCGGCCGGCAGCCCGGTCATCACCACCTTGTACGAGGCGATCTCGGCCAACAGCGCAGGGGACAGATCGGGATAGAATTCACGCAACGGCACTTCGACGTTTTCCGCGACCGTCAGCGTCGAGAACAGCGCACCACCCTGGAACAGCACGCCCCAACGCTTGCGGATCTCGGTGGCCTCGGTTTCCTCGCGGCCGATATTGGGCTCGCCGAACACGGTGACCTCGCCGGCGACCGGCATCTGAAGGCCGATGATCGAGCGCATCAGGACCGACTTGCCGGTGCCCGAGCCGCCCACAACGCCGAGGATCTCGCCCCGCCGCACGTCGAGATCGAGCCCGTCGTGCACGACCGAATCGCCGAACGCGTTCTTCAGCCCCTTCACGGAGATGATGATATCGTCTTGCTTGCGGGGCATCAGTCCCAACCCAACCAGGTGAAGAACACCGCGAAGAACGCGTCGAGCACGATCACCAGGAAGATGCCCTGGACCACCGCCGACGTCGTACGGAGACCGACCTGTTCGGCGTCCGACTCGACCTGCATGCCCTGGAAACACCCGGCGATCGCGATGATCGCGCCGAACACCGGTGCCTTGATCAGCGAGATGTATAGATCGGTGATCGGCACGACCTCGCGGATGCGCGCGATGAACGTCACCGGCGGTATCCCGAGCTGGATCCAGCACAGCAGGCCACCGCCGATGATCGCGATGATCGACGCGTAGAACCCGAGCAGCGGCATCATCACGATCGCGGCAAGCACGCGGGGCAGCACGAGCGCCTCCATCGGCGACACGCCGATCGTCCGCATCGCGTCGATCTCTTCGGTGAGCTTCATCGTACCGAGCTGCGCCGCGAACGCCGAACCCGAGCGGCCGGCGACCATGATCGCGGTCATCAGCAGGCCGAGCTCGCGGATCGTCAAGCGGCCGACGAGGTTGATCGTGAACACTTCCGCGCCGAACTGCCGCAGCTGGACCGCGCCCTGTTGCGCGATGACCATGCCGATCAGGAAGCTCATCAGCCCGACGATGCCGAGCGCGGCGACGCCGACGACCTCGAACCGCTGGACCACGGCATTGAACCGGAAGCGACGCGGGTGGCGGATGACGCTGCCGAACGCGATCGTCGTCGCGCCGAGAAACCCGAGCAGACCGAACATCGTCTTGCCCGACAGCACGACCGCGTCGCCGATCTCGCCGACCACGCGGGAGAGCGCGCTGACCTTGGCGGGCTTCGCCGCGATCGGCTGATCGGAGGCGACGACCTGGTCGAACAGCGTCTGGTCATCCGGGTCGAGCCCGTCGATCGTCGCATCGTTGCGCGCGGCGAAGCGATGAACGACCCAGGCACCGATCGTATCGATCCGGTCGACGCCGCTGAGATCGACGTGGCGGACGGACGACGCGTCGATTTTTTCGAGTCGATCGGGCAGATTGCCGATCGTGGCCAGCGACAGATCGCCGGTAAACCGAAGCGTGCCGGTATCGGCACCGTCCTGTTGGAAATCGGCCATCGCGCTCATCGGCCGCACCTTTGCGGCAAACCGACTGGATCGGCAAGGTGAATGCGGCGTAAGTCGCGCCGATGACTATTTCTTCCCCGGCCCCCTCGCCCCCCACCTCGACCGCCCCCTCGACTGCCAGTGCCTCCCTCCCGGCCGAACCGGCAACCATGCCGGCGATCAGGCCGGCGATCAGGCCGGCGACCGCGCCCTCGACCACACCGGCGATCCGGCTCGCGATCTACGACATGGACAAGACGATCACGCACGCGCCGACCTGGACGCCGTTCCTGCTCCACACCGCGAAGAAGGGCGGCGCACCGTGGCGGTTGGCGCTCGTCCCGTTCGCCGGAGTCGCCGCGCTCGGCTATGTCGGCAAGCTGATCAGCCGCGGCCGGCTCAAATATCTGATGCAGCGGATGATGCTCGGCAAGCGCATGACGGCCGCCGAAGAACGCCGAGCGGCCGAAGCCTTCGCCGACCGCGTGATGCGCGACGGCGTCTTCGCCAGCGCCCGCACGCAGATCGAGGCGGACCGCGCCGCCGGATACCGTCTGGTGATGGCGACCGCGTCGTACCGATTCTACGTCGAGGCGATCGCGCGGCGGCTCGATTTCGACGCGGTGATCGGCACCGAGAGCCTGCGCGACCGAGACGGCGTCCTGCTCGCCGGGATCGACGGCGAGAACTGCTACGGCCCGGCCAAACTGCGGATGATCCAGGCCTGGATGGACCGCGAAGGCATCGCCCGCGAGATCGCTCACATCCGCTTCTATTCCGACCATGTCTCCGACGCCCCGACTTTCGAGTGGGCCGACGAACCCTTCGCGGTGAATGCACATGGGCCTTTGCGGTTGCTGGCGAAGGCCAAGGGTTGGGCGATGCCGGACTGGGAGCGGTAGTCCCGTTGCGTAACGAATACTCAGTTAACAAACTTCGCCGGTAAGTATCGCCCAGTAGCTGCCGTTTGTTCAGCTATGCCGCTTCGCGATTACGAAGAGCGAAATCCAAGCTGGCAAAAACAGAAGCAGAAACGGCACCCAATCCGCTTCGGGGTAGCCGAAATGATCGAGAGCCGACACTCCGAGGTCAGATCCGAGGCCCACGGGTAGAACACAGGCCACAATGACCGCCCAGCCTTTCCAATGGCAGGGAATGTAACTCCACAGCACTTTGTGGAACCAAATTTCACGCCGCATAGCTGCCTCAGAGATGTCCGCGGTTGCGAACCTAGCGCCGAAAACGGTCAGGCTGCAAACCTTCCCAACCCGGACATTGGACGTCGTCAAACGCCGCCCATCTTGATCTGTTTTGAAGTCAACCTCTCCAAATCTTACCTAGCGTAGGCAGCCACAAACTCCCGGACGATGTTTGGAAACCTGAACTTCCGCGAGCGATCTAAACAACCTCGCACCATCCCTCACAACAGCACATCGATGCTGTGGATCACCAGTCCGACCAGCCCGCCGACGATCGTCCCGTTCACGCGGATATATTGCAGGTCCCTCCCGACGGCGTTTTCCAGGCGGCGGGTGATCGTGTCGGCGTCCCAGCTGCGGACCGTTTCCGAGACCAGCTTGACGATGTTGTCGCCGTAGTCTGCGGCGGCGCCGACAGCGGCGCGCCGGACGAAGCGGTTGATGGTGCGGGACATGCGGGGATCGTGCTGCAATGTCTCGCCTAATTGACGTAGAATGTCGCCGAGCTTGCCCGCCATCGCACGCTCCGGATCGCGCGCGATCGCGAGTAAAGCACCGCGCGCCTGCTCCCAGAGGCCATCCAGCCAGCGTTGCATCGCCGGATTGTCCAGCAGGTCGTTCTTCATCGTCTCGACCCGCTCGCGCATCCGGCGATCATATTGCAGGTCCCAGGCGAGCCGATCGAGCCCCTCCTCCGCCTTCAGCCGCAGCGGATGCTCGGGGTCCTCCGCCATCTCCGCGAGCAGCCGGTCGAAGCCGTTGATGAGCTTGTCCGCGACGGTCGTGTCGAGCCCGGTCCAGCGCAGGATCGAGCCGGCCTTGTCGTGGACCATCGCGCGGACGAGGTGGTCGTTCGCGGCCAGCGTCTTCGCCGCCCAGCGGATCGCGCTTTCCAGCAGCGGCGCGTGACGGCGCTCGGCGATCGCGGCCTTGAGCAACTGGCCGAGGATCGGCGACACCTCCGTCGCGCGCAGGCGAGCACCGATTCCGGCCTTGACCATCCCGCCGAGCCGCGCCGGATCGAGCCCCTCGAGCACCTGCGCGACCAGCTTCGACGCGCCCTGGCGAAAGCGCCCCCCTGCCCCCTCCGGCGGATCGGTCAGCCAGCGTGCGATCGCGCCCGCGACGTCGAGCCGACGCGTGCGCCTAGCGATGACGACGGGGATCAGGAAGTTCGCGCGGAGGAACTGCGCGAGCGTGTCGCCGATGCGGTCCTTGTTGCGCGGCACGATCGCGGTGTGCGGGATCGGCAGGCCGAGCGGATGGCGGAACAGCGCGGTCACCGCGAACCAGTCGGCCAAGCCACCGACCATCGCCGCCTCGGCGAACGCGCGGACGAACGCGAAAGCGGGGTGCACGGGGATCAGTGCGCGGCTGACGAAGAACGTCGCGGCCATCAGCACGAGCAGGCCGGTAGCGACGATCCGCATACGGACGAGAGCAGCCGGCGGAGCTTCGCCGATCGGGCGCGTGCGGGGTAAAAGCGTCATACCCGAAACAATCCCTCAACACGGGGATAGTTCAAGTCGGTTTCGCCGACCGGATCAGGGTGCGGCACGATCATCGCGATTCCGGTCCGTCAGACCCCATCGTTGCGAGCGCTCGTGCCGGGCAAGGTCGAACTGCCGCCCCGGCGTTCGATGGCTCGACCTCGCTCAGCACGACCGGAGCGGGCGCGTCACTCGGCCGGCTGCGTGCCGTCGCCGAGCTTGGGTGTCGCCGGACCGAGCCGCGGTCCGGGCGAATGCGGCCCAGACAATGGCGGGCCCGACGGATGCGGATCGGCCAGGCCGATGACCTCGCTGCCATCGTCGCCGGGACGATAGGTGAGCAGGCTGCGGCCGAGGCGCGGCCCGATATACCGCTCGATCCCGACCGCGAGGCTGAACGCCGCGGGGACGATCAGCAGCGTCAGGATGGTCGACAGGACCAGTCCGCCGATCACGACGATGCCCATCGGCGCGCGCCACGATCCATCGCCGCCGAGCGAGAGGGCGGTCGGGATCATGCCTGCGACCATCGCCACCGTGGTCATCACGATCGGCTGCGCGCGCTTGTGGCCTGCATCGACCACCGCGGTCCACACGTCGACGCCCTTGCCCATCTCCTCCAGCGCGAAGTCGATCAGCAGGATCGAGTTCTTGGCGACGATGCCGAGCAGCATGAGGATGCCGATGAATACCGGCATAGACACCGGATTACCCGTCGCCCACAGCGCCAGCAGACCGCCGAGCGGGGCCAGCAACAGCGACCCCATGTTGACGAACGGCGGCAGCGCGCGGCGATACAGCAGCACCAGCACCGCGAAGACCAAGAACGTGCCGGCGATCACGGCCAGGATGAAGTTGTTGATCATCTCCGCCTGGAACTTCGACTGGCCGAGCACGAGCCTGTTCACGCCGGTTGGCAGGTTCATCATCGTCGGCAACGCGTCGATCTGCTTCTGCGCGACGCCCGAAACGATACCGGGAGCAAGATCGGCACCGATCGTCAGCTGACGCTGTTGATTGACGCGGTCGATCTTGGTCGGGCCCGAGCCGAGCGTGATCTCGGCCACCAGGTTGAGCGGCACCGAGCCACCCGTCGCGGTCGACACCGGCAGGTTCTGAATCGTCGACAGCTCGCTGCGGGCACCCTGATCGAGCGCGACGCGGATCGGAATTTGACGATCCGACAGCGAGAAGCGCGCCGAGTTCTGGTCGATGTCGCCGAGCGTCGCGATCCGGATCGCGGACGACAGTGCCTGCGTCGTCACGCCGAGATTGGCGGCTAGATCGAAGCGCGGCTTGATGACGATTTCGGGACGCTGAAGGTTACCGGCGACGCGCGGCGCGACCAGCGTCGGCAGCCGCGACATCTCGGTCACAATCTTCTGCGCGGTCTCGTCGAGCAGCTTGGGATCGTCACCACCGAGCGTCACGCTCATGTCGCGTGTGCTACCCCCCCAGCCATTCTGCGAGCGGAACGAGACGCGTGCATCGGGGATCGCCGCGAGCTGGGGTGCGAGGCTGCGCTCGAACTCCGTGCTCTTCATCTTGCGGTCGTCCTTGAGCGTCGCGGTGACGCGGCCGGCGTTGACCGAGCCGTTGGCGCCGCTGCGCGCATAGACCGACTGGACGTCGGGCTGCGATCCGATCAGCGCGGCAACCTTCGTGACGACGGCCTCGGTCTGCGCGAGCGTCGTGCCCGGGACCATGTCGATCACCGCCATCGAGGTATCGCTGTCCTGCGCCGGCTGGAACGTCATCGGCAGGACGCCGAACATGACGATCGTCAGCAGGAACGCGAAGACGCCGAGCCCCAGCACCCAGAACCGGTGGTCGAAGACGCGGCTGGTAAGGCGGCGGAAACCACCGCGCGCGGCGGATGCCTTTGCCCTGCCCGTCTCCAACGTCCATTTGAGCGTGGCCATATAGCCGTCCATCAGCATGCCCTCGCCGTGCGTGGCGGGGCCGGCGGACTTCAGGAAATAGGCGGCGAGCATCGGCGTTACGAGCCGCGCGACCGCGAGGCTCATCAGCACCGACGCAACGACGGTGAGGCCGAAATTCTTGAAGAACTGTCCCGAGATACCCGGCATCAGGCCGACCGGCAGGAACACCGCGACGATCGCCATCGTCGTCGCCAGCACCGCGAGACCGATCTCGTCGGCGGCATCGATCGACGCCTGATAGGCGGACTTGCCCATCCGCATGTGCCGGACGATGTTCTCGATCTCGACGATCGCGTCGTCGACCAGCACGCCCGCGACCAGACTGAGCGCAAGCAGCGTCATCTGATTGAGGTTGAAACCGAGCAGATCCATGAACCAGAAGGCGGGGATCGCCGACAGCGGGATCGCCAGCGACGAGATCACCGTCGCGCGCCAGTCGCGCAGGAACAGGAACACCACGATCACCGCGAGCACAGCGCCCTCGATCATCGCGTGGATCGCGCTTTCATATTGCTCTTCAGTGTATTTGACGCTGTTCGAGCGCAGCACGAAATGCACGTTCGGATTGCGCTTTTCCATCGCCGCGAGCTTCTTCACCGCCTCGTTGAAGACGGTGACGTCCGAGGAGCCCTTCGAGCGCTGGAAATCGAAGCTGATCGTCTGGCGACCGTCGATCGCGGCGCGGCTACGCTGTTCGGCATAGAGATCGCGGACCTGCGCGATGTCGGCAAGGCGCACGGTGCGGCCGTTGCCGACGCTGATCTGGGTCTGGGCAAGCGCGACCGCGTCCTTGGCGTTGCCGAGCACGCGAACCGACTGCTCTGAACCGGCGATTTCCGCGCGACCGCCGGCTGCATTCAGATTGACCTGGCGGATTTGATTATTGACCTCGCTCGCGGTCAGACCATGGCTCTGGAGCTTCAGCGGATCGAGAATGATGCGGATTTCGCGGCTGACGCCGCCATTGCGGTTGACCGCTGCCATGCCGGGGACCGACAGCAGTTCCTTGGCGACGTTGTTGTCGATGTACCAGCTGAGCTGTTCGACCGTCATGTCCTTGGCGATCACCGAATAGCTCGCGAGATCGTTGTCGGTGGTGTTCGCGCGGAACACCTGCGGTTCGAGGATACCCTCGGGCAGGTTGCTGCGGATCTGCGCGATCGCATCGCGGACGTCGGTGACGGCGCGGTCGATCGGCGTGCCGATGCTGAGCTGGACGACGGTCTGCGACTGGCCTTCGGTCACGGTCGAGGTGATCTCGTCGATACCCTGGATCGACCGCACCGCGGCTTCGACGCGCTGCGTGACCTGCGTCTCGAGTTCGGTCGGGGCCGCGCCCGGCTGGCTGATGACGACGATCGCGATCGGGAAATCGATGTCCGGATCGTTGTTCACGTCCATCCGCATGAAGCTGACGATGCCGGCCAGCGTCAGCGCCAGGAACAGCACGATCGGCGGCACCGGGTTGCGGATCGCCCAGGCCGAGATGTTGCGGAAGTTCATGCGATCAGCTCGCTTTCTTCGTGACCGGCTTCACCTTTTGTCCGGGGGCGAGGAACCCGCCGGCAGACAAAACAACGCGTTCGGACCCGTCGAGCCCGCTGAGAATAGTCACGCCCTCGTCATAGACCTGACCGATCTTGACCGCGCGTCGCACCGCCTTGTCGTCGGCGCCGACGATATACACGAAGCTGCCCTTCTCGTCGCTCTGCAACGCCGAATCGGGCAGCAAAGGCGCCTGGGTCGCCCCGCCGACGATCGTCGCCGCTGCGAAACCACCGGGACGCAGCGCAGGATCGTATTTTACCGCGATCCGCGCGATGCCCTGGCGGCTCTGCGGGTCGATCACCGGCGACACCTGCCACACTTCACCCGGGAAACCCTGAGTCGTGCCGACGGGCACGACGGTCGCGCGCGCACCGGGATGCAGACCGGCGAGATCGGATTCGCTCAACTGCGCGCGCATCTCCATCTGGCCTGCCGCGGCCATGCGGAACAGCACGCCCGTCCCGGCACCGACGACCTGACCCGATTCGACGCCGCGAGTCAGGACCAACCCGGCGGCGGGCGCTCGGATATCGAGCCGACCGTTGCGCGCGCGCGCTTCGCCGAGCGATGCCTGCGCGACCTTCACGCGGGCGGCGGCGGCATCGCGCGTCGCCGCCTTGCGCTGAAGGTCAGCCTTCGAGATGAACCCGCGATCGACCAGCTGCTGCGCGCGATCGAGTTCGGCCTGCGCGATCGTCTCGTCCGAACGGGCGACGTTGACCGACGCCGCCAGCGACGCCGCGGTCTCGGTCTGGACCGAGCGATCGACCGTCGCGAGCACTTGGCCCGCCGCGACCCACTGGCCCGGCTCGACCAGCACGCGCGTGATCATCCCGCCCTCGCCCGCGACTCCGACCGGCATCTCGCGCCGTGCCGCGATCGTACCGGTGGCGGAGATCGTCCGGTCGACGATCTTGCGACCGGGCACGACCACCGAGACGGTCGGCACCTGCTCGATCACCGGACCGGCGGCGGCCTCCTTCTTCCCCGACTTGAACGCGACCACGGCGGCGACGATCGCCAGCACGATGAGAACGGCGATGATGATGTTACGACGGCGATGCGATGGCGCGGTGTAATCCGGCAGGGCCAGCTGCTCTTCGCTCTCGCTGGCGCCGAGGTGACCCGCCATCTTCGTCTCGTAATTCATGCGCGTCACAATCCCCATTTCGACCGGTCTTGTTTCGACCCGCTTCGCCGTTCGCACGCTGTGTTATCTGAATAAGTCACCATGCTCAAGCCCTTCGACGAGCATGGAACGAAGACATGCTTCGAATTCGATCTATTCGCAATGCGGTGCGAAGAGTTTGGCGGTGCGAAGAGTTTGCGCGACGTTCAGCTTGCGTTGACCTGATCCGCGCGACACGCACACCAGTAGTTACCCGGGAGAGATATCATGAAGACCGCCTCGTTCCTTGCCACCCTTGCCGTCGTCGCCGTGCCGGGGGCCGTCTTGCCAAGCGCCGCGTTTGCGCAGGCCGCACCGACCACCGTCGAGCCGATGGTGCCGGCTGCGGGCACCGTGCTGGACGTGACCGCCGAGGGCCGCACGACGCGTGTGCCCGATCTCGCGACGATTCGCGCAGGCGTCGTATCGCAGTCGTCGACCGCCGCGGCGGCGCTGACCGATAATGCGCAGCGGATGGCCAAGGTGCTCGCCGCGCTGAAGCGCGCGGGCGTGGCTCCGCGCGATATCGCGACGTCGTCGGTGCAGCTTTCGCCGCAGTATCGCTACGCGGACAACCAACCGCCGGTGATCACCGGCTATCAGGCGACCAACACCGTCTCGATCCGCTTCCGCGACGTGGCGAAGTCCGGCACGATCCTCGATGCGCTAGTGGCGCAGGGCGCGAACCAGATCGACGGGCCGAACCTGTCGATCGACAAGCCCGACGCGGCGCTCGACGAGGCGCGGACCGATGCCGTCGCGCAGGCCAAGCGCCGCGCCGATCTGTACGCCAAGGCGGCGGGGCTGCGCGTGGCGCGGATCGTCTCGATCGCCGAATCGGGCCAGGATGCGGGCGGCCCCGCGCAGCCGATGTTCATGATGGCCCGCGCGTCGATGGCCAAGGACAGCACGCAGATCGCGCCCGGCGAGAAGGACGTGACCGTGACGGTGTCGGTGCGGTTCCTGCTGAACTAGAGGTCTGCGATCCTCCCTTGTCAGGGGGGAGGATCGCGACCGATCCGGCGACGATCGCCCACGAAAAAGGGCCGCCCGGTTGCCCGGACAGCCCTTCGTTTCGCGTGACGAGAGCGAAGCTTAGCGAACGCTGCCGCGACGGACGAGGTTCACGATCGCGAGCAGGATGACGGCACCCACCAGCGACACGAGGAACGAAGTCAGCGTCAGCGGTGCGCTGTTGATCGACCCACCCGAAAGGATCAGGCCGCCGATGAACGCGCCGACGATGCCGACGACGATGTTCAGCAGGATGCCCTGCTGCGCGTCGGTGCGCATGATCATGCTAGCGATCCAGCCGATGACGCCGCCGATGATTAGCCAAAGAATGAGACCCATTGTATTTCCCTCCGTTTATCCCGTTGCCGGGGCGATGGCGGAAAGACGTGCGAGCGGCGATATTTGTTCCGCCCGCGTTTTGAGTTTTGCCGCTCAATACTTCTGCTGGCGCTCGTACAGCGATTTATAGTGCTGGATGCGGGTGACGCGCAGGCCGGGCATCCCCGAGCGATCGATCGCGCGCTGCCAGCTGGCGAACTCCTCGACGGTCAAGCCGTAGCGGGCGCAGACGTCGTCGACGCTGAGCAGCCCGCCATTCACCGCGGCAACCACCTCGGCCTTGCGCCGCACCACCCAGCGCGTGGTGCCGGGCGGCGGCAGGGTATCCAACGTGAGTTGCTCGCCAAGCGGCCCGATGACCTTGCCGGGACGGATTTTCTGGTTCTCGATCATTTGAAACCTCTGATCGGGGCGGGGGGCCCCCTCTCGATACGCACACGCGAAAGATAGTCGCTAAATTTGAAGATCGGCTGAAACGCCGCAGTAAACAGCATCTTCATTCGTCCTTCCACCGGATTAAGGCCTTTGCCATCGGACCATTGAAGGCCCCGTGGAGCGGCGCGAACAGCGTCGCATCGACGGTCGTCCGCACGAACCCCGCCTGCACCGCCGCCGTCGGACTCGCCGCCTGGCGGGCGGCGATGCCGACGATCAGGACGGCGAGCTCACCGGGAAGAACGGTAAGCTCGGCATCGCGATCGAAACGGGAGAAACTCAGGTCCAACGGGATACTCACGACAACGTCTGGGAAACCCGGTGTAGCGCAAGGGGGTGAATGGACCGTAAAACGTCGTGAAAGACTTCGTGAACCTGTCGCTTTTTTCCAATCGCTGGTCGCGTTTTCCGTTCGCTTCACCCTGATCCACGTCAACCACCGCATCTTTTTGCAACCGCACGCCGTCGCGCTTATGTGATGGCGATGGATCAGACAGATTTTCAGCTCGGGCGGGACACCGCCGGAAAGCGCATCGTCGTGGCGATGTCGGGGGGCGTCGACAGCTCGGTCGTCGCCGCGCTCGCGCATGCCACCGGCGCCGAGACGATCGGCGTGACGCTCCAGCTATACGATCACGGCGAGGCGGTCGGCCGCGCGGGATCGTGCTGCGCGGGCCGCGATATCCGCGATGCGCGCGCGGTATGCGACCGACTCGGCATCGCGCATTATGTTTTCGATCACGAAACGAGCTTTCGCGAGCAGGTGGTCGACAAGTTCGCCGACGAATATCTCGCTGGACGGACGCCGATCCCGTGCGTCCAGTGCAATATGGGGCCGAAGTTCACCGACCTGCTGAAGCTCGCGCGCGATCTCGGCGCGGATTGCCTGGCGACCGGGCATTATGTCCGGCGAGTCGAGGGCGTAGATGGCGCCGAACTGCACCGCGGTGCCGATCCGGCGCGCGACCAGAGCTATTTCCTGTTCGCGACCACGCAGACGCAGCTCGACTATCTGCGTTTTCCTTTGGGTGGCCTGCCCAAGGCGCGCGTGCGAGAGATTGCGGCCGAACTCGGGCTCGGCGTCGCGGCCAAGCCGGACAGCCAGGATATCTGCTTCGTGCCGGATGGCGATTATGCGGGGCTGGTGAAGAAGCTGCGGCCCGAGGCGGCGGAGACCGCGGGCGATATCGTCGATCTGGGGGGCACGAAGCTTGGCGAACATCGCGGGCTTATCCACTTCACCGTTGGCCAGCGGCGCGGGCTGGAGATCGGCGGCAGTCCCGAACCGCTTTATGTCGTGCGGGTCGAGCCCGCCACGAAGCGAGTGGTCGTCGGTCCGCGGCGCGCGCTCGCGGTCGAGGCTGCGCGGATGACGGACATCAACTGGCTGGGTGGCGACTTCACCGGGCCGCTTACCGCGAAGGTCCGGTCGATGGCCAAGCCCGTCCCTGCCCGTCTGGTCGGCGACCGCGTGGTGTTCGATGCGCCGGAATACGGCGTCGCGCCGGGGCAGGCTGCTGCGTTGTATGCAGGCGAGCGCGTGCTTGGCGGCGGCTGGATCGCGGAAACCGAAGCGGCACTCGTCGCCGCCTGACGCGTTGAGGCGGCATGGATATCGAAGATCTTCGCCGTCAGATGGAAGCCGCCGCCGCCGCGATGGATTTCGAGACCGCAGGCCGGCTGCGCGATCAGATCAGCGTTTTGCGCGGCGGTGGCGAAGTGGCGGACACGGCTGGTCTGACCCGCCAGCAGCCGGGGGCGATGGGGCTTGG
>Ga0265798_10008632_pt1 | contig 12938 bp, 10 predicted proteins | sample P3T30metagenome_FD_192430 | JGI IMG/M metagenome (GOLD analysis project Ga0265798, IMG submission 192430) | Plant litter microbial communities from East Loma Ridge, Irvine, California - P3 T30 | ecosystem: Environmental > Terrestrial > Plant litter > Unclassified | place: USA: California...
GCTGACCTTATCTCACCTCAATCCGGGCATATTCAGGCGTCAACTGGCAAACAAACACCCCTACATCACCCATCACCGGCTGCACCCGGTGTTGAGCAATCTACTTCCGGAAGGCGCGCTGCGTGGCCTGGTTGCGCAAGCCATGAAAGTGCATCCAGACAGCGAGTTTCCCTTATTGAGCTGGCTCGGTCAGGACTTGCCGGGTGCATTGGTCGCCACTCCCGTATCTGCCGAACACATACCCGCCTATGCGCTGGGCAACCACGGCAAGATCACTCCAGTATCCATCGACACACCCGACCATCGCTCGCATTTCTCGCTGGCCGGCGTACAGATGAAATTCTCCATGCACGACCGGGATGGTCGTTACATAACCGCAGACCCCACGGCGCCGGGAGACTGGATCATCAAGACGCCTTCCACCGTTCATCCATTCGTGCCGCTCAACGAATACACCTGCATGAAACTGGCACAACTGGCAGGCGTCGACATTCCTGAAATACGCCTGGTCGGCATGGACATGATCGACAGCCTGCCCGCAATCAACCTACCCGACGAGCAATGGGCCTATGGCATTCGTCGTTATGATCGGCTTGCTGGAGGTCAGCGCGTTCATTCAGAAGACTTCGCCCAGGTGCTTTACGCCTACGCACACGATAAATACCGCAGCGGCCGTTATGAACAGATCGCCAAATTGCTCTACACCCAGACCCGCCATGGCCAACGGGATGTCACGCAAATGGCTGTGCGTTTGCTGGTCAATGTGCTCCTGGCCAACGGCGATGCGCATCTGAAGAACTGGAGCCTGATCTATCCGGACACTTTCAGCGCAGAACTGTCCCCGGCTTACGACATCGTCGCGACCAAGGTATTTATTCCCGGCGAGAGCCAGTTTGCGTTGAACATGGCCGATACCAAAGCCTGGTATGACGTCTCGCTCGAACACTTCAAACGATGGGCCGAGACCTCTGGAATACCTTGGCGACCCGTGCTCGTTCATCTACGAGAAACACTGGACGCAGCACGAACGCTGTGGCCTGAGGCCCTAGCGGCCAGCGTCATGAAGCCAAACCAGCAAGCGATCCTGCGCCAACATTGGCAACAGCTGCATGCGGACTTTCGGATCTCTTAACTGAATCAGCGAGCAAGGTTTTGAAACAATCCTGGTTTCGCTATTGCAAAGCCTGCCTATAGGTTCGTTGCACATGTCCAACAAAAAGAACCTGTCATGAATCGCACCGCAACCCCCTTTCAAATATCAGATCTGCGCACTGAACCTGGTTTTCTTGCCATCGTGGGCGAGCGGCTGTGGCAAGCCTGGTGGAAGGAAGACGGCCAAACCTTGGAAGATGTGCTGACGCTTCTGGAAGACAGCCTGCGTTCCAAGCCCATTCCCACCACTTTGGTCGCTCATGCAGGTGAGCGGTTCATGGGCACGGTATCGCTGATCGTTTCGGACATGGATGAACGAGTGCAGTATTCGCCCTGGCTGGCGGCGCTGTGGGTGGAGGCCGAGAGCCGCAATGAGGGCGTCGGGGCGGCATTACTCACAGCCGGAATGCAGAAAGCGAAAGCTGAGGGTGTCGAGCGGGTCTATCTATGTGCTGTCGAGGAAAAGTCGGCGTACTACGGGCGGCTTGGCTGGGAGCAGATCGAGACTGACGTTGGGGGGATGAATATCTTCATGAAAATGTCGAAGGAGTAAGGTCGGAAAGTCTGTAGGGCTGGCATATGCCAGACTTCGATGTTGTTACCTGACCAGAAAGCTCGCCGCCCCGTCTTGAAAACCGTAAAGACCCTCGCGAAGACACGCAACTCTATCCATTCATCACCTAATCCGACGAAAAACCTGCGTTTGTGAAGGAAATGGCGCAAGGCATCCTAAAGCATAGGTTTCGGAAATGCCTTACGTGATAATCGGAATCATTACGTTTTATCGAGTTGCTTTACGCTATACGCTTTGATCTTCATTTCAAGGATGTGAGGGTGCCCATGACGTCGGCTCGAATCGGAACGCAACAAGCCGTTCTATCCCGCTGGATAAAAGCCTTAGATACGGAAGCTTTTAAACGTCGAGGTATAGGTCTCAGTGATCTAGTAAATGCGGCGCCCATCGCCTTGGAACATTCTTGCCAACGCTTGATCCAGGCGATGTTTCGGGAAAAACTTCTGGATTCTTCAGCGCTTAGTGCCTGTGCGGATGGAACCACATGCTTGGCTATCTCAGGGCGTGGTCGTATACGCTTTGACTCACTCAAGTCAGGGCCCATGGGGAGCTGGACGATAACAGGGAAGGTTTCGGTCGAAAACGTACAAGGCGTGGTAAAACCTGTCGAACTACCCTCCGATCTTCTGGAACTAATATACGATCATCTTACGGTGCATAACTGCACCTTCGCAAGGATTGAGTCCGAAATCAACGATAGCTTTGCGAATGATATTTTGTGCATAGCATTCCAACGCCGTTGGGCATCACAACTTAGCAATATCGCCAAGCATGATGGCTATAGAAACACGCTGGACTGGCTCCACTCAAATCCTCAAAACTCGAATCCTACAGCCTTACTGGAGCAATGGGGTACGCTCGGACATCCTTGGCATCCAAATTACAAAACCAAGCTGGGTTTGGACATCTCTCAGATCATCGACTTTTCCCCAGAGTTCGAAGCTAGACTTCCGGTGATGCTGGCTGCGTTGCGCACTGACGTGTGTTACATAGAGTCAATGGATCCTGTTGAGAGCCATACAAAGTGGTGGCAACAACGTTTTCCAAAAGCGGCTGAAGAGTGGAAGCAAGCCCTTATAAAACTTAAACTAAAGCCCGATGATTACACGCCCATTCCGGTTCACCCCTGGCAAGCGACTACGGAACTCCCGAATTTATTTCCTGATGAAATTCGTCAGCATATGCTGGTGATTACCGATGTGACAGCGTTTACGGGCCATCCAACGATGTCATTCAGAACCGTAATACCAGATGGCAGGAGGAAAGCCCCATTAGTAAAACTTCCAGTCTCGCTAAGGCTGACCAGTGTGCAGAGAACAATCTCACCCCGCTCTGTACGGATGGGACCACGAGTAAGCAGACTATTACAAGAAATGCACGAAATTGAGCCGACCCTTATCCACTACCTGAAGATCATTCCAGAGCGCGTGGGCATCCAATATGAACCAGCACAATCGGATGACGATCGCGCGCGGCATATAGCAGCCATATTCAGAGACAATCCTGCAGATCTGGTTGATGACGGCGAACTGGCGATCCCGGTGGGCAGCCTATTTGCAATGGACGCGTCTGGCAGGCCGTTATTGGAACAGTGGATTGAGTTACGCTACAACTCCAATGAGCCTGACGCCGCTTTGAAATTCTACAAAGAATACATTTCAATGGCACTCCCTGGGCTTCTGGGATTCTATCTGATTTTCGGTGTCGCGTTTGAGGCACACCAACAGAACAGCTTCGTGATATTAGGCACCGGCCAACAGCCCAGCAAGCTCCTGATCCGCGACTTTGGTGACATCCGAATAGATCGTCAGGCATTCAATAAACATGCTTTGAATATTCAACTGCATGACCCTCACATGACACTGTTCGATGATTCTAACCATGTGAGAGACAAATTCATTCACACGACCCTGATGTGCCACATTGGGGAACTCTCTCTGCTCTGCGCACGGCAGTGGCGTATTCCCCATGCTGTGCTGTGGAATGCCCTGACTAAGGAAATAGAATCTGTGTTCTACCAATTCAGGTCAAAAGTAGACGCTCAACGCTGGGAAGCAGAGCGCCAGGCTATCCTTTTTGAGGACTGGCCTGCAAAAGCATTTCTGCGCATGCGGCTGGAAGAAAGTTCGAAAGATATTGTTGAAAGGATACCCAATCCACTGCGCACGCACAGCAATGCACGCTGACCATAAAGCGATTTTTCTCCTCGTTGCGATCCAGGCACTGTCGATGGGTGCTTTGGAAATGAGTGGCCCTTTCTGGCCTTTGCATATAAAAGCTCTTCTAGGTCCAGCATCTCAGGAACACTTGGCATTCTTCACAATGGGAGTATATGCAGGCCCCTTGGTAGCGGCAATGCTGCTGAGCCCGCTATGGGCTCGCTACGGAGACCGGGTCGGGCACAAAGCGATGATCTTGCGCGCACTTCTTGCGCTGAGCATATTCCAAGGCGCAGTGGCATTTATCTCAGACCCGACAACTTTGGTCATAACTCGTAGCATCCAAGGCGGACTTGCAGGGTTCTTGGTAGCCGCACAGGCCTATGCTTTGTGTTGTTGTCACGAGTTTAACAAAGCCAAAACATTGGCTTTACTTCAATCAGCAACTGCAATCGGTTCTTTGGTTGGTCCAGTCGTAGGCGGATGGTTGATTGACAAATATGACTTCAAACACATTTGCAGTGTAGCTGCATACGTTTGCCTAGCCTGTGCAATAGGCGGCGCGTTCTTGACCAACCATCGCCCGCAGGCTTATAGGTACCGCCAACGAGGGCCTGTGATCAGGCTCGATAGAAAGTGGCTTGCTGGGTTGTTATCAGTCATGTTTTTTTTGCAAGCGGCTAAAGTAATCTCTCAGCCTTTCTACTCACTTTATGTACTGGAGGTACTGAATGCACCTGGGTGGCTTATTGGAATTACTTATGCCGCAAGCGCAGCAACCCTTGCAGTCTCCGCGCCATTATGGGGGAAACTGTTTGATCATCATTCACATAGCCAGACGCTCAGGCTGATCGAAGGTATCGCATGGCTCTGTGCACTTACTATGGCAATAACAATATTCGCACAAGGTTGGCTAAGTTTCTTGATAACACGTTTGGTTTGGGGCGTATGGCAAGGAGCTTTGCTGCCTGTCACTTACGCAATTATTGCTCAGACAATCGATTCAACCCAGCGTGGATTCGTGATGGCGCTTGGTAATAGTGCAGCCAAGGCAGGGTCGCTGTTGGGCATCGCCTTGGGCGCTTCAACGCTGGCATGGATGCCCCTCGCTCAAAGTTTTTGGATCGTGGCTGCAACCTATGTTGCAGCGGCCATAGCCATTCGGCTCATGCGCAAAAGGACTGGCGCGCCACGCAGTATCTCCTAGTTTCCAACTAAAAGGACTTTGTATGCCCTACACGATTAGACCTGTCTGGCTTTTGACGATACTGACTCTGTGCACGGACTCGCGCGCCAGTGAAATGGAAAAAGAGGCCTTCCTGAGTCTTGACGCCAGTGTGGTCTCAGCCACCAGAACACAGGCGAGCATCGCTTCGATTCCAGGCTCGATCCAAGTGATCGATGAGTACCAGATCAGACAACAGGCAGGCACCGGTCGCCGCCTTTCGGATGTGCTTGGTCAGCTTGTACCCAGCCTTTCGCCTTCTAGCGGTGGCATGAGCAATTTTGGCCAAACGCTTCGGGGAAGGAACATGTTGGTCTTGATTGACGGGGTTTCCCAGAATGCTACTAGAGACAATTTCCGACAGCTGAACAGTATTGCTCCCAACAGCATAGAGCGTATCGAAGTCATATCTGGAGCGACCAGTATCTACGGCGCAGGTGCGTCAGGTGGCATCATCAATATCATCACCAAACGCAACTCTGATGCCGATTTATTGCTGCACAGTAAAATCGGACTGACATCTCCCGATACCCTACATCGTGGAGGGCTCGCCTATGAATTCTTCCAGAGCGCAACTGGCCGGCACGGTCCGCTGGACTGGTATGGCTCTGGCAATCTCATTCAGCGCAACGATCAATACGATGCAAGCCACGCGCGTATACCTAAAGACACGTCGCAGGGTAGCAGCATGGACACTCAAACCTATGACCTGCAGACCCGGTGGGGACTTGCTTTGGGGGAAGACCGTAATCTGACCCTGTCTCTGCAGGACTATAAGGACCGTCAGGACACTGACTACACCAAAGACCCTCGAAACAAGACCCGTCCAGTAGCTGTGAAGGGGCTGTATCTGAAGGAACAGCCTTACACGCATAATCAAGCGATCAATCTGAACTACAGAGAGGGGGACTTTTACGGCCAGACAGTGCAACTCGAAACCTATTGGCGTAAGGCCGATGCGCGTTTTTTCCCCGACCGCAAACGCGGACACGCCGGCGTTGCCAGCACCACCAGCACGCAGAATGTATACGGCCTTCGCGCGGCAGTGGAAACCGAGCTTCCCGGCATCGGCGCCAGTAGCGGAGATCTTGTGTGGGGTGCGGACTATAGCAACGAACACGCACGTCAACGTGGCGACCACTACCTGGTGGATGGGCTGACCTATCGAAAAACTGGAATTCGTTACGAATTGGGGCCTGACTTGACTACTCAGACACGCGCGCTATTTGCCCAGTCCGCATGGTATTGGGGCGACTGGACGCTTCGAGGGGGCGTTAGACACGAGCGGATCAATAGCGAGATAGCGGACAGCATTGCCTATGGCGAGATCGTTCAAACCGGCCAGCGCGCTGTACTCCTCGGGGACACGCTTGATTACAACGCCACGCTCTACAATCTGGGTATGGTGTATCAGCTCACTGATCAACAGAACGTTTTTACGAATTTCAGTCAGGGATTCTCTTTGCCTGATATTCAGCGTTTCATGCGGGACGTCACCAGCAGCTTCGATATCCAAACTCTCAACGCCCAAGCCATAAAGGTCGATAGCTACGAGCTGGGCTGGCGAGGTGATTGGAGCAACTGGCAAGGCCGCGTAAGCGCTTATCAGAACACATCGGATGTTACGCAGTTCTACGATGCCCAAGCACGCGTACTGCGGCTGATCAACCAACGTGAACGTGTGCGAGGCTTTGAAATGAGTGTTGACCACTCACTCAACGAACAATGGAGAGCGGGCGGCACCTACGCCTGGACAAAAGGCGAGACATACCAGCGAGGTAAGTGGCTGGACCTTCCCGCTACCCGGATTGCACCGCCCAAAACCACCGCGTATGTCAGCTATCAATCAAGCACCTACGACCTGCGCGCCCAAGCCATGCGACTCAGCAGCTATGGCGCCGCTGCGCGAGACCACAACGGTCGCAGAACCAAGGGCTATCTGACGATGGATCTGATAGGCGGCGTTGCACTCCCGGTCGGCCGTCTGGAAGCAGGCGTTTACAACGCGACTAACACGAAATACCAGACGCTGCTTACCCAAGCCAATGCCACCGCGCCTTATGCAAATGCGCAAGGGCGAACGCTGAGCCTGGCCTATTCGGCCGATTGGTAGGGTTGGGACCTGACTTGTCGCGAACGCCGAAATTGCTGCGGTACGTCACGCCTCCTGCAGCCAAGTCTTGCCCGCCGCCAGACCGATTCCAGGGGGGTTCTCGCCTTCAGTGGAGACCGATCACACCGCCATCGGTGCAGTCAGTGGTGCGTGGTGTTCGTACCCTTCCAAGGTAAAGTCGCTGGGTTCGATCAGCTCCAGCCACTCCGGTTGGTACACGCCAGTCTTGGCGAACTCGGGCACGCGGTCGGAGATCACCAGCTTGGGGGCCGGTAGCGGCTCGCGTTTCATCTGCTCGTTGAGCATGTCCAGATGGTTCTCGTACACATGGGCGTCGCCGATGAAGTAGGTGAACCAGCGCGGCGTGTAGCCCGTCAGGCGCCCGACCAGCGACAGCAGCGCGGCGCCTTCGGTGAGGTTGAACGGCGTACCCAGGCCCAGATCGTTGGAGCGGATGTACAGCGTCAACGAGATCTCGCGGGTTTCCGGGTTGGGGTGAAACTGGTACAACAGATGGCACGGCGGCAGCGCCATTTCATCGAGCTGGGCGCAGTTCCAGCCGTGGAACAGGATCCGCCGGCTGCCGGGGTCCTTGATGATGGTGTCGACGCATTGGCGAATCTGGTCGATGGCCTTGTACAGCACCACAAAGCCTTCCCCGTTTTCTTCGGCCTGGGCAATCTGCAGATATCCCTGGCTGGTGGCCAGTTCGATCGCCGCTGGGTTGCTCAGGGCGATGCGCTTGTAAGCCGGCCACTGGCGCCACTGCACGCCATAGATCTCGCCCAGGTCGTCTTCACCCTGGCGGAACGGGTTGGCCAGCCATTGAGCGTTCTCGTTGGCGTTCTGGTCCCAGACCTTGCAGCCAAGGGCGCGGAATTCGGCGGCATTGTTGACCCCGCGCAGAAAACCGACCATTTCGCCGATGGCCGACTTGAACGCCAGCCGCCGGGTAGTGATCGCTGGAAAGCCTTCCTGCAGGTCGAACCGCAGCATGGCACCCGGGAAACTGATGGTGCGCACGCCGGTGCGGTTGCTTTGCAAGGTGCCGTTCTTGATGACGTGGGCGACCAGTTCCAGATATTGCTTCATGACTTACCTGCATCGTTCAGGGCGCAACCGCAGTCACGCCCAGGCAAAAAGAATCAAACGGCCGGGCGCGGGGCTGCCGGCACGCGGTGATAGGCCCACCAGATCAACCCCAGGCCGCCCAGGATCATCGGCAGACACAGCACTTGTCCCATGGTCAGCCAGCCCCACGCCAGGTAGCCCAGCTGCGCATCGGGCACCCGGACGAATTCGACGATGAAACGGAAGATTCCGTAGAACAGCGCGAACATGCCCGATACCGCCATGGTCGGCCGCGGTTTGCGCGAGAACAGCCAGAGAATGATGAACAGCGCGACGCCTTCCAGGGCAAACTGGTAGAGCTGCGAGGGGTGACGAGGCAACTGCGCCGGATCGCTGAAAGGCGGAAAGATCATCGCCCATGGTACGTCGGTGGCCTTGCCCCACAGCTCGGCGTTGATGAAGTTGCCGATACGCCCGGCGCCCAGCCCGATCGGCACCAGCGGCGCGATGAAGTCCATCAGTTGGAAGAATGATTTGTCGTTCTTCCTGCCGAACCACCAGGTCGCCAGCATCACGCCCAGCAGCCCGCCATGGAACGACATGCCGCCCTTCCACACCTCGAATATCAAAGTCGGGTTGGCGATGTATTGCTCCAGATCGTAGAACAGCACGTAGCCGAGGCGGCCGCCGACGATCACCCCCATTGCGCACCAGAACACCAGGTCCGAGAGCTTTTCCTTGGTCCAGGTCGGGTCGAAACCGTTGAGCCGGCGCGAAGCCAGCAACCAGGCGCCACCAATGCCCACCAGGTACATCAAGCCGTACCAGTGGATTTTCAGCGGTCCGATGGCCAGGGCCACCGGGTCGATCTGCGGGTAAGGCAGCATTGCGATTCCTCAGCTAAGCAAAAAACTCATGCCGACGCTGAACAGCAGCGCGGCGAACAGGCGTTTGAGCACACGTGGCGATAACTTGTGCGCCAGGCGTGCCCCGTATTTGGCGAAAAACATGCTGGTGATGGCGATGCCCGCCAAGGCCGGCAGGTAGACGAATCCGAAACTATGCGCTGGCAGCCCCGGCTCGTGCCAGCCCAGCACCATGAAACTTGTCGCGCTGAACAGGGCGATCGGCAGGCCGACCGCCGAGGACGTCGCGACGGCCTGCTGCATGGACACGCTGCGCCAGGTCAGGAACGGCACGGTCAACGAGCCGCCACCGATACCAAATATGGACGAAGCCCAACCGATCACCGTGCCGGCCACGCCCAGCCCCAGTTTGCCGGGTACCTGACGGGTGGCCTTGGGCTTGAAGTCCAGCGCCATCTGCACGGACACCAGCACGGCGAATACGCCGATGATTTTCTGCAGGTGCGGGCCCTGGATCAGCGACGCGGTGAACGCGCCGATGCCTGCGCCTACCACGATACCCAGGGTCATCCAGCCGACCACTGGCCACTGCACCGCTTTCATCCGGTGGTGGGCACGAATGGCATTGATCGAGGTGAACACGATGGTGGCCAGCGAGGTGCCCACCGCCAGGTGCGTCAGTACCGAGGCATCGAAGCCCTGCAAGGTGAAGCTGAACACCAGCACTGGCACGATGATGATACCGCCGCCCACGCCGAACAGGCCGGCCAGCACGCCAGCGCAGGCACCGAGCAGTAGATACAGCGCGAATTCCATGGTTGCCCCCGTAAACAGTTCGGCATGGTACCGGAACCGGTGCCCCGCGCTCCACCTTGCAGCGATGGATAGGCGCGCTGGGGATCGGTAGAGTGAGGCCAAACTACAAGGATTTCCACGTATGTGCCTGATCGTTTTCACCTGGCAGCCCGGTGATGCCCACCCGCTGGTGCTGGCGGGCAACCGTGACGAATTCCATGCACGGCCCACGGCGCCCCTGTCCCCGTGGCGGGAACACCCTGGCGTTCACGCCGGGCGGGATCTGGAAGCCGGCGGTACCTGGCTGGGCATCGGGCCCGAGCAGCGCATCGCCGCCCTGACCAATATCCGCCGACCTGGCCAGCCGCCCGCTCGGCGCTCCAGAGGTGATCTGGTCGCAGGCTTTCTCACCGGCACAGGGTCGATCGACGAGTACCTGCAGAGTGTCATGGACCGCCTGGACGAATATGCCGGATTCAATCTGCTGCTCGGCGATGGCCAGCGCCTGTGCTACCTGCACTCGGCCGCCGCCGCGCCGCAGTATCTGTCGGCGGGCACCTATGGGTTGTCCAATGCCGGGCTTGATACGCCATGGCCCAAGCTGGTGAAAGCCCGTCAGGGGCTGGAAGCATTGGGCAGCCAGCCCCATGCGCTGCTGGACATGCTGGCCGACCCGGCCCAGGCGCCCGAGCATGCATTGCCCGACACCGGCGTGGGCCTGGCCACCGAGCGGTTGCTCTCGAGCGTATTCATTACCGGGGCCAGCTACGGGACGCGGGCCAGCACCGTGGTCATCGTCGATGCCGCAGGTCGTCGGGAAATGATCGAGCGCAGCTTCGGCCCACTGGGCAGCGCACTGGGCGAAGTGCACCTGCAATCGGTCTAGCCAGTTGTGCGCTAAACCGAACGGCCGATGCGTTTGCCCTGGCGTTTGCCGATGTCGCTGGCCTGGCCATCGCGCTGCTTGCCGGTGCGCGCATCGCTGATCAGGCCGGGAATCAACGCCCCTTCGGGGAGGTTCTTCCAGAAGCGGGTGGGCAGGTGGCCCTGCATGACCTTGGGGTTCAGGCGCGCAGGATTGAAGATGTGGCTGTAATAGGTCAGCCACAGTTCGCCTTGCGGGTCGTGCGCCTGCTGCGCCAGCTGTTGCCATTCCAGCGGGCATTGCCGTTCGTGGATCAACTGAGTGCCGTCGTAATAGACCCCGTCCTGGGGCGTTGCGATCAGCCAGCGACTGCGCCCCATGCGGCCGATGAAGTGCTCGCTGGCGAGGGCCAGAATGTCGTGGGCCGGTTCGTGCCAGGCCACGTACTCGGGGCCCGGTGGACCCTCGGCTGCCACCGGCAGCTCGACGAAACGCAGGAAGGCATGCAGATGATGGCTTTCGCGTCGCACCTGCTTGATCCGCCGGTGCAGTTCACTGCCCAGGCGATCACCCGCCAGCATGGCCGTGCGATCGCCGTGACTGACGCGCCAGAGCACCTCGTACAACAGGCTCCAGCGTTGCTCACCGCGGTACTGCGCGGCGCTTTCCAGAAGCTCGATGAGCGCCAGGGGAATGCGCGCCTGGAATGGCCCGACTTCAGCCGGGTAGTGCTCGTCCGTGGCGAACAGGTCCGCCACGGTGTTCCAGCCCACATGACTCGGATCGATCTGATGGCTGAGCAGCCAGCGCGCCTGTTGCCGCCAGGTCGCGAACAGGTCGTCACAGTCCAGGCATATCATCCCCACAGCCCCAACTGCTGGGGTTGCGGGCGATCACGCAGCTGGTCGCGCAGCAACAGGGTGGAGATTTCTGCCTGTTGTGGGTGGTAATCGCTGGTGATGAAGAACGGCTTGGCCTTGGCCAGCACGCAGCGCAGGCGAGTCAGGTCTTCATAGCGGATCCGTCGCTGCCGGCGTAACTCCACCAGGCGCTTGGTGGTACGCAGGCCGATACCGGGTATGCGCGCGATCAGCGCGGGTTCCGCACGGTTCAGGTCCAACGGAAAAACGCTTCGGTTTTCCAGGGCCCAGGCCAGTTTCGGGTCGATGTCCAGCGCCAGGTCGCCCGGACCAGACAGCAATTCGTCCGCCTTGTAGCCATAGCTGCGCAGCAGGAAGTCGGCCTGGTAGAGGCGGTGCTCGCGCATCAGCGGCGGTGCTGCCAGCGGCACGCTCTTTGGGCTGTTGGGAATGGGGCTGAACGCCGAATAGTAGACCCGCTTGAGGCCGAAGTTGCCGTACAGCGACTCGGCGCTGTGCAGGATGGTGCTGTCATCGGTCTGGTCGGCACCGACGATCATCTGCGTGCTCTGCCCGGCCGGTGTGAAACGCGGCGCACGCGGCTCGTTGAGCACGGTCTGCTGACCGGTGTAGATGGTGCTCATGGCTTTCTTGATCGAAGCGACGTCTTTTTCCGGGGCCAGGGTCTGCAGGCTGGCATCGGTGGGCAGCTCGATGTTGACGCTCAAGCGATCGGCATAGCGACCGGCTTCGGCGATCAGCGCCGAGTCCGCTTCGGGAATGGTCTTGAGGTGGATGTAACCGCGAAACTGATGTTCCTCGCGCAGCAGGCGTGCGACGCGAATCAACTGCTCCATGGTGTAGTCGGCCGAGCGAATGATGCCGGAGCTCAGGAACAGTCCGCTGATGCAGTTGCGGCGATAGAAATCCACCGTCAGGCGCACCACTTCTTCGGGCGTGAAGCGCGCCCGCGGCACGTCACTGGAGCGGCGGTTGACGCAATACTGGCAATCGAACAGGCAGAAGTTGGTCAACAGGATCTTGAGCAGCGATACACAGCGGCCGTCCGGCGTGTAGCTGTGGCAGATGCCCATGCCATTGGTCGAGCCCAGCCCGCCCTTGCCTTCCGAGCTGCGCTTGGGCGCACCGCTGCTGGCGCACGAGGCATCGTACTTGGCGGCGTCGGCGAGGATGCTGAGCTTATCGATCAATTGCATGAAATTTCCCGATACTGTTTTTATGTACAGTACAGAAATAC